>Ga0209812_10002362_pt1 | contig 11356 bp, 6 predicted proteins | sample JI71714BDNA_FD_187502 | JGI IMG/M metagenome (GOLD analysis project Ga0209812, IMG submission 187502) | Wastewater effluent complex algal communities from Wisconsin, to seasonally profile nutrient transformation and Carbon sequestration -... | ecosystem: Engineered > WWTP > Effluent > Algae...
CTTTACACACCAGAACAATACTAATAATTATCCAAAGACTTGATCTTCGGATCGTTTGATTAAAATGTTTGGATAAACTGGAGTCAACTCAGATTAACTGAGTAAACTATTTAGTTTACTTAGTTAACTCTTTAGGAAGAACTTAGTTTAGTCACCCTTTCATCGTTCCCTGTTTAATCCACCTTGTTTTAATTCCTTCGTCATTACTCATTCTTCGGATCCTGTTATTAAGTGCTAAAGAAAAATAAAAATACCAATTTGAATAAAATTTAATTCCAAAAACTTTAAACTTATTATAAATAAGTTTGACTACTAAGTCAAGTTGAGAAAAACTATTTAATTAAAGAACGTAGTTTTGTTTTTCCCAATTTCACTTTTTAATTTTTACATTAACAGAACTAATAAAAATCAATCACCTAAAGACAAAAAACGTCATATTACTGACTTTCTCTTTTTATAATTAGTACCAAAAAAGAAAAAGATAAAATCATAAATATTATTTTTGTCTACTTTTGTTTTTGTATTAACAAGATAGTTCGATTGATACAAAAACAAAAGCAGACAAAAATAATATTTACTGTTTTAATTTAAAAACTAATTAGAAGCTGTTTTTACATATAAAATTAGTAAAAACGAAGTTGGAATAATAATAAATAATGCTGTAGCTGTTAAACCTAAAATATTAACTTCCATAATTGTATATATCTTTCTATTCTAAATTATTTAATTAAATGAATACTTTTTTAGCATTGAAAGTTTTAATTTTCGAATTAAGCTTAAAACATAAGAAATAATTTTAAAAGTTTTTTATTTATTAAAAACTAGTTTCAATCTTTTTTGTTTTGAAAAAACTAAACAAAATTTATGAATAATTTTTTAAACCGGTAAGGTTTGTAAGTTTCTAATCTAAAGTTCCTAACTAAAACTGTTATATCATGTTTAGCTATTCGCTTCTTTTGCAGCATACATAACATCAATTGAAATATTACTAATTTTATTTTGACGAGCAAATTTTTCAGTATTACGTTTAATTTTTCCACGTACAAAGCCAGGAATTTTGCTTAGTTCAGCTAAAGCTTCACCTGTCCAATTTAATTCCGAATCTGTAGATAAAGATTTAGTAATAACTTCTTTACTATCATGTCCTCCAAAAATTTCAAGTAAATGATCTTCCATTCCTAAAGTAAATGAATTATAAACTAAATCTGCTATTTGATTCGTTCCTTCAAATCCCAAAAATGGACGATATCCTAATGGAAAATTTTGAATGTGAACCGGCGCGGAAATTACACCACAAGGGATATCCAATCTTTTTCCTACATGACGTTCCATTTGAGTACCAAAGATAGCTGACGGTTCAATTCGAGCAATCATATCACCTACTTGAGTGTGATCATCTGTAATTAAAACTTCATCACAAAAACCCCATACTTGATCACGAAACCAATCAGCATCATGTTGACAATATGTTCCAGCACAAGCTACACGAATACCCATTTCCGAAACTAAAATTTTTGTCATTGCCACTGCATGAGTCGCATCACCAAAAACTACAGCTTTTTTATTAGTTAAATTCTGACAATCAATAGATCGGGCAAACCACGCAGCTTGAGAAACATAAATAATTTGTTGTTCAATATATTTATCAAAATTGTAAATTTTAGATGAAGAGTGTTCTTCAGAATGTGGAGTTAAAGAATTTAAAATATTTTCTATTTTACGAATAAAATTTTCGGTTTGTATAATTCCCATAGGTGTAATATCAACATAAGGCATTTCAAATTCTTTTTCTAAATAAACTGCTGTCATTAAACCAACTTCACGATAAGGCACAATATTAAACCATGCTTTTGGTAAATTTTTTAAATTTAAAACCGATCCACCTTCTGGAATTACTTCATTTACAGTGATACCAAGTTGATTTAACAAAGTTTTTAACTCACGACAATCATGTTGATTATGAAAACCTAACGTAAAAATACCTAAAATATTAACAGATGGTTTTACAGTTTTTGTAGTGTTTAAATTATTTTGTTTTTTGGCTTTTTCAATATAAAAGCGAACAATTTGTTCCAATGTTCTATCTGCAGCTTGTAATTCATTCACACGATAATGATTTACATCAGCTAAAATTACATCAGATTTTGAATCCATTGTTGCACGATTCACAAAATTTTGTAGATCTTCTTGTAATATACTAGAAGTACATGTAGGTGTTAATAAAATCAAATCAGGTAATTCTTCTTTATCTTTTCGAGTTATATTTTCTACTACTTTTTCTTGTGAACCACGTGCTAAAACATGACGATCAACAATACTAGTTGTAACTGGAGTAAAATCACGTTCACGTTCTAACATTGAACGCATTACATTAAAATAATCATCTCCTAACGGTGCATGCATTATCGCATGCACATTTTTAAAAGAACTAGCAACACGTAAAGTCCCAATATGAGCAGGACCAGCATACATCCAATAAGCTAATTTCATAATACATTTCTATAAACTTTTTCTATACCATAATTCAAACTATTTAATTTTACTCTAATTTTATTAATAAAGTAAAAAAACTTCTAATTTTTATTGACTAATCCTATAAAAATAGAGCAAAGCTTTGCTTGAAAAAAGCTTTATTCTATATTTTCCTAAAATATAGAAACTAAGAAGAAAACCCTCACTTAGGAAAATTTTTTAGATAAAACAAAAATAAAAAACGAAAAATGAGAGAAAGTGAGTCCCATAACAATAAACTTCGCTCATTTTTCGCTTTACTAAACTTTGCTTTTTTAAAACTAATTTAATTTAATTTAAAAACTTCAAGCTTAAAGCTTGAAGTTTTTAAAAGTGTTATAAGTCACAAAATTTAATACTTTTCAATACATATAATTTAATTAACGATATAAAGCATTTCCTAAAAGAAATGCTAAAAATCCATTACCTAAAGCAATAAAAAGAGCAATAAAAATTTGAGATTCTGCAATTGTCATATTTTAATGTCTATAATTAATAATTTTTTCAGTCCCTATCTCTAATAATAGCAAATTTTGTTTTTATACTAATCTGGTATATAGAATATATAGTCATTAGATTATTTAATTGGTTTTACTAAAGATTTAGTATTAATTTTTTGTAACATATTACGACGTAAAGGTCTTGTTACTAATTCTAAAACATCTTTTGAATTTGCAAATCCATGGATTTGTGCAAAAGTAAATTCTACTGACCATTTTGTTGTAATTCCACGAGCTTCTAATGGATTACTTAAAGCCATACCAGTAATAACTAAATCTGGTTGAAGTTCACGGATTCGTTGAACCTGATAATAATTATCCGGTTTTTCAACAATACGAGGCATAATAACATTTTTCTCTTTACAAGTTTTTTCTAATAATAAAATTTCAGAAGCTTGATAACGTTTATCTAAATAAGGCACTCCACATTCATAAACAATCATTCCACAACGAATTAAAAAACGAGCAAGTGAAATTTCCAATAAATTATCACCCATAAAAAAAACTGATTTTCCTTGAATTAGAGGTAAATAACTTTCTAAACCTTGCCAAACTTTTTTCTCTCGTTCTTCTAATCCTGTTGGAATAATACCTAATACCTCACAAATTTTTTCAATCCATGCACGTGTTCCATCTGGACCAATTGGAAAAGGAGCATTAATTAATTTACATTTTTTTCGACGCATTAATGTCATTGCTGTTCTACTTAAAAAAGGATTAACACCACAAACATAAACATCTTCACCTAAAGCAGGTAGATCAGTATAACGTTGAGATGGAAGCCATCCATCAACAGTAATACCTTGTTTATTTAATTCCAAAGTCAACATGTTTACAACTGTATTAGGCAAAGAACCAAATAAAACTAAAGGAGGATGCTTTCTTTCAATCTTAGCCAAATTATTTTTTTCATTATCTTTTAAATCTGATGAAAGTGCTGTAGTTGCTGTTGTATCTGGACAACGAGCAGCCATTGCTGCTAAAACCGTATCTTCACCCTGAGTAAAAGCATAATCTAATCCGTTTGCTCGAGCCACAACAATCTGAATACCAAGTTCAGCTTCTAAACGAGGTGCCATTCCTTCTAAATCCATTTTAATGATTTCTGTTGTACAAGTTCCAATCCAAACAATAACACTTGGGTTACGATCTTTTTTTATTTGTAAACATAATCTTTTTAACTCTTTAAAATCATTTAATTGAGCAGAAATATCTGCTTCTTCTAATTCTGCCATAGCATAACGCGGTTCAGCGAAAATCATAACTCCTAATGCATTTTGTAAAAAGTAACCACATGTTTTTGTACCAATTACTAGAAAAAAACTATCTTCAATTTTCTGATAAAGCCAAGAAACACAACTTATAGGACAAAACGTATGGTAATTACCAGTTTCACATTCAAATTTAAGAATATTTTTTTCTTCTAAATTTTGCACAACTTGTGACATAATTTTTTATATTTTAAAATTTCTTTACTAAGCATATTTTATCTTTTGAACAGCGAACAAAAATATATAATGTATGTGTTTTCTTTTATAATTCCGTTAGTAATTAGTACATACTAATATAAAATATAATTTTATATTAATTATAAATGTATTTTTTTCTTAAATTTATTTACTAATAAATTCAAAGCTCAAAATTGTTCCTAAAAACCTCGCTCAACATACTATTTAAAAAACGCACAAAAAAGCTAATATAGGCCAATAAATAAATAAATAAATAAATAAATAAAAAATTTTTAACTTCAAGTTTTTCTGTGAAGTTTTGCAATTTTTCAAAACAGACAAACACTATCCTCAGGATACTCACTCTATTTTATTAAGATAATTTATTCTAAATATTTAATAAAAATTGTAATAAATTCCATGACTGGAAAAAAAAATAAATATAATCTTTTTTTATAAACTTTTTGAAATCAGAAAGATTCTTAAAAAATTCTCTTTTTAAAGAGTAAAGAACTAAAGAAATAATACCAATCAAGTAGTGATTGTTTCTTTAGTTTTTTACTCTTTAAAAACTCTTTAAACTAAAGAATAAATTACTTAGTCATCTCTTTTACCAGGGTTACGACCTGGGTCATTTGAAAGGAAACCAAAAACAAAAAGACATACAAAGAATGTTACAACGGTATACACGAAGATTTTTAATGTTAACATATGTTTATGCTAAATATTTTTATTGTTTATGAATTAAACCGAATCAATAAATTACTTATTGATATAATCAAAATTTACTAATTTTCAAATCTAAATTATTTATAAATTATAGATACATAATACTAAAATTAATTACAAAGAAGATTAAAAAGTAAAAAAGCAGAAAAAACGAAAATCTAGATTAAAAAATAGACATTTATTAAAAAAAAAAACGTCCCAATATAAATTATAATGACAGTTTTTTCTTTAATATTTTAAATCAATTTGTTATAAAAAACGAAGCTTACTCAAAATTCTTAAAAAGAATTTGTTTCTAAGAAAATTACGATAAAATTTTATAGAAATTCTATAGTAATTTTCCTAGAAACATAAAAATTTATGAAATTTAGATTAAACTATAATTCTAGGACTAGAAATTTATAGAGGACCTGAAATTCCTTGTTTACGAATCATTAAGAAATGCATTAACATAAATACAGCTGTTAATAATGGTAAAACAAATGTATGAAGACTATAGAAACGAGTCAGAGTTGCTTGACCAACACCTACACCTCCACGTAATAATTCTACAATAGTAGGTCCTACTACTGGGATTGCATCTGGTACCCCAGTTACAATTTTAACTGCCCAGTAACCTACCTGGTCCCAAGGTAAAGAATAACCTGTAACACCAAATGAAACTGTACAAACCGCCATAATAACACCAGTAGTCCAAGTTAACTCACGTGGTTTTTTGAAACCACCTGTTAGCCAAACGCGGAATACATGTAAAATCATCATTAATACCATCATACTAGCAGACCAACGGTGAATTGAACGAATTAACCATCCAAAATTTACTTCCGTCATAATATATTGAACTGAAGCAAAAGCTTCTACAACAGTTGGACGATAATAAAATGTCATTGCAAAACCTGTAGCTACTTGCACTAAAAAGCAAGTAAATGTAATTCCACCTAAACAATAGAAAATATTTACATGAGGAGGAACATATTTACTAGAAATATCGTCAGCAATCGCTTGAATTTCTAAACGCTCATCAAACCAATCATAAACTTTACTCATAAAAAACAAAAAAAAATTTTGTATCACTATTAATTTAATTAGTAATTATTCTAATTAAATTATATTACAATTTATTTTTAAAAACAAGTAGCTAAAAATAAATTACAAAACACTACAGAAGAATCATTTTTATTTTCATATCCTTTAAAATTATTTTGAGATTGGAGGGAGTCGAACCCTCACGATTATAAAATCAGCGGATTTTAAGTCCACAATGTCTACCATTCCATCACAATCTCGATTAACAGTTTTTTATTTATAAAAACATATAGATATATAATAACATATTTATTCAATCCATAGTAAAAAAAGTAAATCACGTAATAATTTTATTGCGAAAGTTAATAAATAAATAAATAAATAAATAAATAAATAAACTCACATATAAAAACTACCTTTGACCGGACTCGAACCGGCAAGCCTCAGGAGCGTCGGCTTTTGAAGTCGATATGTTTACCATTTCATCACAAAGGTAGAATCTATAAAATCCAAAACTTTTTAATAGAAAAAAATTAAAAATGAGAAAGAATTTATATATAAAAAACACTCTTATAAATAATAGCTTCACTGATTTATAGAAAAATCTGTATAAGATTATTCCTCAATTATTTAGGAATAAACAAATACAGATTTTTCTATTTTAAAAAGAAAGTTAACTAATTAACCAACGGCAATAATACGAGCTAAGAAGAAACTCCAAGTTGTCGCAATACCACCTAATAGGTAGTGAGCCACACCAACGGCACGACCCTGAGTAATAGATAATGCACGAGGTTGGATTGTAGGAGCTACTTTTAATTTAGCATGACTCCATAAAATTGACTCGATTAATTCTTGCCAATAACCACGACCAGAGAATAAGAACATTAACGAGAATGCCCACACAAAGTGTGCACCTAAGAAAATTAAACCATAAGCCGATAAAGCACTACCATAAGATTGAATTACTTGCGATGATTGTGACCATAAGAAATCACGTAACCAACCATTAATAGTATTTGCTGATTGTGCAAAGTTACCTGCAGTAATGTGAGATACTGTATTATTTACAACAGTACCAAATACATCACTTTGCATTTTCCAAGAGAAATGGAAAATAACAATTGATAACGAATTATACATCCAGAAAAGCCCTAAGAAAACGTGGTCCCATGCTGATACTTGACAAGTACCTCCACGACCTGGACCATCACAAGGGAATCTAAATCCTAAGTTTGCTTTATCAGGAATTAAACGAGAACTACGAGCAAATAATACACCTTTTAATAAAATTAAAACAGTTACATGAATAGTAAATGCATGAATGTGATGAACCATGAAATCTGCTGTTCCTAATGGAATAGGCATCATAGCTACTTTACCACCTACAGCTACTACATCACCTCCCCAAGAAGCACTAGTTGCAGCTAAAGCATTTGGAGCTGTTAATTGAGGAGCTAAGAAATGTGTATTTTGTACCCATTGTGCAAAAACAGGTTGTAACTGGATTGCTGTATCTGAGAACATATCTTGTGGACGACCTAATGCACTCATTGTATCATTATGAATATATAAACCAAATGAATGGAATCCTAAGAAAATAGAAACCCAGTTTAAATGAGAAATAATTGCATCACGGTGACGTAATACACGATCTAATAAATTGTTATAATTATTTGTTGGATCATAATCACGAACCATAAAAATAGCAGCGTGAGCACCCGCACCTACAATACAGAAACCACCAATCCAAGTGTGGTGAGTAAATAATGAAAGTTGAGTAGCATAATCTGTTGCTAAGTACGGATATGGCGGCATAGAATACATGTGATGTATGTTAAAAATACTTTTTTAAGATTTTAAAAATTGAAAACTACAATATCAATAATTTTATTAGGAAAGAAAATAACATTTTGCTTTTTCTATTAAACTAATATAATCTTTTCAACCCTTTAAAATTCTCACAAAAAAATTTTAAACATGGACTATAACTTTGTTCAAAATATTTTAAACTCTTTACGTTTAGTCTCTGAGGAACCCTATAAACATTTAAATAGGTTTCCTGCTGATCGGCTTTAATTTAACTAAAGATTAAATTATAGCTATTCCAGCATATATTAAAGTTTAATGTGACCCATAAACTAAGCCACGATAATAGACAGTGAACCAAATAATGCTAAGTTAATAGCTAATTGAGCATGCCATGAAGTAGTTAAAATTTCATATAGACCTTTATGACCTTCGCCAGTTAATGGACCTTTGTGTGCCTCTAGGATCTCTTTCATACTGTGACCAATCCCCCAGTTTGTACGATACATATGACCAGCAATTAAGAATAAAACCGCAATTGCTAAATGGTGGTGAGCTGCATCAGATAAATAAAGGCCACCCGTTACTGGGTTTAAACCACCTTTAAATGTTAAGAAATCTGCATAGTCAGACCATTGTAATGTAAAGAAAGGTGCTAAACCTTTTCCAAAACTAGGATATAAATCTACCATAAGTTGTTTATTTAAAAAGAATTCATGTGGTAATGGAATCTCTTTCGGATCAACACCTGCATCTAAAAGTTTATTAATAGGTAATGAAACATGAATTTGGTGACCAGCCCAAGCTAATGATCCTAAACCTAATAAACCGCCTAAATGGTGATTTAACATTGATTCAACGCTTTGGAACCAAGATAATTTTGGAGCAGCCTTATGATAATGGAACCAACCAGCGAAAAACATAGCTCCTGCTAATACTAAGCCTACTACAGCTGTTGCATATAATTGTAATTCACTAGTAATACCACTAGCTCTCCATAATTGGAAGAAACCAGATGTAATTTGTACACCTTGGAATCCACCACCTACATCACCGTTTAAAATTTCTTGACCTACAATTGGCCAAACAATTTGAGCACTTGGTTTAATATGTGTTGGGTCACTTAACCAAGCTTCATAATTTGAAAAACGAGCACCATGGAAATACATACCACTTAACCAAATTAAAATAATACCTAATTGACCGAAGTGAGCACTAAATACTTTACGAGAAATATCTTGTAAATCACTTGTATGGCTATCAAAATCATGTGCATCAGCATGTAAATTCCAAATCCAAGTAGTTGTATTTGGACCTTTTGCTAATGTACGAGAAAAATGACCTGGTTTAGCCCATTTCTGGAAACTAGTTTCAACAGGATTTCTATCAACGGCAATTTGAACTTTTTTCGCCTCTTTTTCTGGCAAATTAATTGTCATAGAATTAAATTTTCCTAAAAAATTTTTATCTAATTAAATTTGTTGATTATCTTATAACTATAAAACGCAAAATTAGCTAAACAAAATATAGTTAAATTCAAATGTATCAAAAATGTTTAACGAGGCAACTCTTGAATAAATAAATTTAAAAAATTAACAAAACGAACAAATTTTAATTCAGAAGATTATAGACTTTTTTATAAAACAAAAATATAGATAATTAAAAATAATTATAAAAGAAAAGCGAAAAATCATATTATATAAAATAGTGCATTTTTCGCGTTTATATTTAACTTAACAAAAATTTAAGTAAATTTAATAATTAAATAAACATCCAATCTAAAAATTTTTTGATTTTTTTATTTAAAATACTCTTATTTTTAAGAGTATAAAAATTCTTTTTCAGACTTTCAAAATTTTAATCAGTAATAGTAGAATTACTATAAAACAAGATTAATTTTCTGTCAAGAGTAAAAAAAATATAAAAGTAAAAAATGAGCGAAGCTAAAAGAAATTTTAGCTTTATAAAAAACTAGATGGTTTTTTTTCCAATATAGACATATTATTATTATTATTTTTATCTACAATAGATAATAAAAAAATGGAACTACTAAACAAAAGCCCAAAAATTTAACAAAGAAAATTATTAATTTTTTTACGTGTAAAGTAAACTAAATTTTTTCAATATTTTAATAAAAAAAATTTACTAATGCATTTTAGAAAATCTCTTTTTTAATAATATCTAAAAAATAAATTATTCTTAAAAAAGAGATTGTATATTTATTCTAAACCATAAAAGAAAAAACTTTAGGATTTACCAACTTGATTTTACAACACCTGGCAATAAACCTTGATGTGCCATTTCACGTAAAACATTACGTGATAAACCAAAATCACGATGATAACCTCTTGAACGACCAGTAATCATACAACGATTACGTAATCTAACCGCTGAACTATTTCGAGGAAATTTTTGTAATTCACGATGTAATACTAATTTTTCTTTTAAAGTAGAAGCTAATTTTATTTGTTTTTTTAATAATGCACGACGAATTTCATATTTTAAAACACATTTTTGACGTTTTAATTCTCGTTGAATCATATTTGTTTTTGCCATAAATTGTTAAGATTTTAACTAAAAAATTATATTTATATACCTAAGAAATGTATATTTCAAGTCGAACGAAATAAACTTAATAAATCCCATAGTACAATTTTCTTAGAAATCAAAAAGGATTAAACTAATCAGATAATACTAAAAATTAAGATAAAATTTAATAAATAAATAAAAATTACATATTTAAATATTTTTTTAAACAAAAAAATAAAACATTAAAAAAATTAGTCATTTTTATGAATTTGACTATTTTGTGATATTTAGAATCACAAAATAATCAAATAAATAAAGAAATAAATAAAAAAAATATATTATAGCTTGTCAATAGTTTCGAATTCGAATTTGATTTCTTTCCATACCTCACAAGCAGCTGCTAATTCAGGGCTCCATTTACAAGCCGCACGAATAACATCACCACCTTTACGAGCTAAGTCAACACCAGCATTACGAGCTTGAACACAAGCTTCTAATGCTACACGGTTTGCAGCTGCACCTGGTGCGTTACCCCAAGGGTGACCAAGTGTACCACCACCGAATTGTAAACAAGCATCATCACCAAAGATTTCAACTAAAGCCGGCATGTGCCATACGTGAATACCACCTGAAGCAACTGGCATTACACCTGGAAGTGAACACCAATCTTGAGTAAAGTAGATACCACGGCTACGATCTTTTTCGATGTAATCATCACGCATTAAGTCTACGAAACCTAATGTTACTTCACGTTCACCTTCTAATTTACCTACAACAGTACCAGAGTGTAAATGGTCACCACCA
>Ga0209812_10002364_pt1 | contig 11346 bp, 8 predicted proteins | sample JI71714BDNA_FD_187502 | JGI IMG/M metagenome (GOLD analysis project Ga0209812, IMG submission 187502) | Wastewater effluent complex algal communities from Wisconsin, to seasonally profile nutrient transformation and Carbon sequestration -... | ecosystem: Engineered > WWTP > Effluent > Algae...
AATAAGAATCTAAGAGCTTATACTTCATTTTAAAGAAATATCATTAGAAATTTAAAACAAAAAATAAAATTATATTTTTAATCCCATTTAAAAATGTCGCGCCCCACTTAACCAAATTAAAATGATACCTAATTGACCAAAATGCGCACTAAATACTTTTCTAGAAATTTCTTCTAGATCACTAGTGTGACTATCAAAATCATGCGCGTCAGCGTGAAGGTTCCAAATCCATGTTGTAGTATTTGGACCTTTAGCTAATGTACGTGAAAAATGACCTGGTTTAGTAGGGTAGGCTTAGCTTTTTTATTAAAACTTCCGTTAGTTTTAATAAATTGATTTTTAAACCTCCCAAAGAACCGTACTTGCACTTTTAAATGCATACGGCTCAAGAACTCTTAAAAATTAATAAAATAAACTATTACATAGATAAAAAAATAATTTAAAATAGATAAATTTGTTCTAAATTAAGAGCAAATAGAAAAAATTAAATTTTTTATCTCTAAGAAAGGTTTAAAACTCTTTCTGAAAAAACTCTTCTTTAACACTTTTTTTAATAATCATGTGATTTTCTAATATGGTTTAATTACGTTCTCGTTAAAAAGAAATTAAACCATTATTATTATAATGTTTTAACCTTTTTTTAACGAAAAAGTAATTAAAAATTAATTTAATATTTAAAAAAATATTAAAGAGCGTTACCACGAGGTAATACTTCTTCTGGGAATACTAGACGTTCGTGAGGTTGGTCTTGAGCAGCCATCCAAGCACGGATACCTTCGTTAAGAAGAATGTTTTTTGTATAGAATGTTTCAAATTCTGGGTCTTCTGCAGCACGGATCTCTTGAGATACGAAGTCGTAAGCACGTAAGTTTAATGCTAAACCTACAACACCTAAAGCACTCATCCATAGACCTGTTACCGGTACTAGTAACATAAAGAAGTGTAACCAACGTTTGTTAGAGAAAGCAACACCAAAAATTTGTGACCAGAAACGGTTAGCTGTTACCATTGAGTAAGTTTCTTCAGCTTGAGTTGGGTTAAACGCACGGAATGTGTTAGCACCGTCACCATCTTCGAATAAAGTATTTTCTACAGTAGCACCATGAATTGCACATAAAAGAGCAGCACCTAAAACACCAGCTACACCCATCATGTGGAATGGGTTTAGTGTCCAGTTATGGAAACCTTGGAAGAATAAAATAAAACGGAAGATTGCAGCAACACCAAAACTTGGAGCAAAGAACCAACCAGATTGACCTAAAGGGTAAATTAAGAAAACAGAAGTGAAAACTGCAATTGGAGCAGAGAAAGCAATTGCGTTGTATGGACGTAAGTTAACTGAACGAGCAATTTCAAACTGACGTAACATGAAACCAATTAAACCAAAAGCACCGTGTAGAGCAATGAATGCCCATAAACCACCTAATTGGAACCAACGAGTTAAATCACCTTGAGCTTCAGGACCCCAAACGAAAAGTAAAGAGTGACCGAAACTGTTTGGTGGAGTAGAAACAGCTGCTGTTAATACGTTACAACCTTCTAAGTAAGAACTAGCTAAACCGTGAGTGTACCATGAAGTAACAAAAGTTGTACCAGTTAACCAACCACCTACTGCAAAGAAAGCACAAGGAAGTAGTAAAAGACCAGACCAACCAACGAATACAAAACGGTCTTGACGTAACCAGTCATCAGCGTCATCAAACCAAGTACGTTTTTCTTGATATGTACCAATGGCGATTGTCATAGAGTGCATCTCCAAATATTGTTATACAATTCATCTGTTCGTCATCATACTTTATAAATACTTTGATATTTAATATCTAAAGTATTTTTTTATAAAGGTATTTTTCATTCTATTTTTTATTATACTAAAAATTAAAGAAAAGTATCAGATTAATAATTTTTTGTTTATTTATTGAGTTATCTCCCTAACTTGTTTTAGAAAAGCTACTGCGTCAGTTAAGAAAAGCTTTTCTAAAACAAGTTAGGAAGGCGGCTCTTTTTGGAGCACTAAATAAAGATAATATTGCAGAGGCAGGATTTGAACCTGCGACCTTAGGATTATGAGCCCCACGAGCTACCAGACTGCTCTACCCTGCGGTTTTTTATATTTTAAGTTTACAAAAAAAACCCTTACAAGTCAATTTAATTATGCAAGTTTTTATTTTCTAAACTCCCCAGGTAGGATTTGAACCTACGACAAATCGGTTAACAGCCGACCGCTCTACCACTGAGCTACTGAAGATTATATTTAACTATTCTTATTGTAATGAATGTAAAAAAAAAAATCAATTCATCAGTTTTGCGGGTAAATTGATTTAAGCTTTTTAAGCTAATAATCTAGTTTAAAATTAGTGTAGAATTGTTAAAAAAAAATAAAGCAATTCTACACTAATTTTAAATTATAAATTAAATTAGTTTAACTACTTTTAATAATCCAAGATAAATACCAAGAGTAAAAACTAATGCGCCAATTAATAACCCAATATAACTTACAATAGTTAACATATTAAATTTTTTATAAGAGAAAACGAATCATTTTTTTAACATTTATTAAATGTCCTGGGCCTTATACAATATGATTTTACACGATATTTAGCTACGCTGAAAGGTCAAAATGATTAAACAATTAAAACATTATATATGCTTTAGTTTTTTAAACAAAAACTTTAGTAAGATAGACCCATACTTCTAGTGCTTTCACTACCTAAGTAAATACGAACACTTAAGAAATCTGTAGGACATGCTGTTTCACAACGTTTGCAACCTACGCAATCTTCTGTTCTTGGAGCAGATGCCATTTGAGCAGCTTTACAACCATCCCAAGGAACCATTTCTAAAACATCTAAAGGACAAGCACGAACACATTGTGTACAACCAATACAAGTATCATAAATTTTTACTACGTGAGCCATATTAATTAAGTTTTTAATAATTTAACAAAAAAAATAAGATAGAGAATTTCAAGTTAGGAAAATAAATATATGCCAGGAGCGGGGATTGGACTTTTGTTGTTTAAACTTTTAATGTAAAAACATTTTTATAATAAAATGCCAGCGATGGGGCTTGAACCCATGACCTAAGGATTTTCAATCCAACGCTCTACCACTGAGCTACCCCGGCTTTTTTTTATCTTTTTTAATATATTATCAGATATATATTAAAAAAACAAGTATTAATTTATATAACAGAAATTTAAATTTATAATCTCTGTTATATAAATTAATACTTGTTTTTATATATTTTAAATTCTTTTTTTAATCATCCAAATCAAAATCTTCATATAAATTTTCATCTGCTAATTCTAATAAGTCCTCATTGAACTCAAGATTTTGAGTTGTAGAAAAATAATCAGTATCATCGTCCGCTATAGAAACATAAGCATTTTTTCTTTTTTCAAAATAAGACCTAATTTCATCCAGAACTATATTTTTAGGTTTTCTGTTTTTTCTAGCCGCTTTAGTATTCCAAGCCGCATATATATAATTTACAAGTCTTTCACAATCACGCAAAGAAAGTTTTCCTTTATTTTGAGTATCTGAAATCTCTTTAAGAACTAATACACCTTCAACTTTTGCGGTTTTATAGGGAAATCTATCAAACCAAGGTCTAAGTACTGAATCAAAAAAAGCCCACGAAGAAATACGTAACACATACTGATCTTCATTTCGCTGTCTTGGTTGACCCGCAAAATATTGACTACCCTTTCGTTGATTTATATGAATATGATTTAAACTTTTGTTTTTTTCATTTAAACCCCAATTAAATGATTTAAAAAAATATTGCGTAATTTCTAACATTAATTTATTAGGTTCTTCCGCAGATACCTGAAGAAAACATCGAAAACTTACTTGAGGCGATGTAGAAACAAGTGGTTTTAACGAACCATCGCCCTCACAAAAACCAGTAATATAATCTGAATTTACACGTAAAGTATTGTTTATAATAGCCGCGGAAATTTTTTTTTGGTGAGAAAGGATTTCGTCATCTAGTTCATTAAGGTAGCGTTGACCTAATTCATAAAACTCTCGTTTATATGTTTTAAAAAGATTTCCAAAATAATAAAAGCCTGCTTCATCAAACGACCTACGACTTTTATTTTCTTGCTGCTGTTCTTTAGCACTTTTACAATGTAAATTATATTTAAACATTAAGATACAAAACGCTCCTAGTGGTGTATAAATAAATAATCTTTCCTGCGATTTACCGAAATTTGCAGCCGGTTCTTTACGTAAACTTTCTAATTTTTTAACTAATAAAAAGTCACGTAATTTTTTACCTGTAAAAGGTATGACCGGTCTTCCTTTAATACTAAAACAACGACCTTCATTTATTTTATTAAATAATATATTCATATTTCTCTCACCTTTACAAATAATACTTTTAACTTTTTTAACTTTATTTTCTTCGTAAACCCAACTCATACCCCAAGAAGCAAAAGTAACTTCTAAACTTTCAAAAAATAAAACATTTCGCGGGGAATCTAACGATTGTGCAATAGAGAATTGACTAAAAATAAGCCAAGGCCATAATTTATCTGGCTTAGGTTTAAAAGTTATCGCAAAACTACCATCAGACATAATCATTCCCAAAACATAACCAATAGATAAAACAGGTGCCTTTAAATTTTTAGGATTTGTAACCATAAGTAATAATTTTTTTTTAATATAATAAAAGAGTAATAACGATTCCGAGGAATAAAAAATAAAACAAATTAAAAAGATTTTTTAGTAATACCTTTTTATTATTTAATCTCTGTAAAATTTATAATAAAAAGATATTATTAAAAAACAATTTCGTTTAATATTTGTTTTGTTGCAATTTCTGAATAACAAGGTAAACTAGTTTTTAGCCATCAATTTTTAATTTTTTGTTTATTTTCTATCATTTTTGAATCTAAAAAAGAAATCCAAGTACATAACTCTATTCGTTCTTTATTAGAAAGTAATAAACTATTAAATTTAAAAAAAGCAATAAAATCAATTAAATGATCAGGTTTTGTTTTTAAACCATAGTTTTTATGGAATAGCTTATGTAGGTCATCCCTTAAAGCTATTCCGTTAAACAGGCTAAATTCTAAATCTCTATTATCTTTTTTTGAATAAAGGTGATGAGCTACTAATTTACAATCGGTAGAAGGGGTTTGCGTAATAAAACATTTATTATTATATAATTTTTTAACGTCAACCGCCCATCGCCTTGAACTTCTGGGTTGGAAACCTTTTTCAAGTTGACTTAAATAATACTTATCAGGAAAACGAAAATCTAACATAATTATTTAATTTTCCTTCTCCAGCTCAGGATTAGTTTCGATTTTTGACCAAGATAAACTTTGAACAGCTTCGGATTTAGTTAAGGGAAAATTAATCGAAGAAGCGCGACTATTTGAAAGATAACCAACGGGACTAACTAACGTAGCTAATGGATATATTAAAGGTGAAGAATCTCTTAAAGTTTTCACAACTAAATGTAAAGTAACACTTCCTTTTTGTATATCAGAATTAGATAAAAATAATTTAAAGTCATCACTTAAAAATTCACAAAAAGTTCGAACAATAGGGGCAGTTAACCCAGAATCTGTTTTCAATGGCGAAGTTAAACTATTTATATTTATTAAAGCAGGGCTTAAAAATGGTACTCTAATAGTAAAATCATCTTTCCCACCGCGAACAAACTGAGAAGCTATCATTAAAATGAATGCACGAGATGCAATTTCATGTTCTAAAGGATCTAAAACGCCTTCTTTTCCGATAGCTAGTGAAATTAATGGTGTTTTTCTTTTATTCGGATAAACTATTTTAAGTTGAACGGATTCTAGGCTTACATTACTGTTACACATTTTTGAAATATAATTATCCCAAAAAGTGTTAGTTAGTTCGTTTAAAACGTCTTCCGGGCTCATTACACCTTCTTTTCCAGTAATCATTAAATGAAAATTAAAGTTTTTGCCTGAATAATTAAAAATTTCTAAATTAGGTGATTTCCCATTCTCAGCAAAAACAGTTTTTTCTACAACGATATCTTTATTAATTCGTGTTTTAACAGCTAGATATTTTAAGTTAAAAGTTACTTTAATAATATCACCTAATTCGAAAAAAGCTTCCTTTTTAAAAGTGTTTGATAAGTTTTTTATTTCTTTAACTTGTTCTGAGTAGGATAACGAGTTTACTAAAGTTTCTTCAAGTTTACTTAAGGTTTCACCTCTTAATTTTCGGATAAAAAGCTTATTAGGTGGATCTGATGTTCGAAAAGCCTCAGATATTCTTTTAGTATCCGACTTTAAATTATCCTCTGCTTGGCTTTTTAAAATATATAATTCTTCTAATAATTCATTTAGTGCTGTTTTTTGATTTAAATCTTGCATTCTTTCGTTTTCCCCCTCTGCAGTATCATTGTAAAGATTTTTTTTAATTTTATCATCTATTAAATTTATTAATTCTTTTAAAACTTGTTCTGAATCTTGTTTTATAATTCCAAGATCTTCTTGAAAAGCACTCATACGAACACTACGATTTTTGAATTTAAAACCGCAGTTTAATGAACTAAAAATAACTAATAAGTTTTGCTTATTAGTAGCGTTTACTATAGTCAATTTGCCACTGTGACTAAGGCTAGAAAAGGATTTACTAGCATAAAAAGCATAAACATTTTTTTTTAAACGTTATAAACATATTTTTCACTAAAAAAGATTTTAACTTTTGTTAATAATAGAAACTAATTTTAAAATAGGAGATTTTTAATAAATCTTTTTTATTGCTTTTTATTGGACCCGCGACACGAGGATTTTCAATCCACTGCTCTACCACTGAGCTACCCCGGCTTAATTATAATTTTTTTATTAATTTTTTATTTTAATTTATTTTCTTTTTACTATATTACCATAAATTATATATCAAAAGCAAGTATTGATAAAAACTAATTAATTATTTTATTTGTTATGAGTTAGTTGTTTTTATTAAAATAAAAACAACTAACTCAGTTTTATCCTTGACGTTGTTTATGTTTTGGGTTTGTACAAATAACCATAACAACACCTTTTCGACGAATAACACGACAATTATCGCAAATTTTTTTTACAGAAGCACGAACTTTCATAAGATATTTAAAAAGGGAAAACCTGCTTTATAGCAATTATTTAAAAACATTTGACGCAAAAACTCATAATTATTCCAGAAAAAAGAAAAGATTCATTCTTCTCTTTTACTTGGTTGGTTTATTACTTCTTTATTATTTTTAACTAGTTAAAAATAATAAAGAAGTAATAAACCAATATTATAAAGTGATTTTTATAATGGACCAGAAATACCTTGTTTTCTAATCATTAAGAAGTGCATTAACATGAATACAGCAGTTAAAAGCGGTAATACAAATGTGTGTAAACTGTAGAAACGTGTTAACGTAGCTTGGCCTACACCAACACCACCACGTAATAATTCTACAATTGTAGAACCTACACCTGGAATAGCTTCTGGAACACCTGTTACAATTTTAACAGCCCAGTAACCAATTTGGTCCCAAGGTAAAGAGTAACCTGTAACACCAAAAGATACTGTACAGATAGCCATAATTACACCACTAACCCATGTTAATTCACGTGGACGTTTGAAGCCACCTGTTAAATATACACGGCATACGTGTAAAATCATCATTAGAACCATCATACTTGCAGACCAACGGTGAATTGAACGGATTAACCAACCAAAATTAACGTCAGTCATTAAATACTGTACAGAAGCAAAAGCTTCAGCTACAGTTGGACGGTAATAAAATGTCATAGCAAAACCAGTTGCTACTTGAACAAGGAAACATGTAAAAGTAATACCACCTAAGCAGTAAAAAATATTTACGTGAGGCGGAACATATTTACTTGAAATGTCATCTGCAATAGATTGAATTTCTAAACGTTCTTCAAACCAATCATATACTTTACTCATAAAATGAATGTAGATTTATAAATTATTAAACTGACCATTAAGCTAACTAACTAATTGTAAAATTACCATTAAAAAATACTTTTATAATTATTAATATAATTATATTATACAATATATAAACAATATATAAACAATTATTATTAAAAAATATTAATTTTTAACGGTCGGAATTTAAAGCAAATTAATTTTTAGTTAAGCAGCTATATATTTTATTTAAAATAAAATAAAACTTAGTTGAGTACTGAAATGAGTAATAATAAAGTAGCCTAAAAATGAAATTATCCGTATATGGAAAAGGTGGTATTGGAAAATCAACAACAAGTTGTAATATTTCAATTGCATTAGCAAAACGCGGCAAAAAAGTTCTTCAGATCGGGTGTGACCCAAAACACGATAGTACGTTTACACTAACTGGATTTCTAATTCCAACAATTATTGACACCTTACAATCTAAAGATTATCATTATGAAGATGTTTGGCCAGAAGATGTAATTTATCAAGGTTATGGGGGTGTAGACTGTGTTGAAGCTGGCGGACCTCCTGCTGGAGCCGGTTGTGGTGGTTATGTTGTTGGGGAAACTGTAAAATTACTAAAAGAATTAAATGCGTTTTTTGAATATGATGTTATTTTATTTGATGTTTTAGGGGATGTTGTTTGTGGGGGATTTGCTGCCCCTTTAAATTACTCAGATTATTGTATTATTGTAACAGATAATGGATTTGATGCTTTATTTGCTGCTAATAGAATTGCAGCATCTGTACGTGAAAAAGCACGTACTCACCCTTTACGATTAGCGGGTCTTATTGGTAATCGAACAACAAAACGTGATTTAATTGAAAAATATGTTGAAGCTTGTCCAATGCCCGTATTAGAACTATTACCTTTAATAGAAGAAATTCGTATTTCCCGCGTAAAAGGAAAAACATTATTTGAAATGGCAGAATCAGACAGCTCATTAAACTATATTTGTGATTATTATTTAAATATTGCAGATCAATTATTAACTCAACCGGAAGGTGTAGTACCTCGAGAATTACCAGACCGTGAATTATTTACTTTATTATCAGATTTTTATTTATCTGGTGGGGATTCTTTACCGAAAGAAAAAAAAGCAAGTTCACTGGATTTCTTCTTAGTTTAAAATCCTTTAATCAACAAGTATTGACTGATTAATAAGGATAAAAAATGAATCAGCTATCGTTTTTTTTTAATTAAAAAAAAACGATAGCTGACCATTTAGAAATAATAAATAAAGATAGATAAAAGAAATTTAAAAAGTTATGTAGATATTATGTAGACAAAAAAATATGGTTATGATATAATATGTATATAAGTTTTTTTGCCTTCGTGATGGAACGGTAGACATCCTGGTTTTAGGAACCAGTGCCGAAAGGCGTGCCGGTTCAAATCCGGCCGAAGGCATTTTAATACGTAACCAGTTAAAAAAAACAATTCAAAAAGTAAGGAAATATTTTCATTTTAAAATAAATTTAATTTTAATCTGAGACTTTTAATCTATATATATTTAATTTTATGCCAATTGGGGTTCCAAGAATTATTTATTGCTGGGGTGAGGAATTACCAGCACAATGGACAGATATTTATAATTTTATTTTTAGACGACGAATGGTTTTTTTAATGCAATACTTAGACGACGAACTTTGTAATCAAATTTGTGGTTTATTAATTAACATTCACATGGAAGATCGCGGTAAAGAATTAGAAAAAAAAGAAATAGAAAAAAGTGGAGTATTTAAAAACGCTTCAAAAAAAGCTTCAAATACACCAGGGGACAGCATGGGAAGCGCTTCTAATTTACAAAATAAAAATGGGTTATCATTTGAAGATTTATTAGCTGCGGATGAAGATTTAGGAATTAATGAAAATAATAGTCTAGAAGACTATACATTACAAAAAATTACAATGGAATGGTTAAACTGGAATGCTCAATTTTTTGATTATTCAGATGAACCTTACTTATTTTATTTAGCAGAAATGTTATCAAAAGATTTTAACAAAGGAGAAGGTCAAATGCTTTATTCAGCAGATACAAATGAAATGTCTATGTTAATGAATATGTTTAAAAACTTAAATTCTTCTAATATGGGTAGCTCCGCTGACCTGCGTACTGAAGGTAAAGCAGCCGATGGATTTAATAATTCTTCAGCTATGCTTCAATTTTTTGACAAATTTTCAAGTAATTCAAAAGGTTCAAACCTATCTCAGTCTAAAAAAAATCATTTAGATGTTTATTCACCGTTTAGACTATTAGCTAATTTTGCTGCGCAAGATTATAATCTAAAAAATATTAATCCATTAGCTTATAATAGTTCAGTAGAAACAAATCAAGATCCAAAACGTGAACTTTTTGATCTTTTTAATGTTGCTTTAAAAAATAAAGCAAATACACGAAATAAATCAAATAGTATGTCAAAATTACTAACAGAATTAGCTCAAAAAGATTTTGCACAAAAGCCTAAGAATGCAGAAACTCTTCTTAATACATCACAAAAAGCATTAAGCCAACGTATGTTAAAAAAAGAATATATGCAAGATCAAACTTTTAATTCGAATAATTCGCAGGGAAATAATCCATCAGCAAATTACTTAGATTTTTACTCATATAATGATTCATTTAATGAATTTAAAAATACTAAAGGAAAACAAAATGAACGTACTTTACAAGAAGAAGAAGCTAAAAAAGTGTTTTTAATTATTAACTCTTTTGGTGGTTCAGTAGGTAATGGTATTACTGTTCATGATGCTCTTCAATTTATTAAAGCAGGTTCATTAACATTAGCTTTAGGCGTAGCTGCTTCTGCTGCTTCATTAGCTCTTGCTGGAGGTACTATCGGAGAACGTTATGTTACTGAAGGGTGTCACGTTATGATTCACCAACCTGAAGGGGGTATTCAAGGTCAAGCCTCTGATATTTGGATTGATAGTCAAGAAATTATGAAAATTAGACTTGATGTTGCTGAAATTTATTCATTAGCAACTTATCGTCCTAGACATAAAATTTTACGTGATTTAGATCGTGATTTTTATTTAACAGCAACAGAAACAATTCATTATGGATTAGCTGATGAAATTGCTACGAATGAAGTTATGCATGAAATTATTGAAATGACTAGCAAAGTTTGGGATTATCATGATTCTAAACAACAACGTTTACTTGAAACACGCGATAGCGCAAGTTCAGGTTTAGATACTCAAGCGCAAAATTAATTTCTTTTCATTGTATAAATTAAAAATATTACTACAAAAATGCACTATGTAGGAGTTGAACCTACCTTTCAACGATTATGAGTCGTTTGCCTAATCCGCTCGGCCAATAGTACTTTTGGATAAAAAATGTAATATTATTATACGCCAATTCATTTAAAAAATCAGTTCTAATTAAATCCATCT
>Ga0209812_10002366_pt1 | contig 11329 bp, 9 predicted proteins | sample JI71714BDNA_FD_187502 | JGI IMG/M metagenome (GOLD analysis project Ga0209812, IMG submission 187502) | Wastewater effluent complex algal communities from Wisconsin, to seasonally profile nutrient transformation and Carbon sequestration -... | ecosystem: Engineered > WWTP > Effluent > Algae...
CGCTGGGCCAGGCAAAGATGAAGCGCGGGTCGAAGCCGCGCCCGCACATGCCGTAGTTGCCGGCGCCGAAGCTGCCGCCCAGCACGATGGTGAACTTGGGCACGCGCGCGTTGGCCACGGCCTGGATCATCTTGCTGCCGTGCTTGATGGCACCCGCGCGCTCGGCCTCGGTGCCCACCATGTAGCCGGTGGTGTTCTGCAGGAAGACCAGGGGCACGCCCGCCTGGTCGCACAGCTGGATGAACTGGGCCGCCTTCGTGCTGCCCTGCGGCTGGATGGGGCCGTTGTTGCCGACGATGCCGACGGCATGACCTTCGATGCGCGCGTGACCGCAGACCGTGTCGGCCGCGCAGGCCGCCTTGAACTCCAGGAAGGCGGATGCGTCCACCACGCGCGCGATCACCTCGCGCACGTCGTAGGGCTCGCGCTCGTCGGCCGGCACCACGCCCATCAGCTCGTCGGCCGCAAACCGCGGCGCCGGCGCGGGCGCGCGCTCGGCCACGGTGTCCCAGGGCAGCGCGGCCAGCAGTTCGCGCGCCATGGCGATGGCGTGCGCGTCGTCCTCGGCCAGGTACTCGCCCAGGCCGGTGACCCCCGCGTGCATCTCGGCGCCGCCCAGCGATTCGTCGTCCGCGTCTTCGCCGATGGCGGCCTTCACCAGCGGCGGGCCGGCCAGGTAGATGCTGCTGCGGCCGCGCACCAGCACCACGTAGTCGCTGAGGCCCGGCAGGTAGGCGCCGCCCGCGGTGGACGAGCCGTGCACCACCGCGATCTGCGGGATGCCGGCGGCCGACAGCCGCGCCTGGTTGGCAAAGGTGCGGCCGCCATCGACGAAGATCTCGGCCTGGTACATCAGGTTGGCGCCGCCGCTTTCCACCAGCGCCACCAGCGGCAGCTTGTTCTCGCGCGCCAGCTCCTGGGCTCGCAGCGCCTTCTTCAGGCCCATGGGCGCGATGGTGCCGCCCTTGACGGCGCTGTCGCTGGCGCTCACGAGCACACGCTTGCCGGCCACCACGCCGATGCCGACGATGCTGCCGCCGCCCTGCACGCTCTTCTTGCCGTCGTCGTCGTGCATGCCCAGGCCGGCCAAGGGGCTGAGTTCCAGGAACGCGCTGCCGCGGTCCAGCAACCGGGCCACACGCTCACGCGGCAGCAGCTGGCCGCGCTGCTCGAACTTGGCGCGCTTGCTCTCGCTCTCGGCCACCACCTTGGCCTGCAGGGCCTGCACCTCCGCCAGACGCTCGGCCATGCGTGCGGCGTTGGCCTTGAAGGCGGCGCTGACCGTGTCGAGCCTGGACGCCAGCGGCGGCATCACTTCAGCACCTCGGGCGTCGTCGCGCGGTGGAAGCCGTCGAAGGGCACGGACGTGCTCGTGCTGCCCAGCGGGAAGATCTCGCTGCCCAGCGAGGCCGCGCCGTCGATCTGCAGCGTCACACCCGTGATGAAGGCCGCCGCCGGCGACAGCAGGAAGACGATCGCGCCCGACACCTCGGCCTCCACGCCCATGCGCCGCAGCGGCACGTGCTGCTTCAGTTTGGGGATGATGGACTTCATGGCGCCGCCGTAGGTGTCCATGCCCGAGCTGGCGATCCAGCCCGGCGCCACCGCGTTCACGCGCACATTGGCATGCGCCCACTCGAAGGCCGCCGTGGCCGTGAGGTTGCTCATGCCCGCACGCGCCGCGCCGCTGTGGCCCATGCCGGGCATGCCGTTGCGGAAGTCGGCGGTCATGTTCACCACCGCGCCACCATGCTGCTGCATGCACTGGTTGAACAGCTCGCGCATCATCAGGAAGCCGCCGGTCAGGTTGTTGGCCACGACCGCGTCGAAACCCTTCTTGCTGATGGCCAGCAGCGGCGCCGGGAACTGCCCGCCCGCGTTGTTGACGAGGCCGCTCACGGGGCCGTGTTTTGCGATCACCGCGGCGACGTTCGCCTTCACGGCGTCTTCGTCTCGGATGTCAAAGGCCACGGTGTCGCAGCGGCCGCCGTCCTCGGCGATCTCGGCCGCCACGGCATCCAGCTTGGCCTGCGTGCGCCCGCTGATCACCACCAGCGCGCCCAGCGACGCCAGCTCGTGCGCCACGCAGCGGCCAATGCCACTGCCGCCCCCGGTGACCCACACCACCCGGCCGTCGAACAGCCCCGGGCGGAAGACGCTGGCGTAACGCGATCGTTCAGTCATGCACCGCATTGGGCCCCAAGGGTGACGTTAACGTCAACCTGATGACCGCTAGGTGATTACGCGCATCCACGCGGCAGGCGCCGTGGCTACGATGCTGGCCATCCCAGATGCAACCCGGAAGGACAGCCCCATGGACATGAACGCCTGCACCGAAGCCCTGCGCGCCAAGGTGGGTGAATCGAGCGGCCTGAACGCCGTGCTGAAGTTCGACTGCGGCGCCGACGGCGTGGCGGTGATCGACGGCCGCGCCGTGCCCAACACCGTGGACAACGTCGACCGCGAGGCCGACTGCACCGTGGCCATCACGCTGGAGAACCTGGCTGCGCTGCTGACCGGCGAGCTCGAGCCCGCCACCGGCTTCATGATGGGCAAGTTCAAGGTCAGCGGCGACATGAGCGTCGCGCTCAAGCTGCAGCGCGTGGTCTGAACATGCTGCAGCGCAGCCGCTCGGCCAGCAGCCTGGCGCAGGAAGCGGTGGACGCCCACCGCGACGACGGCGGCTCCGAGCTCTTTGGCATCACCGAGCTGTGCAACGAGTTCGGCATCACGCTGCGCACCATCCGCTTCTACGAGGACAAGGGCCTGCTCGCACCGCGCCGCATCAACGGCGCGCGTGTCTACACCCGGCGCGACCGGGCCCGGCTGGCGCTCATCCTGCGCAGCAAGGCCATCGGCGCCAGCCTCGACGAGATCAAGCACTTCCTCGATCTCTACGGCACACACGGCGAAGGCCGCGTGCAGCAGATGCGCTACGTGGTGGACCGCACCGACGAGGCCATCACCGAACTCGAGACCAAGCGCGCCCACATCGAGGCCACGCTCGCGGAGCTGCGCTTCATCAACGCCAAGGTGCGCGAGGCGCTCGCGGCGCAGGGCGCGCCGAAGTCCGCCACCAAACGATAGGAGGCCGCCGATGGCCACGCAACGCCCCGACGCGTTCATCTACGACCACGTGCGCACGCCACGTGGCAAGGGCAAGAAGGACGGCAGCCTGCACCAGGCCACGCCGGTGTGGCTGCTCTCCACGCTGTTGCGCGCGCTGCAGCAGCGGCTGGCGCTGGACACGGCGCGCGTGGACGACGTGGTGCTGGGCTGCGTCACGCCCGTGGGCGAACAGGGCGCCGACATCGCGCGCACCGCGGTGCTCGACGCCGACTGGGCGCAGACGGTGGCCGGCGTCACGCAGAGCCGCTTCTGCGCCAGCGGCCTGGAGAGCGTGAACCTGGCCGCCGCCAAGGTGGCCAGCGGCTTCGAGAACTTCGTCGTGGCCGGCGGCGTGGAAAGCATGAGCCGCTGGCCCATGGGCAGCGACGGCGGCGCCTGGTTCATGGACCCGCGCATCAACGCCAAGCTGGGCTTCGTGCCGCAGGGCATCGGCGCCGACCTCATCGCCACGCTGGAGGGTTTTTCGCGCGCCGAGGTGGATGCGTTTGCGCTGGAGTCGCACCGCCGCGCGGCGGCGGCGCGCGCCGCGGGGCATTTCGCGAAGAGCCTGGTGCCGGTGCACGACATCGCCGGCCTGCTGATGCTGGACCGCGACGAGACGATCCGCGAGAACGCTTCGCCCGAGGCCATGGCCAAGCTCGAGCCCAGCTTCGCCGCCATGGGCGCGATGGGCTTCGACACCACGGCGCTGGCGAAGTACACGACGGTGGAACGCATCAACCACGTGCACCACGCCGGCAACAGCAGCGGCATCGTCGATGGCGCGGCACTGATGCTGGTGGGGCATGCGGAGGCCGGCCGCGCCGCGGGCCTGAAGCCCCGCGCGCGCATCCGCGCCGCGGCGGTGATCGGCAGCGAGCCCACCATCATGCTCACCGGCCCCACGCCCGCCGTGCGCAAGGCGCTGGCGCAGTGCGGCATGTTGCCCTCGGACATCGACCTCTGGGAAATCAACGAAGCCTTCGCCACCGTGCCCATGAAAACCGCGCGTGATCTGGGCGTGGGCCTGGATCGTGTCAACGTCAACGGCGGCGCCATCGCCATGGGGCACCCGCTGGGCGCCACGGGCTGCGTGATCCTGGGCACGCTGCTCGACGAGCTCGAGCGCCGAGACCTGGCCACCGGCTGCGCCACGCTGTGCGTGGGCGGCGGCATGGGCATCGCCACCATCATCGAAAGGGTCTGAACATGTCGGACGCCGTTCAACTGACCCTGGGCGACGACGGCATCCTCGTCGCCACCCTCAACCTGCCCGGCCGCCCGATGAACGTGGTGACCGACACGCTGATGGAAGGCATCGCCGCCGCCGTGGCGCGCCTGGCCGAGCCCGGCGTGAAGGGCCTGATCCTGGCCAGCGGCAAGGCCGATTTCTGCGCCGGCGGCGACATCGACCGCATGTCGAAGTGGACGACGCCGCAGGAGCCCTTCGAGGCCAGCATGGCCATGAAGCGCGTGCTGCGGCAGATGGAGACGCAGGGCAAGCCGGTGGTGGCCGCCATCGCCGGCCACGCCCTCGGCGGCGGGCTGGAGCTGGCCCTGGCCTGCCACGCCCGCATCGTGCTCGACAACCCGCGCCTGAAGCTCGGCCAGCCCGAGGTGAAGCTGGGCCTGCTGCCGGGCGGTGGCGGCACGGTGCGGCTGTCGCGGCTGGTGGGCATCCAGGCCACGCTGCAGATCTGCGGCGAAGGCGGGGACTTCTCGCCGCAGAAGGCCCTGGCCACGGGCTTCGTCACGGCGCTCGCACCCACGCCCGAGGCGCTGATGCAGGGCGCGCGCGACTGGATCGCCGCCAACCCGAAGGCGAAGCAGCCCTGGGACCTGCCCAAGTTCCGCTTCCCCGGCGGCGACAGCAAGAGCCCGGCGATGGCGCAGCTGTGGGCCATCGCGCCGTCCATCGCCTATGGCAAGGGCCGCGGCCTCTACCCCGCCGTGCGCCACATCATGAGCGCGGTGTTCGAAGGCGGGCTGCTCGACGTGGACGCCGCCAGCGTGGTGGAGAGCCGCTACTTCGCGGCCTGCTGCGTCTCGCCGGAGGCCAAGAACCTCATCGGCACGCTGTGGTACGGGCTCAATGCCGTGAAGAAGGGGGCCTCACGTCCACAGAGCGGCCCGGCCGGCATCGCACCGCAGAAGGTGACGAAGCTCGGCGTGCTCGGCGCCGGCATGATGGGCGCGGGCATCGCGCACGTCGCGGCCAAGGCCGGCATCGAGGTGGTGCTGATCGACACCACGCAGGAAGCCGCCGACCGCGGCAAGGCGCACACGCAGGCGCTTCTCGACACCGCCGTGAAGAAGGGCCGCAGCACGCCCGGGAAACGCGACGCGCTGCTCGCGCGCATCACGCCGACCACCGACCACGCGTTGCTCGCCGGCTGCGAGCTCGTCATCGAGGCCGTGTTCGAAGACCGCGCCATCAAGGCCGAGGTCACGCGCCAGGCCGAGGCGCAGCTGGGCGCGGGCGCCGTGTTCGCCAGCAACACCAGCACGCTGCCCATCACGGGCCTGGCGCAGGCCTCGCAGCGGCCGGCGCAGTTCATTGGCCTGCACTTCTTCAGCCCCGTGGAGAAGATGCCGCTGGTGGAGATCATCGTCGGCGCGCAGACCTCGGACGAGACCCTGGCCCGCGGCTTCGACTTCGTGCTGCAGATCGGCAAGACGCCCATCGTCGTGAACGATTCGCGCGGCTTCTACACCAGCCGCGTCTTCGGCACCTACGTCATGGAAGGCCTGGCCATGCTGCGCGAGGGCGTGCACCCGCGCAGCGTGGAAGAAGCCGGCCTGCAGGCCGGCATGCCCATGCCGCCGCTGGCGCTGCAGGACGAGGTGAGCCTGTCGCTGGCCGTGCATGTGGCCGACCAGACCAAGCAGGACCTGGCCGCCGAAGGCAAGGCGTTCGACGAGCACCCCGGCATGGCCGTGGCGCGCCAGCTCTGCGCGCAGGGCCGCGTGGGGCGCAAGGCCGGCCGCGGCTTCTACGACTACGACGGCGGCGACAAGCGCCTCTGGCCCGGCCTCGTGGCGATGTTCCCGCCGGCCGCCGAACAGCCGCCCATGCAGGAGCTGGTGGACCGCCTGCTCTACGCCCAGGCGGTGGAGTCGGCGCGCTGCCTGGCCGAAGGTGTGCTGCGCTCCGAGACCGACGGCGACGTCGGCAGCATCCTGGGCTGGGGCTTCGCGCCCTGCCACGGCGGCACGCTGCGTTTCATCCGCAGCACGGGCAAGGACCGCTTTTTCGCGCGAGCGAAGGAGCTGGCCTCGCGCTATGGTGCGCGCTTCGAACCCGGCGCACTGCTGCAGGCCCTTGCCCTTGAAGGATCAACCCCCGCCTGAACCCGGCGCCGCCGGGCCCCTGCCGCCCGAGGCCATCCGCGCGATCGCGGAGCATGCCCCGGTGGGTGTGTTCCACACCGATGCCGCGGGCCGGTGGCTCTACGCCAACCCGGCCTGCCTGGCCATCTTCGGGCTCAGCCTCGAGCAGGCCATGGGCTCGGGCTGGCAGCAGGCCGTGCACCCCGACGACCTGGCCGGCGTCGTGCAGCGCTGCCTGCAGGACGAAGGCACCGGCAGCTTCCACCTCGAGCACCGCGTTCGCCACGCCGATGGCAGCGTGCGCACGGTGGTGGCGCGCAAGTGGCCCGTGGCCCAGGTGGGCGGCGGTTTCGTGGGCTCGGTCACCGACATCAGCGCCGCCGCACAGGTGCAGCAGCAGCTGCGCAGCACGCTGCAGCTGCTCGACCGCACCGGCCAGATCGCCGGCGTCGGCGGCTGGGACATCGACCTGCGCACACGCGAGGTGCGCTGGAGCCACCAGACCTACCGCATCTACGACCGCCCGCTCGACTGGCGCCCGGGCATCGAGGACGGCATGCACTACTACGCCCCCGAGGCGCAGCCCGTGATCGCCGCGCTCGTGGAGCGCGCCATGCGCGATGGTGAGCCCTTCGACGTGGAGCTGCCCTTCATCACCGCCACCGGCCGCCGCCTGCGCGTGCGCGCCGTGGGCGACGTGGAGCGCCAGGGCGACGAGCCCGTGCGCCTGTTCGGCGCGCTGCAGGACGTGACGGCCCAGCACGAAGCCGCCGCCGCGCTGCGCGCCAGCCGCGAGCACCTGCGCGAGCTGTACGAGGAGACCCCGGCGCTGATGGCCTCGGTCGATTCGCAGGGCCGGCTGCTCTCGGCCAGCCGGCTGCTGCTGGAGCGCCTGGGCCTGGAGCGCGAGGCCGTCGTGGGCGGCCCCGCCACGGCGCTGCTGCCCGGCACGCCGGCCGAGCGGCAGGCCACGCTCGAGGCCGTGCGCCAGCGCGTGCATGCCGATGGCCGCGTGCGCGGCTGGCCGCTGCGCCTGGTGCACCGCGACGGCAGCTACGTGCACACGCTGATGTCGGCCGTGGTCGAACGCGATGACAACGGCGCCGGCGGCCGCCTGCTGGCGGTGCTGGAGGACATCTCCGAGTCCATCCAGCGCCAGGCCGAGCTGGCGCACGAGCGTGCGCTGCGCGAAGAGCTCGAGCAGCAGGCCCTGGCCCTGGCCCAGCTGGCCGACGAGCGCCGCGAGATGCTGGACGTGCTGGCCCACGAGGTGCGCCAGCCGCTGAACAACGCCTCGGCCGCGCTGCAGAGCGCCGCCGCCCTGCCCGGCACGCAGCGCGACGACCTGGCCCTGCAGCGCCTGGCGCGCGCCCAGGGCGTGATCGGCCACGTGGTGGCGCAGATCGACAACACCCTGGCCGCCGCCGCGCTGCTGGTGGGCCGCCACGCGCTGGCGCGTGTGGACACCGACATCGACACCCTGCTGCAGCTGGTGCTGGCCGACTTTCCGCCCGCCGAGCGCCAGCGCATCCAGGTGGAGCGGCTCACGCCCACGCGCACGGCCTCGATGGACCTGTCGCTCATGCGGCTGGCGCTGCGCAACCTGCTGTCGAACGCGCTGCGCCACGGCGCCGGCATGGGGGCGGTGTCGCTGCGCATCGCCGACAGCGACGAGCCCCTGGCCCTGCTCATCGACGTGGTCGACCACGGCCCCGGTGTGCCCGAGGCCCTGCGCGAGCGCCTGTTCGAGCGCGGTGTGCGCGGCAGCCGCAGCCGCGGCCAGGGCCTGGGCCTGTACATCGCGCGGCGCGCGCTGCAGCTGCACGGCGGCACGGCCGAGCTGGTGCCGGGCGAGCTCGGCGAGACGGTGTTCCGCCTCGTGCTGGCGCAGGACGCCGAGGCCGGGCCCTACTCGACCAGCGGCGCCTTGAACACGTAGCCCACGCGCGAGCGGCTCTGCAGCGGCACCATCAGCGGCGTGGCGCGCTCGATGCGGCGGCGCAGGCGGTAGATGATGGCGTTGAGGCCGTCGTCGCCCTGGGCCGAGGGCACGCGGCCCAGGCGCTGGCGCAGCGCGTCGCGCGTCACCGTTTCGCCCTGCGCGTCCAGCAGGCACAGCAGCACCTGCAGGTCGGTGTCGGACAGCGGCACGCGCGCGCCGTCGGGCGCCAGCAGCTCGGGCACCGCGCGGTTCAGGCGCCAGGCTTCGTCCTTGCGGGCCGGCGGCTGCGCGGCGCGGCGCTGCACGGCGCGCACGGCCAGCGCCACCTGCTCGAACTGCACGGGCTTGACGAGGTACATGTCGGCGCCGGCGTCGACGATCTGGCGGAACACATCGGGGCCGAGCCGCCCCGAGACCACCAGCACGCCGGCCTGCGTGCGCTTGCGCAGCAGCTTGATGAGCTCCACGCCGTCCACGCCCGGCAGGCCGAGGTCGAGCACGTAGAAGTCGTGGCCGTAGGCGCCATCGCTCACCAGCAGGTCGTTGCTGTCGGCAAAGGCGGTCACCTCGATGTCCAGGGCCCGCAGGTGCTGGGCCAGGAAGTCGCGGAACTCGGCGTCGTCGTCGACGAGGGCCAGCCTTGTGGGCAGCCACTCATGAGTTAGGGGGGCAGACATGCTGCGAAGTTTGCCCTAGTCGACACGCATCCCATGCCCCGAGGTGACCCCGTTTTTGCGACGACAAAGCGTCAGATCAGTGCGCGGCCGATCAGAATTTTCTGCACCTCGCTGGTGCCTTCGTAGATCTGACACACACGCACGTCGCGGTAGATGCGCTCCACGGGGAAGTCGCTCACGTAGCCGTAGCCGCCGTGCACCTGGATGGCGTCGGAGCACACCCGCTCGGCCATCTCGCTGGCGTACAGCTTGGCCATGGCGGCCTCCTTCAGGCAGGGGCGGCCGGCGTCCTTGAGCGCGGCGGCGTGGTGGATCAGCTGCCGCGCGGCCTCGATCTGCGTGGCCATGTCGGCCAGCTTGAACTGCACCGCCTGGTGGTTGAAGATGGTCTGGCCGAAGCTTGTGCGCTCGTGGCTGTAGCGCAGCGCGGCCTCGAAGGCGGCGCGCGCCATGCCCACGGCCTGGCTGGCGATGCCGATGCGGCCGCCCTCCAGGCCCGACAGCGCGATCTTCAGGCCCTGGCCCTCGTCGCCCAGGCGGTTGGCCGCGGGGATGCGGCAGTTCTCGAAGCGGATCTGCGCCGTGTCGCTGGCGTGCTGGCCCATTTTGTCTTCCAGCCGCGCCACCGTGTAGCCGGGCGTGCTGGTGGGCACGAGGAAGGCGCTGATGCCCTTCTTGCCCGCGGCCTTGTCGGTGACGGCCATGACGATGGCCACGTCGCCGTGCTTGCCGCTGGTGATGAACTGCTTGACGCCGTCGAGCACGTACTCGTCACCCTCGCGGCGCGCCGTGGTGCGCAGGCCGCCGGCCTCGGAGCCCACGTGCGGCTCGGTCAGGCAGAAGGCGCCGAGCATCTCGCCACGCGCCAGCGGCACCAGGAAGCGCTGCTGCTGCTCGGCGTTGCCGAAGGCCATGAGGATGGAGCACACGGGGCAGTTGTTGACGCTGACGATGGTGCTCGTGGCGCCGTCGCCGGCGGCGATCTCCTCCAGGATGACGGCGAGCGCGAGGTAATCCAGCCCGGCCCCGCCCCGCTCGGCCGGCACGGCCACGCCGTAGCAGCCCAGCGCGGCCAGGCCCTGCAGCGCGGCCTTGGGGAAGGCGTGGCTCTTGTCCCAGGCGGCGGCGTGCGGGGCGATCTCGGCCTGCACGAAGTTGCGCACGGCGTCCTGCACGGCGAGGTGGTCGTCGGAAAGCAGCATGGTCGGGTCACCAGGATCACCAGGCCAGGGGCTGGCCGTCGTGGTTGAAGAAGCCGCCGTTGTCGGCGGGGGTCCGCGCCGCGAGCGTGGCGCGCATCGTGGCCACGCTCTCGGCCACGTCGAGGTCGGCCTCGCCGCCGCCCATGTCGGTGCGCACCCAGCCCGGGTGCAGGGCCACGCAGGTGGCGCGGCCGGCCAGGGCCAGCGAGGTGTCCTTCAGCAAGGAGTTCAGGGCCGCCTTGCTGGCGCGGTACAGCCAGCCCGAGGGGTTGGCGCGCAGGCCCATGGAGCCCATGCGCGACGACACCACGGCCAGCCGCGCGCCCGGCGCCAGCACCTCGGCCAGCAGCGGCAGCACGCGCATGGCGCCCAGCACGTTGGTGTGCATCACGGCGTCGAACTCGGCCTGCGTGGGTGCCTGCAGGCCGCTGGTGCGCGGGCCGTAGACACCGGCGTTGAGGATGGCCACATCGAAGGCCTCGCCGTCGATCGGCCAGGCCAGCGCGCTGGCGCCAGCGGCGCTGGCCACGTCCACGCGCAGGGCGCGTGCGCCGAGCGCGGTGATGCGCGCCAGGCCCTCGTCGCTGCGCGCCGTGGCCGTCACGACGGCGCCCGCCTCGCGGTACTGGCGCACGAACTCCAGGCCGATGCCGCGCGAGGCCCCGACGATCAACACCTGGGCCGTCATGCTGCGGGCCTTTCCTTCAGCACGCGCAGCGCCAGCGCGATGAACAGCAGGCCGCCGGTGGCCTCTAGCAGGCGCTTGGCAGGCCCCGGCGCACCCAGGCGCGACAGGCGCGCCGCCAGCAGCACCAGCAGCGCCATGAACAGCCCGCCCTGCAGCACGAACCAGCCACCCAGCAGCAGGAACGACACGGTCTTGGCCGGCGAGTCGGCTGGCACGAAGGGCGGCAGGAAGGCCAGGAAGAACAGCGCCACCTTGGGGTTGAGCACGTTGGTGAGCAAGCCGGTGCGGAAGTCGGCCCACACGCTGCGCCGGGCCTGCTCGGCCACGGGCGCGGCCTGGCTGCCCTGCCACGCGCCCTTCAGCATCTGCAGACCCAGCCACA
>Ga0209812_10002370_pt1 | contig 11319 bp, 10 predicted proteins | sample JI71714BDNA_FD_187502 | JGI IMG/M metagenome (GOLD analysis project Ga0209812, IMG submission 187502) | Wastewater effluent complex algal communities from Wisconsin, to seasonally profile nutrient transformation and Carbon sequestration -... | ecosystem: Engineered > WWTP > Effluent > Algae...
GAACTGTACGTCCAGTTCGTTGAATCCCAACTGTGGACTTTGAGTATTGCAAGGATATCTTGGGGTTTTAGCATAGCGGATGAGCTCGTGCATTGTTTCCTTGTTTCCTTTATTCTACATTCGCGAATAGCGAATAATTAAGGTGTGGCGACTTTAATTTACTGCGAGGCGCTCGTTGAAGGGCAAGAGCCTAGTAGCGAATACAGCGCTCGCCCCGGTTGCTTGAAACCGTTGTAGGTAGGAGCGATCGCATTATAAGTTTCAGAAAACTTAGCCGCAACTCTCCTTTACCGCTATCGGTATAAATATATCTCCCAACATTGCTTGCTACGACTCATTCCTGCTTTTTGTGCAAGCTTCCTCTCTGGCATAAGTTTGAGTTTTTATGCGTTTTTTGCTGCGAATAAGCCCCCAAATTCCGCTAAAAATTAAGTTGAGTTTGCACAAGTTTACTCGCACATTCTCAGGACAAACAGCGAAAAACGCATGAAAACGCATGAAAACTTAGTCTTAAAAAGTTAATTTTGAGGTTTTTTCCTGTCCCGGTACACTTAATATCAATTTAATAATTTAACAGCAAGCTCTACACTCCAATTTTAGGCAAATGTAGCAGAGGCTCAAAAGTGGTAGCATTTATAGCAAGCTGTACTTTCACAATTGAGCAAGCCGAACTAATTGAATAGGCTGTTAAGGCTGCTTTTTTAATTGCCGCTTTGTGATAGCCATTCAGCTATTGCATATTAATGTATCGGAACAATGGCGGTAGCGTTTTTCTCTTCTTGAGTTGCAGTTCAGTTTGTTTGGTAGATTGAATGCAGTGCTACCGCACTTTTGTACAAAAAAGCGAAGTGCCTCAATATTTTTTTGCTGCCAGAATGCTAATAGCGTTACTTCGGCAAGCCAGTGAAATTTGTAGTCAAAGCAAATGCGGAGAAACTTGTTAAACTAGGCAATGAGAAGGCAGTGACAATTGTGGGGCGATGGTACGGTTGTACTTGATTTCAGAGAGAGCGCGTGAGCCACGCGCCTCTAAGTTTTAGGCCGTAACGATGCTACCCAAGTTGAATGGGGACAGTTGCGGTAATTGATGCCAGTGTTGCCAGAAAAGTCGCTACAACAGTATGAGCAATCGGCACAGTTGGATATCGGGTAAAATTAAGCCCTTTGTCACACTTGGTTAACATCCATCAGTGGCATTGATTGGGACAGTGGGATATCGGGTAAAATTAAGCCCCTTGACACTCCACCCCTAGTTTTTAGGTAGTTGTGGCGATAGCTCCACGGCGATCGATTCAAAGCCAAACCTTTGTGGTGATTTAAATTATTTTGACTTTAAAAACTACAACTCGCGACTCGACTCCGCTGCCCTTACTCGAATATCCGAATCAGCCTGCAAGTCGCTACCACTGGCTCACCATTGACCCTATCAAGTCGATGCTCGCTGTGATTATCGTTCGTCCGACAGCGAGCATCGACGCGATCGCCTTGACACCTAGGATTCCCCATTCATAAGGGTGCATCGTTTTTGTTTCTGCACGTAAAAGTCTGGTTTGTGATCACAAAAACATTGCTTGCTACCGAGAGAGAACAACTATAACCAGTCCCAACAGGTCAAGACACGAACATCACGAAAGGGCAGTAATTTGGCAGGAAATTGCAGACGGAAAGCAGGATATTTTCGGGTAAATACAGATAAAGTGCAGCCCCTGCAAATACCTGTATTTACCTGATTTTGTACAGCAAACGCCTGATTTTATACGGCACTTGCCTGACTTTAGGACACACAAAAATTAGCTAATTTTTTGGTGGTGGCTTGGCTCAAGGTGCGACTCACGAACAGATAAGTCTGATGGAACCCTAGAAAAGTTTTCATGGGAGTAACTCAAGTATTTGGGTAAACGACGGGTGTGGGGAGTTCGCCTAAAAGCCACAGTCAAGGGAATCTATCAAGCCTTCGCCGTGTTTTAGTTGCCATAATTCGCCTATCCGATCGCGCACAATTGCGTCCTCAGTCACTAGCCAAGCGTTTATGGTGGTGGCGTCGTATTTAGTCCCCGGTGCTTGCCAGCCAAACATCTGGGTGAGTAGGTTTTGCAGTTGTTCGCCATAAAATTCGTCCCACCAAACTGTTGCAATTTCTCGCAATTTTTCGGCATCAGCGGGAGTGATGGTTTCGGGTTCAGGCGTTGTGACTTGAACAGGTTCCGGTTCCCTTGGTTCCTGTGCTTCCCCCTCTGCCTTCAATTGCATCAGGACGGGCGTATGTGAGACTTTAGGAACCGCAACTGTAATCTCTTCCTGGTTGTCCGCCACTTTGTCAAGCTTGATTTGATAATCTATCTCGCTGCTGCCGTAGAAAATGTCAGTTACCTTTCCCTTTTGCCCGTGGTGGATGTTGCCGATTTCCGTTATCTCCACACGATCGCCAATGCTGAATTCTTGGTGGCGTTTTTTTTCTGCCACTACTTGATCGTCAGTTTTTCTCTCAGGCTTCTGTTCTGCTACCAATTCTGGTGGCGCGATCGGCGAGACTGACTGTGCTGTTGGCTCCAGATGCGCGATCGGCGGGACTGACTGTGCTGTTGGCTCCAGATGCGCGATCGGCGGGACTGACTGTGCTGTTGGTTCCAGAGGCGCGATCGGCGGGACTGACTGTGCTGTTGGTTCCAGAGGCGCGATCGGCGGGACTGTTGGCGGTGTTGGTGTTGTTGGTGTTGTTGGTGCTGTTGGTGGGAGTGCGATCTGAATTGGGTGTGACAGTTCCACATTTACGTCTGTGACAGTTTCGGTCTCAGAAGTGCATTTTACCCCCTCCCCCCCCTGTGACAGTGGGAAGTGGCTGACTATCGGGTTAATGCTTTTGGCAGAGGGAGTTTCAGCGATTTTATAACTGTCACACTCTGAATTTTTGCTAACTATCTGCTGACTATTCTGCTGACTATTTTCTAACCCATGCACTGTATGGATTTCAGAAGAATAGTTAGCAATTGATACTGTGGGTGTGGGGGGGGGAGGGGGTAGTGAAATTTTGTCAGCAACTGTCACAGTGTCAGTTGTCTCGGTTGCTTCAAAATTGGGCAGAAAGTAGAGGTTAAATCGTTTGTCACCGGGGGCGGGTTTGCTGCTTATTAGCCGTTTATTTTCCATCCGCCCCAGCTCGCTGTAAATTGGGCCCCGCTGTTCGCGAGTGACGCCCAACAATTCCATAATTTCAGGGCCAGAAAGCTGTCTTTGTGAGTTTGCTTTTAAGACATTAAGGATTCTGTCTCGGTGAGTTTGCTGTTGCGCTGCCTCTTCCTCATCCATTCCAACTTCGCTTATGAAATCCCATGAATTGTTCTCGGTGTTGAATTCGATATTTAGCGTTGTCCCTTCAGAATCTCGGTTTGTTGCGGTAAAAATCCGTTTCGGACACTTGGGGTCGTGAATGAGTTTTTTCTTGTTATTGGGGTCTGGTTTAGGAATTCGATCGAGCATCCAAGTTCCCCAGCAAGCGCCTACAATCGCCGTTGAGCCACGGGCCCGCTCAACTCCGATTGCGTCGTTGCCCTTGTTTGCGTGGTGTACCAAAATGCCGGCCGCGCGGTAGCGAGATAGCATATCGTTCAGCGCAATGATGTTGTCGGCAAATTCGGCGCTATTCTCGCTAATTTCCTTGCCAGCGGTAATTTTCTTAAGGGAATCTATTACTACCAAGTCAGGGCGAAAATTCTCCAACTCTGCCTCTAGCACTGCCATCTGGTCAATATTCCAGCGAGGAATGACGTGTAGGTTTGCTGTGTCTTGTTTGCGGAATCCCCGTTTTGTTAGCTCTTGTTTGAGTGATTGACTGGATGCGTCAGGTGTAATTAAGAGCACTCTGCCTTGTTTGGTTCTTTGCCCCAAAAAGCGAGATTCTCCTGTAGCTACTGAAAACGCTAAATCGATCGCCAGTTTGCTTTTGCCGACTTTTGGCAACGCACACAACAGCACTGTTTCACCAACTGGAAGCAAACCAGAAACGAGCCAGTCCATTGCTTCCGACTCAGAATCAAACAACTCCTCAAGAGTCAGAACTTGGACTGTTGGCGCTTGTGTCCGCTGTTTCATTGCGGCCATTGCTTCCTTGATTGTCCCCGCACCCATACTGTATTTAGGAGCCAGTAGGGCGATTTGGCGGCACCGCTCTACTGGGTCGGACATTTGAAGTAAGGCAAGAAGTTCGAGCTTGAATCGCTCTGCGTCCATATCTCGTTTTAGGGGCTTGATAATCTTGTTCTCCCAAGCATAATCACCCATTCCCGCCTTCTGCCGCACTTTTTCAAGCTTGATGTTGGTGGTGAGCTCGTCACGTTCTGATCGCAGTATTTGTCGCGCTTGTTCTGCCGCTTCCTCCATAGAAAGCTTAGTGGTGGTTACTGCCTGTGGAGCCGGAGCCTTAAAAGCTTTCTTCTCTCCGATCACTGCTTTGATATCATCTGCGGTTATTTTGTGATGTTCAATCCAGTCGGCGATATCTAAGCCGTGGTCTTTGGGCAAATTTTCCCAAACCTTTGATTCTGGGAATGGGTAGAGCCAGAGAGCGTCAGGAAAGTATTCGGCAAGCTTGTCGGCGTGATCAATTCCCTTTTTGTCTCTGTCGGGAACTATTACAACAACCTCTGCACCCTGCAAGTCCTGGGCATCGCTTTGAGTGAACTTGCCACCGCCACCGATATTAGTAGTGGCAGCTAATCCAAGCTTCCAGAAAATGTCAGCACACGGTTCTCCCTCGACTGTGTGAACGGGCTCACCTTTTGCTATTGCCTCTCGGACTTCTGCGTAGCGATAGATAGGGATACTGGCACGGTCAACTTTATTTGTGTCCTCGGACTTTCCTAAACCAGGCAACCACCGTTTTTCGTCTTTGTCCCAGCGTTCTTGCCAGATTTTCTTCTTGCCTTCGCCGTCGTCTTCACGACAGACCCGTACCAGTCGCGAGCCGTCGCGGGCCGGGTATTCCCAGTAACGAGTTTGTTTGGGGCGGATGCTCTTAGTCGTAGGTTCCTTGAAAACGTAAACACCGCAGCGGTTATCTGAGCTCGTGCCGTCAAAGTGCCAAACGTCGGGCTGTTGAGTCTTAGCGTGGTCAAAGTTTTGATGGCACAAAACCATCTTGCCGTCGTGGCTAATGCGGCAGTCTCCATCCTTAATGCGGCCGCAGACGGGGCAAGGGTTAGACTTGCTGCTGTTGAGAAGTTTGCGAGTTGATTGGTCAAAGTTGGCTACCATTAGACCGCACCCCCGATCGCCGTTTCAAGCCCAACAGCAGAAAAACCCCAGTTAGTTATCGTACTTTGCGGGGAATGTGGTAAAATTGAGTTACAGCCCTTGTTTGAAGACTTTTTAACTCTATGGGTGGTGTCAGAATTCTGGGAACGTGCGATCGAACCGCTAGAGACAGTATTAATCGGCAACAGGACGCCAAAAAGGCGCTTTATTTTTTCTTGGATGCGTGGCATGATGGGAATAGTCGGCACTCTTATTAGGAGACCGATTTGAGGTAGTTTACTAGCTTTTGTCGTCGTTCCGCCAAGATTGAGCGACAAAAGTATCTGGCTATTTAAGATAACAAAAGAAGCGCTGAAGCCTTTATGCTGCCAGCGCTTCTTCGTTTTGAAGTTGCTTTTTGCTGTCTAATTCTAAGTGTCTATCGAGATGCCCAAGGTAAATCCATAAAGCCTCTTCAACAAACACCGAGCGCGACACTTCAAAAGATGCAGAATACTCGTTTAGCGCTTGGATTAACTCTGGCGAGGGAGCGAAAGAGCATCGCAATTTCTGAGATGATGGCAACATAAAACTTTTCCCAACTTCAACTACTCGGATTATAGCGTGTAACCCTTGCCAGCGCGATCGAAATGGAAATAGCTCGATCGAATCGGCTTCTCTCAAAAGACTGCATAGCAATCGAATTTTCATAAGTTTCTGTAAGAATTCTTAAAAGCTACTCAAGAAAAACTTACAGCTACTCAATATATCGTATGAAGTAACGAAAGCACGCGCGGGAAGTTCAAGCGAATGCTGGAATTTGGCAGTTAAAGCATTACTTGTTTACAGTAAGTTCTGAGATTTGGTAAGAATATAGTGAAAAAGTTAAGAAGCTGATTGCTTTCAACATCCCCCGCGCTTGAGCGGTAAACGCTCCTCTGTACCAACCATTCCCAAATCTGAGAATTAAACCTCTTCTCAAAAATCATGACCTCTTCGCGATCGTTCCAGTCTCTCTAGTTCGGTTCGGTTGGTGGCAAGCCAGCGCGAAAAATCTGTTCAGCCGTCAACCTCAACTCTGGGAAAGCCAGCGACTCAACTGTGTCATCGTTCCTAAGCTGTGTGACCTGGTACTCTCCATCAACCAAGCGGCAAACCGAGAGAGTGGGTTGTTTGGGAGTGCCGATGAACTTGCGACCACCCAAACCGAGATAGTCCACAATCCAATATTCGGGAATGCCCATCTCTTCATAGTCAGCGAATTTGAGATGGTAATCGTCCCGCCAGTTCGTGCTGACGACCTCTACAGCCAGTCGTACCGAAGAGCCCATCGTGATAACAGATTCCTTTTTCCAGTGTGGCTCGTTGATGACCGCAGTTCGGTCTAGGACTATTACGTCTGGCTGATAACCTGCCCGATCGCGGACGGGTTTAAGTAGGCAATGACCAGGGATGGAGTAAGGTAATTCGCGACGTTCAATTTCACCTGCTACTTTGATGGTGATAAAGCTTGTAACGTCTGAATGATCTCCTGTAGGATTAGGCATTTCGACAATAACTCCGTTGTGTAGTTCGTAGTGGCGGACAGAGTTCTCTGGATACCAGGCAACAAACTCATCAAATGTGACTGTTTTGGTTTGGGTTTGGATCATGGTTGTCTGTTTCCAATGCTTGACATTTGTTAGATAGTCGCTAGACATTAATTGGTTTTTTTATTTCCCCCATATTTGGAATTTACCAAGCACGAGCGCTGCTAGACTTTTACTAGACTTTTACTAGACATCAACTAGCATCTTTACTTGCCTTACCCCGCTTGGCTGTCGCTGCTGTTGGCTGTCGCTGCTGTTGGCTGCGTTTCGGTGGGCTGCGGGTCGGTGAGGCGATCGGTTGGGAAGAATCTTGAGAGCAATTCAACCAGACTCCTCATCGCCCTCTGGGTAGTACAAGTCGTCCCCCGGCAATCGCAGCGTATCTAGTTCGGCTCGGTTTTCCGCAAGAGCTTCCAAGAATTCCTCATAGGTCATGCCAAAAAACCGTCGGCGTTCATCAGGTGTGCGCTGCGGTACTCCGAAAGCTTCCCGGAACCGCCCGTCTAAGCCTTCAAGTGTGAACGCCGCTTGTAGTGCGATCGCTCGTTTGTTCTTAGAATCAGCCTCGACAGTGATTAGGGCTGTGAGATCTTTGAGGCTGATTGTTTGGGCCCGCGACGCACCCCTGGTTCCCGCTTCTCGGGGAATCGTGACTGGTTGAAGCCGACCTGTAAAACCTCCTTCCTGTAAAGCTTTGAGCTTATCAGGAGCTCTCGACGCCAACCTGTTAAACCAATCTTTTCCGTGACCGAGCAGCACTGACGCGCCAGCTATCCCGGCCCGAAATTCTCCATCTGGCATCATGTATCCGTCGATCGACAAGGTATCGCTTAATTGAATAGTGGCGCGGGTTGCTTTAACTGGTTCACTCACAAAATTTTCTCCATTACTAGATACGCACTAGACATTAGCTAGCTTCTTTACTTCCCTTGCCCCGTTTGGCTTTCGCTGCTGCTGGCTTTGTTGCGGTTGGCTCCGCTGGCTGCGGTTCTGTGGGGCAATCGGTTTTTGTGGATGTGCGAGTGGGCGTGGGTACAGTTTCGGTGTTGTCAGCTTTGTTTTCTTTTAACTCGAAATATTCACGCAGCAAATCTTCTAGCCCCTGGCTGTTGTCTACGTCGCGCTCAAGGCAATGTATCCTAAATCGCTTGTATAAGTCTTTGGGTATATGTCCCCTAAGTGCGGCGTAACCTGAATCTGCTTTTTTTGCGGGCATAGTGACTAAATATATTTTTCGTAACTTCTCTCCATTATTTCACAAGGTTTGTAGCGGTATCTTGGTCGCAACTTCGTTTTTATAATAACTTGACAAAGTTGCAACTTCTAGATTAAAATAGCACACATAGCGAATCGATTCCAAATCGATTCTGAATTGATTCTCCTAAAGCCGGCGAAACTATGGAACTTGAAAACCAGGCTGTGATTGACGTAGAGGTTACAGAAATCGATACTCCAAAGGAAGAATCGATTGAACGTTGGTACTCAGCGGCGCAAGTGCAGCGGATTCTTAATTTGAACAAGTCGGGACTGCAAAAGGCGATCGCTAAATTGCAGGGCATCTACGGCATTGACATCAAAGCCCTGCGACGCGGTGGTGCGAGAGCGACCAAGTATTCTCAAATTGCCTTGGACGCGATCGAACTCCTGAACGATGGAAAATTTACCGAACTCCGCAACTTAGTGGAAAAGACACCGGCCGCGCCATCTGTCTCAGCATCGTCAGCAATTGTTTATTTGGGGCAACATAACCAAATCGCTACCACTGCTGCAACTGTGGCTGACAGCAACCTGACCCAAATTGCTTCCTTTAAATCTGGGTTACTGAACAATTACCGAGAACTGGGGCGCGCATTAGGAAAACAGGCAGCGGCAGAGGTGCGGATGGGCTTTACCGAAGAAGTCAAAGCCGGCCTTGCAGACTTACAGGAGTCGTAATTATGGCTTTTTACAAAGTTCAAGTGCAACGCGAAAGCAACACCCCGCGAGTGTTTAATGTCAGTGCCAAGAAATCTCAGGATGCTGTTCTAGTGGCAGCCCAAAGCCTGAGAGAAGAAGGAATTACCGACGCGAAGGGGATTGAAATAATCGGACAAATTCAAAGCTTGAGGGATTAAAAAGATGAAAAATTCTAGCTACATAGATGCTCAGATCGCTCTTATCCCTGATTGCGGGGATGATGCCCTTTATCGGCTGGCCTCTTATCTCGAAATCTTTGATAATCTGGCCCCTGATACCCGCTTCTCTCCCGAACAGCGACAAACAATCGAAAATTTCATCATCGGCTGGCAAGCTATGCCAGAGGATGAATCCGAAGAGATGGACTTTCCTGAGTGCCAGTATGTCGCAGTTGGGCTCGACTTAGAACGTGCGATCGAACTTTCGGAAAGTTGGCGACGCGGGGAGTTTTTATCCCATGTCGGACACGAGGCAGCCGATCGAGTATCCGACAAGCTCAACCAAATGACAAATCAAAGCCAGCCGATCGCCCTAGGAAAGTAACCGACTGGCTCGTAATTCTTCCCCTAGCTTGCGCTGGGGGACTCATCTAAGGACATTTTATATGGATTTTGGACGTAACAACAGCAGTTTGGCGATCGCCAATCCAGCCGCCGGACACAGCCCACACCATTGATGAGAAAGCTTCAGAATGGGGCGGTGTAGAATCTGACATCATCTCCTATCTATCGGATGTTAGCCAGCTCGAAGCCTTTGCCGACAAAGCAAATAATGCTGAACAGCTTGCCTTAGTTCTGGAACCATTCTTAAACAACGCCCGCACCTACTTTGAAGCAATGGCGAAAGTTGCTGAAGGGCAAGTGACATGGACAGAATTACGGAAAACATTTGGATCTAAAGTTGCAAATGCCATCGCTAAAATACGCAAACTCAATGCGGAGTTTGGTTCCGAGATGGAATTGCTGGATGCCAAAGACCGGGCAACCATGCTCAAGATTGAGGACAAAAGGCAGAAGGGATTGACCGAAATTGCCCACGAACTCCAGCAAGATTTACAAGCTCAGATGTGGGCGCATGAGAACAAGATGGGGGCGATCGCCAACAGGGGGGCGGTTGCAGCAACACGTCAATCAATCCAAGAAGGGCTTAGGGCAAAGCGCCAAGAATTGCTAAATAGAGCAACAAATGGAACAAGCCAAGGTATTCAAGACAAAGTGCCAGTGATGGTTGGCGGGCAATCAAACCCAACTAACGGCGTGTCAGCAACTGGTACGGCTAGAGGGTTTGGGGGTTGGTTCGCAAATTTAATCAACTTCAACCGTTAAACAAAAGGGGACTGACTAATGCACGAATTCATCGGGTCAAGTCCCCTTTCCTTTACGGGAGGGGGCATTCAACAACAGCAACAGCCACAACAGCCACAACAACAGCAATATCGGCAAGCTACAGCACCGACTATTGACCCATTGCCAGAGACTAACGCCGAACGCAACTACCGAGATGCCGCCAATTTCTGCGAAGTCGCAGCACCCGCAGCACTAGGTTCGGCAGTGGTTTTCGCCTTTCATTCAATGCAAGTCGCGGGCGGGTCAGTATTCGCGATCGGACTTTATCAAATTTATCTGGCCGCCAAGATTACCGGGCAATCAGGCAACCGCTGGACTTCTGCAATTGTCGGACTGGGAGTAACTGGGGGCATGATTGCCAGCTTATCCGAACCTATCTCCGAATCGCAGCAAGCATCAGGGGCAAAAGCACGTATCACCACAGGCATTGAACAAATTAGGGCAGCGGGTAAGCCAACGAATCCGATGCTGTACCTGAACTACTTTCCCCCTCTAGCGCTTTCCATCATCGTTTTTTGTCTAGTTCTCAAACTCAAAGGAGGGCGCAAGTAATGGCACTAACCGCAAAACACGCTCAGTTACTTAAATCGAATCGCGCACTGCTGTTGACTTTTGAGGGATTTTCGGTAACGACCAAACTGTCGGCAGTTGGCGTAGCTCTAGCTCTCGCTTGCGGTGGCGGCATACAAGCTCTCAAGGGGACAGCAAGCGATACGGTACAAGTCTGCATCCGCAACAAACAGACACTGCAATGTGCCGACAAATCTGGCAAGTCCTACCTGATGACCGAGTACCACGCCCAACAGTGGAAAGCGGACGGCATCCCCGGTGAGGTAGTTTTTCGTAAGTCCATCCCCGCAACTAATCCCCATAAAGCGCTGTGGATGTTGCTTTCTGCCTGTAGTTTTGGTGCTGCGGGAGTGGGGTTGCGGAGCTTGCAGAATTCCGAGCGCCAACTTGCCGGCTATGAAGCCATCGCCCAAAAACGCGACTTAGCGAAAGGCGAAATCACGGCTCGCGGGGAGTTGTTGGAGGATTATCGCGGTGTTGCAATCTCTGAAGTTCACCTGCAAGCTGACTTAGAAGCTGCTGCGAACGATCGGGCCGTGGTACTCAAGCAGTGTGAGGTACTAGGCGAAGCCGATATCAAAATTGCTCAACTAGATGCTGAGGAAGCCATCTTTGAGGCAGAGACGGCA
>Ga0209812_10002373_pt1 | contig 11310 bp, 8 predicted proteins | sample JI71714BDNA_FD_187502 | JGI IMG/M metagenome (GOLD analysis project Ga0209812, IMG submission 187502) | Wastewater effluent complex algal communities from Wisconsin, to seasonally profile nutrient transformation and Carbon sequestration -... | ecosystem: Engineered > WWTP > Effluent > Algae...
TGTGGAAGAATATGTCGGACAAAACGTAAATACTGTTGACGCTACATGGAGCGGATCTAGCATGGCACATAAAGTGAAAGCGTTTAATTCTCTAAAATCAGCTTTGGAAGCTCTTGCTCAATATCGCGCGCAAACTGCATCCATTGAAGATGGTTATGAGAAGTTAGATGATTGTGGTAAAAAGATGTTGAGATATATTGCAACCATTCAAGATGATAAAGACGTATTAGCGCAAGCTATAGATAATGCCGAAGCTTATAATGAGCAGTTAAAATTTAGTTTGCTAGATAGTGGTTCTAGCCAAAACATAACAGGTATTTCTGGTGATACTGATTTAGATCTCCCTGCACAATTAGTTGATAGACTAGAGACTAAAGAAACTAAAGAGAGTAAGTTTATTGACAGAGGAGTAGACGATGATTTACTCAATCAAATGCTCCAGTCTGGCATATTTGGCTCTGCAACGGCTACAACGACTGATGTAACAACGACTATGGCGCCAGTTACGACAGCTACAACGACTGATGTAACAACGACTACGGTGCCAGTTACGACAGCTACAACGACCGATGTAACAACGACTACGGCACCAGTTACGACAGCTACAACGACCGATGTAACAACGGCTACGGTGCCAGTTACGACAGCTACAACGACCGATGTAACAACGACTACGCAGTTTTTTGACAGAGGAGTAAGCGATGATTTACTCAATGAAATGCTCCAGTCTGGCATATTTGGCTCTGCAACAGCTACAACGACCGATGTAACAACGACCAGGGCGCCGGCTACGACAGCTACAACGACCGATGTAATAACGACCAGGGCAACTACTGTCTCTAGCACGGAATCTTTTGAAGAGCCGAAAAATTTTGATAAATTTAAAAATTTAAAGGCTATTTACAGCAAACTAGATGCAATGGATCCTGATTTGCAAATTACTGAATTTATAGATGACATTGCGTCTGGAGAACTTCCAGATGTTCGTTTCAGCAATGGTGAGAGCCTTCGCGATATGATGGAGTCAGGTGATATTAACGGTATAATACGTCTAACAGGAGAAGCTGAAGAAATCGAAGGTTAGCGCTCTTGTTTTCTTAAACTCGTTATACTGATATAGTAATAAACTATTAGCAGTATATGGCTTTAGTAGTTCAAAATTTATGATTCAAACTTGAACTACTAAAGCTTATCTGTTCCTGATTAGTAAATAAAAACATCAATATCTGTACTACTGATTAATATCCACAAAAAATGTGGATAACTATGTGAATAACTATGTGAACCAAAGTCAAAAATTCCAGTTTTTCCTTAACAGAGCCTTGAGCTGCTTAAAAAATAAGCATCGCTCTGTAAGCCTTATAAATATGATATATTAAAAAATTTATATTCAATTCAAATAGCTTTAAATCTTAATATTTTAGTATTAATGACGTTATTGTGGATAACTTTTTTCAAATTAACTATTTCTAAACTGATTTAACAACTTGAATGTAATAGCAATAAGCTTTATATTGGGACTTACAAAGATTCAAAGCGTTTGTAGCTCAGTGGATAGAGCATTGCCCTCCGAAGGCAAAGGTCGTTGGTTCGAATCCAATCAAGCGCTCCATAAGATTTTGGGTATATACTAAAAGTAGATAGGTAACAGTTTTATTCCAAAAGGATTAACAGAAGGCTTGACTCTAGAAGTCTTTTTATCATTTGTATCAAAATATACTGACCAAAATTCATAAACTATACAAGCCAAATTTTTTTATCAATTCGGGTTATGCCAATTTTTTGCCATACAAAAAATTACTTAGAAAGTAAATTAAGAGCTGTTCATCTTGGGGAACGTGATGGTATGGTAAGAGGTCTAATAAAGGCTGTGCTGATGTATGATGATGGCTATAAGCTTATTGCTGAGCAGTGAAAGGAGTAAGAAAGAGCGGTATCCCACAAAAGACAAGTAACGCCCCCAAATTTTGGTTCTTATAGCAAAATAATCGCGAAACAATAGCAGGACCTAACAAGGTACTTGGAAGATAATAATTAATGATTTACGCTAAACAACTGAAAAGATGTCTGTAAATCATCATCTTTAGCTTCCAAATAATCCTTCTAGAACTTAATAACCATGCAATTTTTGCTAATCTATTCTTTAAATCTAACATCAATTAACTTAGCGTGTTAGCCGAAATCATCTTTTTATGGTTCCTTGCTTTAACTAAATACCGTTACATCACTAGTACTACAAGCTAAGAATGCCTCGGAATAACACGCAGATCTTCAAAAACTCTATCAATAATGTTGTTCTTAAACTTCTTGAGCGTCGGATTCATCATCTTTAATGAATTCTCTAGTAGCACCTGAGTCATAATCTTTAAGCATATAACCTCTGCCCCAAACTGTTTCTATGTAGTTGACCCCGCCAGAAGCTTTGGCTAATTTTTTACGCAACTTACACACGAACACGTCAATAATTTTAATTTCAGGTTCATCCATGCTGCTATATAAGTGATTCAGGAACATTTCTTTAGTCAAAACAGTTCCCTTGCGCATAGCAAGTAATTCTAAAATTGCATATTCTTTGTTTGTCAAATGCACTTGCGTTCCATCTACCTCAACGGTTCTGGTGTCAAGATTAATCGCTACTTTATCGAATCTTACAACTGACTCAGAATGACCCTTAGAACGACGAATTATAGCGTGAATTCGTGCAATTAACTCCCCTCTGTTAAAAGGTTTTGTTAAATAATCATCAGCCCCAAAACCTAAACCCTTTATTTTTTGATCAACTGATGATAAACCAGACAAAATCAAAACTGGGGTCTTGATTTTAGCCGACCTAAGTCTTAGCAATACTTCGTAACCATCCATATCTGGAAGCATCAAGTCAAGAATAACAAGATCATAATCGTAAATTTTTGCAATCTGCACCCCTTCTTCACCAACCTCAGCGGTATCACAAATAATACCTTCTGCTGCTAGTGCCAGCTCGGTAGATCTGGCTGTTGCATTATCATCTTCTACAAGTAATACTCTAGTCATTATTTATTATCTCCTTAACATAAATTTACCTTTCGTAATGATCTCACTCCTATGAGTAAAAATCAAGCTTTTTTTTACAAAATTATTAACTTTTTGCTTCTAGACTAAATTTTTATTGTTTAAAAACTAATTGTTGTCCCTAAAGCCAGCAACACTCCCTTGTTTTTATTACTTTTAACAATGGAATTTTGCAAGTATTTGCCATCAGTTCTGTAAACACTAGATTGGAAATAAGTTTTCAAGCCCTTAGCAACCAGATAATCTGCTCCTAACGATACTACATCGAGCTTACTTTTCTTATGGCTGCTAAAAAAGTAATTAGCACTAACATTACATTTGTTTAGACTATACTTAACACCAAGACCGTAAGCATAAGTTTCTCTACTTATTAAATCAACTTCTTTTGCAGTTAAGCTCTTATTATAATTGGTATAAGCTGCAGAAAAGCTAACTTTATTGTATTTTAACTCACCACCGATGACGTAAGTATTTAAATGCTGGAATTTAATATCAGATTTTTTCTTATCCGATTTCCTAAAAGGAACAGCGCGCCCCTTTTCTCCTACAAACGAAATTCTTGCTGCGATATCATCAGAAAACTTACCACTGTAACCTACTCCGTAAGAAAATCCATCTCTAATTGCAAAATTATAAGGAACAGAGACCAAAGGAACGCTTTTTCTATCTTTGTCTATTTTTTCATGTCCCATATTAGAAGAGTCTGGTACATAAGAAATACCAAGTTGCAAACTATGCCCTTCCGAAAAAGACATCTTAGGAGTAAAGTAAGTAATTTTTCTTGAATAATCAACTCTCTGAGGAATTCTGGACTTTGCATCAAGGAAGCTACAGAAATTAACAACATAAGCCACTAGTCTTTCCTTAGGATTATCTGGATTATTAGGAGTGGTGGCAACGTAGATAGACCAACCATTACCAAGCCCAGAGGAAGCAGTGTAACCAGTTATTCTCATTTTCTTGCCAGCGCTAGATTCAGCACCAACTTCTAACCTACCGTACCCCGCTTCGTGATAGATAAAAAATGGTATCGACCTGTCATTAGCTGTAGTATGCTCAAGACTAATCTTCGCGCCGTAAGAATCGCCATACTCGCCAACAAGAGAATAATCCAAAAAAATGTGCCCAGAGGTGTCAAGACCAAACTCCCTTTGATTGTTTGATACTTTTCGCTGTTCTGGTTTGCCGTTAGTTTTGTAGTAAACTCCAGTAAAATCGTACACCCCACCAATTTTTACTTTGTTGTCTAGGGCAACAGCGCTCTCAACACCCAAAGTACTGATACCTAAAATCGCTGACACAGCAACAACTGCAACTCTGTAATTTAGTCTATTTAGTCTATTTAGTCTATTTACTATTTTTTTCATCATGATCCTTACCTTCGCTGAGTTTCTTACTATACAATACGCCAAAATCTATAGGATCAATCATTAATGGTTGGAATCCTCCAGATTGCGTAGCATCAGCTACGATTTTACGCGCAAAAGGAAATAATATAGCTGGGCAATGAACAGCAAGTAACACCTCTGTTTGTTCGGTTGGTATGTTCATTAAGTGAAATATCCCTGCATATTTTAAATCTACTATAAACAAAGTTTTGCCTTCATTAGTAGCTTTTGCATGAATACTAATTTCAACTTCGAAATATTCATCTTCTGGCATTTTTTGAATATTTAAATCTAATGCCAAGTCGATTTTTGGTTGCGTTTCATTATTGGTAAGAGAAGAAGGTGCCTCAGGATTTTCAAAAGATAAATCCTTAATATATTGAGCGTTAACTGATATGTGCGGCAATTCTTGATTCGTGTCCATATTATCCATATTAATTTCTCCTGAAAAGATTGAATTTATTTATGCTAACAACACTATTTTCATCAGCATAAACTAGCTTAATTAGAATTAACCATAGGTTAATTCTATATACCATAATATAATTTTAGGTCTTTGGCAAGGTTACTCCTGTTTGTCCCATATATTTACCTCTTCTGTCTGAGTAAGATACTTCACACAGCTGATCTCCCTTGAAGAACAAAAATTGACAAGCACCCTCCTGTGCATAAATTTTAGCAGGAAGAGGAGTTGTATTAGAAAATTCAAGGGTTACATGCCCCTCCCAACCTGGTTCAAGAGGAGTAACATTAACGATGATCCCACATCTTGCGTAAGTTGATTTTCCAACGCATATTACCAACACGTCTTTTGGAATTTTGAAATACTCGACTGTGCTAGCTAATGCGAAACTATTTGGCGGAATGATGCAAACATCTGTTTCTTTACTAACTAAGCTTTGACTATCAAAATTCTTTGGATCGACTATAGCGGTATTAATATTTGTAAATATTTTAAACTCATTAGACACTCTTGCATCGTACCCATAAGAAGAAACACCATAAGAAATAACCCTCTTCGAATCAACTTCCTTCACCTGAGCATCAATAAAAGGTGAGATCATACCATCTTTTAAAACTCTCTCTTTAATCCATTTATCCGACATTATTGCCATATCCGTAAGTGTAACCCTATTAGTTATTAACGGCTTAAGTTATTACGAAGTAACAATTTATGCAAGAATAATTTTACGATTAATTATGAAATTCTTATAGATCTTGACAAACAACTCAAAACAAGAGTTTTAAAAATAAATCTGTATTTAAGTCTATAAGAAATTAATTAGTGATATTTAAGCCACTTTAATCATTTTATCAAAACATATAAAACCCTGGGTAGATATAACCATTGTACTCTTCCGTAAGTTTATGATAGGATCACGATTGTAAAAAATACTTAAACCTAAGGTTTGTACAAAAATAACTTCTGTACTTTAAGTATAGGCGCTATTAAACTGTTATTCGTATCCTGAAGTTATGCACGAATTAAAACTGTTCTTACTTAACTTTGGTTTTAGTATAAAAATAAATATTTTTTTAAGGTGTAATTATGAAAAAAATCAAAAATATTCTGTTGTTAACATCAGCACTTATTGGGTTTAGCAACATTTCTGGAGCGCAAGAAGTTAAAACAAAACCTTCCCATACTGTAATATCGGATTTACAGATCAAATTAACAGGTTTTGGTCATTTCCAAGCTGCTTATAGAAATCAAGATGGTTTAAACAGAGAAGAAAAAAATATTTCTGCGAACCGTCAACACATAGCTTTTTATAACGATGCAGCATTATTTGCCGACATCTCTAATAAAACTGATGAATTTTCATATGGTGGAAAAATAGTTCTAGTTCCTACCGCAAAAAGAAAGGGTTCACCTTCTTATAATGGTTCGCATCTTTATTTAGAAAGCGAGTATGGTCGCATTGAAGGGGGCTCTCCTATGAGCGCTTCTAGCAATATGTATATGGATGCTTCTGTAATCACTTCTGCTACTGGTGGAGATTGGGATAGGTACGGTAATCTTGCTACAGAAAAATTAAAACAAGGAAAGCCTTCAGCTCCTACTTTTGCAACCTTTGCTGAATTTTTCTTGGATAGCAAGTTAGTCACAGATATTGATAACCGTCCTTATAGCACCGAACCTGGAAGGGCTGTTTCTTATTATACGCCAAAGTTTGAATTTGCTCAAGGAAGCAATATACAGATAGGAATTTCCTACATCCCAGATTCTTCTAACACTGGGGCGGACAGTCCTAGCAAAAATTCTGTTCGTACGGATAAGAAAGGAATAAGTGATACAGAATATTTTGTATTTGATAAATCGGTAAAAAATGCTCTATCAGGAGGTGTTACCATAAAGCATTCGATAGCTGATGGTATTGATTTAAAAATTGGTCTAACTGGAGAGTTTGGCAAAGCCTCGAAAGCCCAAAAGTTTAATATAGCTGATACAACTAAACCGGTTGCTGAATATAAGTTGAAAGACCTCAGAACTTACAATATAGGCACAGTACTTACCGTAGGTAATTTTTCCTACGCAGCTTCTTTTGGTTCAATAGGGAAAAGTTTGACTACTAAGGAGTATCACAAAACAAGTGAGAGTACTATATATTACAGCGGTGCCGTTGCTTACAAACAAGGGCCTTTTAGTACTAGTTTAATATATTTCCATTCTGATCAATTTAAAAATACCCTAGATTCAGTTACTATCGGTACTGATTATAAATTGGCACCAGGCTTGATGCCTTATGTTGAGATTTCAGGGTTTAACTTAAAGGGCAGACCAGAATTTGCACCAGAGTTACAGAAGAAAAAAACCCGTGGTACAGTAGCACTGATTGGTGCTAAGTTAAGTTTGTAGTTTGTATATAGCAAATTTTATAGCAATTAAGTAGTTTGAGGTATTAATTTCAAAGCGAGTCTGCGCGCTAGCTTATATAGATAGGTGAGCACAAACGGGTCTTGCAAAATTGACGCCTCAAGCTTGAACTAATTTCGCTATACATAGCTAAGCAATACCAAGCCATAGCCAGGCAATAACAAGCCATGTTATTGAGCGCAGTTGATACCTTCTAGCTTATTTCCTTCTTTTTTCTCGATTTTTTTTAAATTAATTGCTTATACTCCTCATCATGGTGCTATTTTGTTTGTTTTCCGCGAAGCTTCAAAATAGCACTCCTCCCTTGCTCTTCAATACTTCCAAGCTCTTTAGTCTCACCTAGAACTTAATAGTCCTGAATTATCAATGAAATTTTATGCTGGTAAAAATATTTTTTACGAAATAAACTAACAGTTATTTAAATATAACTCTTACAAAAAAATAAATTTTAATGAGGAAATAATGCTTAAAAACTATGCATGCGTGCCAGAAAAAACCAAAGGAAGAATTTATCCAGAAAAGCCAACCCCTTACAGAAATGAATTTGAGCGTGATCGTGATCGGATAATTCATTCAAATGCTTTTAAAAGGCTCCAATACAAAACACAGGTTTTTGTTAATCATGATATTAATCAAGAAAGGGATCATTACCGCAATCGTTTAACCCATTCAGTAGAGGTCTCTTCCATTGCCAGAGCGTTATGCAAAGCACTTAACTTATCTGACGACCTCGCAGAGGCTGTAGCCCTAGCTCATGATCTTGGCCATTCTCCTTTTGGACATGCTGGGGAGGAAGCTTTAAATGAATGTATGGAAGGGTATGGTGGATTTTCTCATAACGCTCATTCTTTTAAGTTACTTACTTTGCTCGAGAGAAGATACGCAGCTTATAATGGATTGAATTTAACTTGGGAAGTTTTAGAGGGGATAGTTAAACATAACGGTCCTCTTAGTCCGAAAAAATCATCACAATATATTGTCGATTATGACGCTGAGCATAATTTAGAGCTTACTAAATATTCTTCTGCAGAAGCCCAAGTGGCATCCCTTTCAGATGATATAGCTTATATCGCACATGATTTGGAAGATAGTATTGGAGCAGAGATTATAACTTACAGCGATCTTGAAGAAGTGGAATTATTAAGCATGTATGTAGGTAAAATAAAAAAAGAATATAAAAATATTGAAGATTCAAGGCTTATATATGAAGTATCAAGAAAATTGATGCATCATTTAATAGATGGTCTTCTCTCTCAAACAAGAGATAATATTAAGAATTATAAAATAGAGACGGAAGATGATATACGTAATTTAGGTCATCAGCTTATAGATTTTTCTCCTGAGATAGCGTCTGATATAAAAACTATTAAAGAATTCTTATTTAGAAAAGTTTATAAACACCACCAGGTTGTCTCTGTTACTTTGCAATGCCAGACTGTCGTAAAAAGTCTTTTTAAGCTTTATAACGAAAATATTGAATTATTACCATTTACTTGGCGCGAAATGATAAAAGATGATGTAAATAACTCAAAAATGTCTATAATAGCTGACTATATAGCTGGTATGACTGATAGATATGCTATAAGGCAGTATCAATCATTTTATAATTTAAAATTTGCAACTACTGAATTATGAATATATTTAAAGAATTAAGGAAAGATTTAAAAAAATCGTGCTTCGAGTCCTATCCGGATGAACAAATATGGGATCAAGCTAGCTTGGAAAGCCCCAAAGACCCATTAAACGGTGATATTGCTACCAATATTGCAATGCTTATTGCGTCAAAAAGTAATAAAAATCCTAGAGAGATAGCAATAAATTTTAAAGAACTGCTAAATACTATACCTTATATTGCTCATATAGAAGTTGCAGGTCCTGGGTTTATCAATTTTACTATAAAAGCAGAAAAATGGCACGAATGCATTAATAGTATATTAAATGATGATAAGGATTTTTGGGAAATAAATGTTGGCAAAGGAGAGAAAGTTAATATTGAATATGTTTCAGCGAATCCTACTGGTCCTATGCATATTGGGCATGCAAGAGGCGCCGTCTACGGCGATGCTTTGGCTAATTTGTTGAAACTTTGCGGTTATAAAGTTACCAAAGAATATTATGTTAATGATGCTGGGTCGCAAATAGATACTTTAGTCGATAGTTTAATCCTGCGCTATAAAGAGGCTTTAACTAGCGAAAAAGCAGTAATTCCAGAAGGGTTTTATCCAGGCGAGTATCTAGTTGATTTAGCCAAGAAGCTGGTAGCAACTTATAAATCCGACTTACTTTCCATGAAAGAAGGGGAAATGCGTGCTATACTTAAAAAAATTGCAGTTTCTGAGATGCTGGAGCTTATCAAAATGGATCTTGAAAGGCTTGGTGTTAATCATGATGTCTTCACATCAGAACAAACCTTGCACGATGATGGAAAAATAGAAGAGGCTGTTAATATTTTAACAAATATGGGGTTAATTTATCGTGGAGTTTTGCCTGCTCCAAAGGGTAGAGTGGATGAAAATTGGGAGCAAAAAGAGCAGTTATTATTAAGATCTTCAGATTATGGCGACGATCAAGACAGACCAATACAAAAAGGGGATGGGTCGTGGACCTACTTAGCAGCCGACTTTGCTTATGCCAAAGACAAAATAGATCGTGGATTCGATTGCTTAGTGTACATACTAGGGGCTGACCATAGTGGCTATGTAAAGCGTATAAAGACTGTTATTGAAGCACTTGGTAAAGGGAAAGTTAAAAGCGATGTGCGCACCTGCCAACTAGTTAACTTCATAAAAGGTAATGAGCCGATCAAGATGTCCAAACGCAGTGGCAGTTTCATGACTGTAAGTGATGTGATTAATGAAGTGAGTAAGGATATTATTCGATTCATAATGCTTACTCGCAGAAATGACATGAGTTTGGATTTTGACTTTGCTAAGGTTAAAGAACAGTCTAAAGATAACCCGGTATTTTATGTGCAATACGCTCATGTAAGAACCAGATCGATCTTGGCAAAAGCGAAAGAAACTATCCCACAAGCTTATGAACTCTTTGCAGAGAGGAATTTTGATCTCTCTCTGCTTGGATCTGAAGAAGAAATACAGCTGATAAAATTATTAGCTTCCTGGCCAAGGCTGCTCGCCTCGGCTGCTACTACCTTTGAACCACAAAAAATAGCTTATTATTTGATTGATATTGCCTCCAGGTTTCATTCAATTTGGAATCTTGGGAAAGAAAATAATAACTACCGTTTTAATATAGAAGATAATTTAGCAATAACAGCCGCAAGGTTAGCTTTTGCTGAAAGTATTAGAAAGGTGATAGTTAGTGGTTTTGAATTAATAGGCGTTACGCCCGTTGATAAAATGTAGGGTTATAAAATCTAGGATTGTTGTTTGTATAGGCATTGTTAACATCATTAGTTATGATGAGGCGATTTATAAGCATTTTCGTCCACAAAGCAGGATTGTGTTTAATAATAGCAAACTTATACTTGAGCAAGGATTTTACCAGCTGAGTAACCTAAGCATTCCAATTCAAAGATTTCAAATCAGTTTTTTTCAATATTTGTAAATTAATATCAAGTTCAATTTTTAATAAATAAATTAATTAATTATAAAACTATGTCAAAAAAATATTCTTCCGGTTTAGGTGATTTAATATTAAGCCATTCTGATTTATCGCGTATTTCTGATTCATTAGCTTTTTCTTTGCCAAGCGTTTTTAATGATAAAAGTAGCGACAAGCAAATTTTGTCACAATCACTTGATGCAACAAAAGATTCAACATCACTAGGCTCTTTTAGTGATGATAGAGTAGATACCCCTAGTAAATTACAAAGATCTGCAACAATCAAAGTCAACACTCCAAGACGGATATTGCTTGAAAGAGAGGCTGAAGAGGAAAGTGAAATTTCTGATGGAGAAAAGCAGGAGAAGAGTAGTGTTTTTTCTTTTGATTTTGAAACCGTTAAATGTACGCTAGAACTTTCTGGTTCTA
>Ga0209812_10002379_pt1 | contig 11298 bp, 7 predicted proteins | sample JI71714BDNA_FD_187502 | JGI IMG/M metagenome (GOLD analysis project Ga0209812, IMG submission 187502) | Wastewater effluent complex algal communities from Wisconsin, to seasonally profile nutrient transformation and Carbon sequestration -... | ecosystem: Engineered > WWTP > Effluent > Algae...
AGTTTTCGCTGTTTTATTCAGCCTGTCTGTTTTTAATATAAATGCACAAACACTTTATTACCCGGATACCGCCTGGCAGGTAAAAAAACCGGAAGAACTGAAAATGAATGCCGCCCTGCTGGACAGTGCGGTCCGGATGGCTATAGCCAGTGAAAACAAAATGGAGCGGGACCTGCGCATCGCCAATATGAAGGCCTATGCCGGTGAACCGGATTACAAGATCATCGGGCCTATGAAACAAAGAGGCGGGCCCGCCGGACTGGTGATTAAAAACGGATATATCGTAGCCCAATGGGGCGATATCAGCCGGGTGGATATGACGTTCAGCGCTACCAAAAGTTATTTGTCGACCATGGCTGGTTTAGCGGTTGACAGCGGATTGATAAAATCAGTAACCGATAAAGTGGGCGCTTATGTCTGGGATGGTTCATTTGATGGAGCTCATAACTCAAAAGTTACCTGGGAGCATTTACTCAATCAGTCCTCCGACTGGTCAGGCACTTTATTTGGCCTGCATGACTGGGCCGATCGTCCGCCCAAGACCGGGGGTATTGATGACTGGAAAAACAGGATACTCAATGAACCCGGCACCGTGTACGAATACAATGATGTACGGGTGAACCTGCTGGCTTACTCCTTATTGCAGGTCTGGCGAAAACCCCTGCCCATACTGCTGAAAGAAAAGATCATGGATCCCATTGGCGCCTCTACCACATGGAGATGGTATGGCTATGATCACTCCTATGTAAATATGGATGGACTGATGATGCAGTCCGTAAGTGGCGGTGGCCATCATGGCGGTGGCATTTTTATCAATACTTATGATCAGGCCCGCTTTGGATTGTTATTTCTTCGCAAGGGTAAATGGAAAAAACAGCAACTCATTTCCGAAAAATGGGTGAATGCTGCTCACCAGTCTTCCCCGGCCGAGAAAAAATATGGGTATATGTGGTGGATCAATGCCACGCAAAGCTGGAAGGAGGTTTCACCCACAGTATTTTATGCCGTGGGTTTTGGCGGCAATTATATCATCATTGACCAGGAGCATGACCTGATGCTGGTGACCCGCTGGATCGATGATGCAAAAGTGGGAGAAGTGTTTTCATTGATCAGTAAATCGGTTACCGGAAAATAATTTATTAATGAAGAGAATACTATTACTCATTTGTTTTGTTGCAAGTACAGAATCCGTCCTTGCCCAGGGCATGGATACGTTGCTGCCAAAAATCACGGCCGAAAAAGACATCAGCAAAAGGGTAGAAATGATCTTCAGTTTCTTTTCAAAAATGGGAGAAACCGATCCGCTTAAATCCCTGGATAATATCCAGCTACTGTTAACCTATGCCCGGGAGAAGAAGGATAAAGTGAGTGAAGCATACGCGGTAACCTCTATTGGCTACAATTACCGGGGACTGGGCAATTTGAAAAAAAGCCTCGAGTATGCCCTTCGGGGAGATTCAATGGCCCGGGATATTGGAAACGAAACGCTCATGTCCATTACCAGTAATGTACTGGGAAATATCTATAAGGACCTGGATAACTTCCCCAAGGCATTACACCAGTATTACCTGACAGGCGAATTGGGGCAAAAGATAAAATTCACCAAAGCCCAATCCCTGTCCTTTCAGAACCTGGGCGAAGTATATCTAGCGATGGGTAAAACAGATTCTGCCCTGATGTATGAGCAGAAGGATTATGAACTCTGCATCCGGACCGGCTTTTATGATTATTTCGGTTATACCCTGTTGACCCTGGGCAGCATCCATAGTAAAATGGGCAACCAGACCCTTGCAGTCGGTTATTTTGACATGGCCATTCAGCAGGGAATTAAAACCGGTTCACCTAAGCAATTAAGTTGGGCTTATTACGGCAAAGCACAGTTCCTGAACACGCATGGCCTGGCAGACTCAACCATTATCTATGCAAAAAGAGCAGTGGAGACTGTTCAGCATACCCCTTTTTCCAATTACAGTATCCGGCCGGCAAAACTCCTGCTGGAATTATATAAAAAAACAAACAGCGACAGTGCCTTAAAATATTCAGAGATATACAGAATCACAAACGACAGCATGTTCAATGCCAAAACGGTTCAGCAAACTCAAATGCTGACCTTTGAAAATGAACTGAAACAACAGGAATTGGCAGCTGAAAAAGAAAAAGCCGCTGAACAGCGGAAACAAAATATCCAATACGCGTTGATTGCCCTGGGCATTATCACTTTCATCATATTCTTCATCCTCCTCAGCCGTCGTCATATCACTAATACCAAACTGATTCAGTTCCTGGGCGTGGTGGCGCTATTACTGGTTTTTGAGTTTCTGAATCTGTTACTCCATCCCTTCCTGGAACGCATCACCCATCATTCACCGGTGTTGATGCTCCTCTCGTTGGTTTGCATTGCGGCGCTACTGGTTCCCCTGCATCATAAACTGGAGCACTGGGCGGTACATAAACTGGTGGAGAAGAATAAACAGATACGGCTGGCGGAGGCGAAGAAGACTATCCGGGAGCTGGAAAAGGATGAAAATCAATAATTTTTAATATTTGGCGTTTGTATTCACCAATTATTACTATATTTGGTGAATACAATAACCAATAACATGATTTCTCGCTATTTAACCCCAAAACTGGAGTCCAGGCTGTGCAGCGGAAAAGCAATCATTATTGTGGGTCCCCGCCAGGTTGGAAAAACCACGCTGATCAAAAATCTGCTAGAAAATAAGGCCCATTTATTCCTGGATGGTGATGATCCTACTGTAAGAATCCTATTGACAAACCCAAATACCGAACAGCTTAAAAACATCATCGGCAAACATAAACTGGTGTTTATTGATGAAGCACAACGGATTGAAAATATAGGCATTACCCTGAAAATAATGACCGACCAGTTTAATGAAGTGCAACTGATTGTCAGTGGATCGTCGGCATTTGAACTGAATAACCAGTTAAACGAACCATTAACCGGTCGCAAATGGGAATACCAGCTATTCCCCATCTCTTGGAAAGAATTGGAAGGTTCCATTGGTTTTGTAAAATCAATACAGCAATTAGAACTCCGGATGATCTATGGCATGTACCCGGATGTGATTAACCGCGCCGGTGATGAAAAAGAAGTATTGAAACAATTAGCCGATAGTTATCTATACAAAGACGTTTTAGCTTTCGGCGGAATAAGAAAACCGGAAATCCTGGAAAAGCTGTTACAGGCACTTGCCTTACAGATCGGCAATGAAGTCAGCTACAATGAACTTGCCCAACTACTGGGCATTGATAAAAACACGGTTAGCACGTATATTGATATACTGGAAAAGGCTTTCGTCATTTTCAAACTAAAAAGTTTCAGCAGGAACCTGAGAAATGAAATAAAGACTAATCAGAAAATATATTTCTATGATACCGGTATCCGGAATATGGTTATCGGAAATTTTAATGCCCTGGAACTACGACAAGACAAAGGAGCCCTCTGGGAAAATTTCCTGATCAGTGAAAGAATGAAGAAGATTCACTATGAAGGCAGTCTGGCAAAACCTTATTTCTGGCGAACAGTACAACAACAGGAAATTGATTATGTAGAAGAAACAGAAGGCAGGATAACCGGCTATGAAATAAAATGGAATACCACTGCCAAGGTAAAAATTCCCCGATCATTTACAGAGACCTATAAAGCGGAAACCGTTGTATTGACCCGTGAAAACTTCAACCGCTTTCTTTGAAACAAATTCAGCTGAATGACCCTGCCGGTTGCCGGATTATTTATTATTTTCAGGTATGCGAAAAATCATCCTGATCCTTTTATTGCCTATTCAGTTACTGGCCCAGCCTTTTACCAAATCTGAAATTGCCCGCTGGGAAAAACAGGCCAAAAACGTGACCATCATCCGCGATCATTACGGGGTGCCACATATCTATGGCAAGTCCGATGCGGATGCAGTATTCGGACTGCTCTACGCTCAGTGCGAGGATGATTTTCAAAGAGTGGAAATGAACTACCTGGAAAAACTCGGGCGGACCGCAGAAGTATACGGGGAGAGCGCCCTCTACAGTGACCTGCTCAACCGGATGATCATCAACCAGTCCGATTCCAAAAAAGATTATAAAAATGCCCCCGACTGGCTCAAAAAACTCTGCAATGCCTTTGCCGATGCGGTGAATTTTTATATCTATAAACACCCGGAGAAAAAACCCGCCTTGCTTACCCGCTTTGAACCCTGGTTTCCCTTCATGTGGACCGATGGAAGTATCGGAGCGATCAGTACTGCCGATATCACTCCATCAGAATTCAGAAGTTTCTATTCGGGAGAAACGCCCACTGCCTTTGTACCCAAAGCAAATGACCCCGAGGCGGATCTGAAACTGACCGGCTCCAATGGTTTTGCCTTCTCCCCGAAGATCACTGAATCGGGTAATGCTATATTATATATCAATCCGCACGTGACTTTCTATTTCCGTCCCGAAGTACATATGGTGAGTGAGGAAGGATTGAATGCCTATGGTGCCGTTACCTGGGGACAGTTTTTCATTTACCAGGGCTTCAACGAACATTGCGGCTGGATGCATACCAGCAGTTATGTGGATGCAGCCGACAGCTATATGGAGAAAATCAGTAAATCGACTAAAGGATGGCAATATGAATACAACGGACAACAAAAACCGGTAAAGGAAGAAAAAATCAAATTGGCCTATCTGAGCGGCGCCGTAAAAGCACAAAAGGAATTCAAAGCGCTGTATACCCACCATGGTCCCATCATGGCCAAACGAAATGATCAGTGGCTCAGTGTAAAAGCTGATAACCGGCTGTATAACGGATTACTGCAATGCTGGCTACGTACCAAGGCCAAAGGACTCGAAGATTTTAAAAAAACCCTCGACCTCAAAGGCAATATCTCCAATAATACCGTGTATGCCGATGCAGCAGGTAATATTGCCTACTGGCATGGAAACAGGGTACCTGACCGGGATACCTCGTATGATTGGAGTAAACCTGTGGATGGAAGTATTGCTGCGACTGAATGGAAGGGATATCATTCGATCGATCAGACATTACATATAATTAATCCGGTGAATGGCTGGTTGCAGAATTGTAACTCTACTCCCTTTACTGTAGCCGGATCGAACAGTCCGAAGAAAGAAGATTATGCGGCCTATATGGCTCCCGATGGAGAAAACTTCAGGGGCATCAATGCCGTGCGGGTACTTAGCGAAACCAAAACGTACAATCTCGAAAAAGTCATTGCAGCCGGCTACGACCGTCGCCTCGCGGCCTTTGAAGTACTCGTACCGGCCCTGCTGAATGCCTTTGAGAAAAAAGGAGATTTTCCGGATTCACTCAACGGCTTACTGGCCATGCCGATGATGATTCTGAAAAACTGGGATTACCGCAGCAGTGAAATATCAGTAGCTACCACACTCGCCATCGAATGGGCCCAGCGATTATTGCCGGCGATGTTACAGGTAAAAATAGTGGAGGATGAAGAGGCCGATCAGGTAGATAAATTCCGTTACTATGCACAGACGGCCCCGGCCCGTGACCTGCTCTATCCGATGCTGGCAACCCTGCGAGATCTCGAAAACCGTTTTGGCCGCTGGGAAGTATCCTGGGGCAATATCAACCGCTTCCAACGCATCTCCCCGGATATTGATAATAAATTTGACGACAGCAAAGAAAGCATTCCCGTACCCTTTGCCTCCTCTGCCTGGGGCGCCCTGCCTTCCTACAGCAGCCGCGTCTTTCCCGGTACACAAAAAAGATACGGGGTACATGGCAACAGCTTTATCTGCGCGGTTGAATTCGGCAAGAAAATAAAAGCAAAATCACTCCTCGCCGGCGGCAACAGCGGCGATCCCTCCTCCCCGCATTTCTTCGACCAGTCAATCATGTACAGCAAGGGAGCGTTTAAGCAAGTGTTGTTTTATAAGGAGGATGTGGAGAAGAATATAGAAAAAACATATCACCCGGGGGAGTGATTGCGTTTCACGCAATATTTAAACACATAGGATCATAGAGACATAGATTTGCACATAGATTTTTTTCGGGGGTACTTGCTTTAATGTGACTATAAATATTGCATTTTGTATTCTATGTGTTTCCTATGACCCTATGTTCCTATGTGTTTAAAAATTCCGCGCAGCGGAAATCGCCATCGGCGATCTTTACTTAAGCCTATTTAGTGTAAATTGTACCATGAAAAATCTCTTCCTCCTCCTCTTATTCCCTCTCTTTTCCCATTCCCAGACCTGCGACCTCCTCATCACCAACGGCAAGATCATAGACGGCACCGGCAACAACTGGTACTATGGTTCCGTGGCGATCAAGGACGGGAAAATCATCGGCATCGGCCGGACTATTTCTTTCACCGCCACCAGGACTATTGATGCCAAAGGGTTGATCGTTGCCCCGGGCTTTATTGATGTACATACCCACCTGGAAGGGGATGAGATAAAAGATCCCGAAGCAAAGAGTTTTATCTATGATGGCGTGACCACCTGCGTAACCGGTAACTGCGGCTCCTCGCATGTGGACATCGGCAAGTACCTGCATTGGGTGGATTCGCTGAAGACCTCCATCAATATTGCCACCCTCGTGGGACATAATGATGTACGTAAAGCCGTGATGGGTAGGGCCAACCGCGATGCCACTCCGGAAGAATTGCAAAAGATGGAAACCATCGTCGACAAAGCCATGAAGGATGGAGCCGTGGGTTTATCTACCGGACTAATCTATATCCCCGGCACTTATTCCAAAACGGATGAGATTGTGGCCCTGGCGAAAGTGGCGGCCAAATACAATGGTCTCTACGCCTCTCACATGCGCGATGAAGGCGATAGTGTCACCCAGGCTATCGAAGAAGCCCTCACCATCGGTAGGGAAGCAAAGATTCCGGTGGAGATCTCACATTTCAAACTCAGCGGACAACAAAACTGGGGTCGCAGTAAGATCACTGTACCCATGATCGAAGCCGCCCGTAAAGAAGGAATTGAAGTAACGATTGATCAGTACCCCTATACCGCCAGCAGCACGTCGATCAGTACCTTGATACCCGATGAAATACTCGCCGACGGACAGGATTCCATTAAAGCAAGATTGGAAAACCCGGCCACCAATAAATATGTGGTGAAATCCATTTTAGCCCGGTTGAAAAAAAGGAAACTGAAACACTTGAGTTATGCCGTCATTGCCTACTTCGCACCGGATACCACCTATAATGGAAAAAGTATTGAAGAGATCAACCTCATGATGGGTCGTAAGCATAAAGCCAAAGAAGAAGCACAGACCGTTATTGATATCATGAAAAGAGGCGGGGCGAGTGCCGTCTTCCATGGTATGGGAGAAGAAGATGTGAAACGCATCATGAAATATCCCTACAACATGTTTGCCAGCGATGCCACCATTCGTGTACTTAACGCCGGTATGCCGCATCCCCGTGGCTATGGCACCAATGCCCGCGTGCTGGGTAAATATGTCAGGGTGGATAAAGTACTCACCCTCGAAGAAGCCATCCGCCGTATGACCTCCCTTCCTGCTCAAAAATTCCAGTTGGCCGACCGGGGTTTGCTGAAGACCGGCTACGCTGCCGATATCGTGATCTTTGATGAAAACGAAGTACAGGATGTCTCCACGTTTGATAAGCCCCATGCCTACTCCAAAGGCTTTCATTATGTGATCGTAAACGGTCAGCTGACAGTTGATAATGAAAAACATACGGGAGTGAGGAACGGGAAGGCGTTGATGGGACCGGGGAGGTAGTGGAGAGTCAGAAGTCGGGAGTCGGGAGGCTATTTGAAAGGTCGCAATTTATTTTCCTCATAGAATAGCGTATTTTTTCCCGCTAAGCTTTAAAGACTTTCCCTTATTCGGAGTGTCTTATAGTCTTTGCGGGAACTTTTATGCCAGACAATAAGATTCAGGGGGGTACCCAAATGTGTAATTGTACAGCGTTGATGCGCAGGTTAGTTTTACCCTGTCATCAAAACCATTACACATGAAACCTGTACGCAATCCTTTTCTCGTTGTATTATTCAGCTTTGGCCTGCTTACGGCAACGAATGCCCAGCTGAAAGACGGGGATATTGTAAGAATCAAAAACATCAACAGTGGCAAATTTGCGGTTCCCAAAGATGTAAGCACCGCTCCTGACGCAGAAATCGTCATCAATAACGGACGCAATGATGCCTGGTTTACCTGGAAAGTGATCGCCGTTCCCGGGGGCGCCTATAAATTCCAGAATGTTCATACGAATCAATTTCTCGGCATTCTCAACGCCAGTAAAGCCCAGTACGGTTTTGTGGTACAACGCCGGATACCAAACCAGGTGGATCAGATCTGGTTGCTTATCAAAACCACAAAGGGTTATAAAATCAAGAACAAAAATTCCGGTCTGCTCATCGGAATAGATGGCGGCGGTACGGCGGCTAATACCCGCCTGGTACAATGGGGCGATAACGGGGCCACCGACAAGGACTGGCAGTTCGAAACAGTGGGCACTGGCAATTCCCAGGAAGGAGGCCGGAAAATACTGTTCGATATTAAACTTAATAACATTGCCGTATCAGAAGCCACCCGCAACAGGATTGATAATGGTGATTGCAAACGCATCTTTGGAGTAGTGAGTATTGAACTATGGGAACTGGATAATAACAATGAAATGAAGACCCGTCTCCGCTCCTATAATAATATGTCGGAACTGCTTTACCAGGAAACCAATTTCCGGAATCCCCCCACTGCCGCCCTCAGCAAATACCAGGACGATATCAACAGCAATACACAGCCGGGAAAAGTGACCTATAATATCCCTGAAAACCTGCTGATCAATAAACGGCTGATGCTGGTGGTGAAAACCAATGTGGGCAGCCGTCATAAAGACAATGATTTTGCCTCCTACGACGCCCTGAAGATGAAAGAGGAAGTCCAATCCACCTTCATCCTCGACAACCGCGCCACCCGTACCGAAACCATCGAAACCATCACCGACCTCAGTTCCTCTACCCGGGACATGCATTTCCTGGATACGATGATCCCCTTCGCCATCTTCCAGAAAACAGATGATACGCATAAGATTTGGGTGAAGATCAGTTGTAAGAAGAATTAAGCTGAGAGAGGAGAAAATGGAGAATAGAAAATAGAGAGTAGGGAACAGCCCTTACTAAGAACATATTATGACCAGTATTGTTTCTTAGTATGGGCTGTTCCCTATTTTCTATTCTCTATTTACTATTTTCTTAACTTGGTGCCCACAACTTCACATATGAAAAAACTCCTCCTCCTCCTGCTGATTGGCTTTCAACTAGCCGCAATCGCCCAACCCATCACCCTCGCCACACCGGAATCACAGGGATTTTCCAGTGAACGGCTGAAACGGATTGATAGGGAAATGAACGGCTGGGTGGACAAAGGATGGATGCAGGGAGGAGCCGCCCTCGTAATCCGGAATAATAAGATTGTATATTATAAAGCCGTTGGCTATAATGATAAGGAAATGAAGTTACAGATGCAGAAGGACCAGATCTTCCGTATTGCTTCGCAGACCAAGGCCATCACCAGTGTGGCCATCATGATTCTTTTTGAAGAAGGCAAACTTTTACTCGATGATCCGGTATCTAAATACATTCCCGCTTTTGCCAAACAACAGGTGCTGGATAAATTCAATGCGGCCGATACTACTTATACCACGGTACCCGCTAAAAAGGAAATCACGATCCGTGAACTGTTGACCCATACCTCCGGATTAGGCTATGCGCAGATCGGTTCCAGGGAAGCAAATGCGATCTATGCCAAATCAACTATCACCGCCGGTATCGGCGTTAAAGACGATAAACTGCTGGATGCAATGAACCGCCTGGCCAAACTGCCCCTGATGCACCAGCCCGGGGAAAAATTTACCTATGGACTCAACACCGATCTCTTAGGTTGTTTAGTGGAAGCCATTTCCGGCATGTCCCTCGACGAATTCTTCCGCACCCGGATCTTTGAACCCCTGGCCATGACGGATACTTATTTCAGTATTCCCAAAAACAAAGCCTGGCGCCTGGCCAAACTCTACCGCGAAGACTCCACCGGCAAACTGGTGAAAGCGGAAGCCAATATGCTGAATGGAAAAACAGTTACACCAGACTATCCACTGGAAGGCAGTACTTATTATTCTGGTGGAGCCGGTTTGTCTTCCACCATTTATGATTATGCGGTCTTTCTGCAGATGTTACTGAATGGCGGTATCCACAATGGCAAACGCATTCTCAGCCGCAACACGGTCCGCCTGATGACTATGAACCAGATCGGCGATCTCTCACTCGGTAATGATAAATTCGGTCTCGGTTTCCAGGTAGTCACCGAACGTGGCAGTGCCCGCACACCTTCCAATCCCGGTACCTTCAGCTGGGGTGGCGCCTTCGCCACTTCCTACTGGGTGGATCCCAAAGAGAAAATGGTATTCCTCTTCTACCGCCAGTTGCAAGGTTCATCACACGGTGATGTAGTGGAAAAGTTCAGGGATATGTTGTATGGGGCGATGAATGACTGACGGTTCGTATACGTCGCCTTCGATACGTCCCGCAAACAGATTTTCTGAACCCCGGTAAATATTCTTTAGCGGGACTACTCAGTCTGACAACGTCATTCCGCTCCGTAGGATGAAAAGTTGTTAGAGGCTGAATATTAATTGAAATTATTTTGTACTGGTAGGGGGACGAAGAAAAAGTAACAATAAATTATCCATATAATTGGGGATGGAAAGTTTTTATATAAAGCGGGGGTATGAGTATTATGTTTATATTCTATTATGTTCAGACGGGTCATATTATACTGGTGTGACAAAAGATGTTGAAAGGAGATTAGAAGAACATATTGACGGAATTGCAGAGGACTCCTATACATATATACGGAGACCTGTTGAGTTAAAATACGTTGAGGAATTTGAAAATATTGAAGTGGCTATAGAAAGGGAAAAACAAATAAAAAACTGGTCAAGAAAAAAGAAAGAAGCCCTAATTTATGCAAACTATGACAAGTTAAAAGAATACGCTAAAAAGAAATGGAATCCTTCGGCTCCAAAAGTTGACAAACATTAAATACCACAGGGATTCACTAAGCACTTAAACGGAGCCTATTAAGAAACGAAATGCTGTTGTCATCCTGAGTAGCCCCGCATAAATTATACTATAGGGATAATGAAAAACTCCCGGCGGGGCGTATCGAAGGGTGACCAGCAACCTCAACGTACCAAAGGAGACAGTTCCCGTATATGATACTCCTGCACCAACGCCGGCCGTTCCGGACTCAGCGTAAAGTAAACCTCCAGGTCGGCC
>Ga0209812_10002380_pt1 | contig 11297 bp, 11 predicted proteins | sample JI71714BDNA_FD_187502 | JGI IMG/M metagenome (GOLD analysis project Ga0209812, IMG submission 187502) | Wastewater effluent complex algal communities from Wisconsin, to seasonally profile nutrient transformation and Carbon sequestration -... | ecosystem: Engineered > WWTP > Effluent > Algae...
CGGTCGGGACGACTCTGTCCCGGCAGCGCACGCCGATTTGCTGCGCAAGGGTCGGTCCTCGTTGCCAACAAAGGTCGCGACATTTCCGAACCTGACCCATTTCTACAAGCAGGCGCCGCCAGGATTGTCGCCAATGCAATCGATGGGGCTGGAGACGGACAGCGATCCGGCTGTCGCCGATGCCATCGCGGCGTGGGCCAACCAGCTGAGCCAGTAGAGCATCTCGGGGGCGCGGTCATCGGCGGGGTCTCGGGACTGCAACTATCCCCTTCCGACCCCAGAGCTGTTGCTCGTGAAGCTGTTATTGACGGAAGTCTTCCCGCTAGGAACGTGCCATGCTGCTGAATGTACCAGAGGCGATAATATTTGATTGCGACGGGGTGCTGGTCGACTCCGAGGTCATTCACATAGCAGCCGAGCTTAAACTGCTTGGACAACTCGGCCTGGTCTATGAACACGAAACCTATTCGACGCGCTTTGTCGGTTTATCGAACGCTGATTTCTATGTCGAATTGAGATCAGATTACGCGAGGCTTACTGGCCATGAGTTTCCGTCAAACTTTGGGTCACAGCTTGACCAGATTGTCTGGCCACGGATCGAAGTCGATCTCGAGCCAATTGATGGCGTTGCTGATCTTGTGCATGCCTTCGGTGGCAAGGTCGCGGTCGCATCATCTTCACCGTATCATAAGCTGTTGAAGAAGCTCGAAATCACGGGACTGCAATCATTGTTTGCGCCGCACATTTACTCTGCCGATCATGTCAGAGCAGGCAAACCAGCCCCGGACCTGTTTCTGCATTCGGCCGCACAGCTCGGTGTTGATCCCGGTCGCTGCGTCGTCATTGAAGACAGCGTCAATGGGGTCTTTGCCGCAATTGCAGCAGGCATGACCCCGATAGGCTTCGTGGGCGGAGGTCACTGTGACGTTGGGCTTGAACAAAGGCTTTTGGCGAATGGCGCAGAGATAGTGGTTACCCACCACAATCAAATCACAGCGTTGTTCAGCTGACCTGCAACTCTCCACGCATCTTCGGTCATAAGTGCATGCGCGTCGCGATCCCGAAAGCGGTTTGGCGGCTTTGCCTCGCTTTTGGAAAACTCCTGCCATTCAGCAGGCGACCCCATTCGTACCTTCTACCGGGATCGAAACTGCTCCTGAAATTGACGGTTGAAGTTGACGTTGCGTCAACTGCTACGCACGGGGCATGAGCGATTGGTTTCCCATCCATGAGGTTGTCCGCCGCACCGGCCTCACGTCCCGCGCCTTGCGTTTCTATGAAGCGCGCGGGCTCATTACGCCGCTGCGGGCGGGCTCCGGCCGGCGGTTTTATGGCGCGGCCGAACTTGAGCGCATCCACCAGATCGTCACGCTCAAGCGCGCCGGGCTGACGCTGGAGGCGATTGGCCGAGTGCTCGGGCGCGGGCCGCATGATCTGGCCGCGATGATCGATGCGCAGCTGGAAGTGATCGAGGCGGAAGTAGCACGTCTGGCCGATATCCGCGCGCTGCTTGCGGCGGTGAAAGCCCGGCTGGCGCGGCAGGAGGCGCTCGATCCTGCCATCTTGTGCCAGCTTATCCATGATAGCCAGAACGCCGCCAGCGGCGACATGGCCGCCTGGCAGGCGTTTGCCAGCCGCTACATGGATGAAAGCGTGCAGGCCGAATTCGTGCGCGCCTTGCCCGCGATGGAATGCGACATGTCGAGCGAGGAATACAACGCGCGGTGGCGCGATCTCGGCACGCGGATCAGCGCGGCCCAGCCGCTATTGCCTGATAGCGAGGCAGCGTTCGGCTTTGTGCGCGAATGGATGGCGTTGCTGGCGCCGTTCTCGGCTGTGGCAACGCCCGCGATGTGGGACGGCGCGCGCGCGATCTATGAAGATGTCGATAACTGGCGCGGCGAAGGCGGGTTCGATTCCGGCTTTGACGGCGCGGTGTGGCGCTTCATCAGCGCGGCGACCAGCGCGGCGCTGGCGCGCGGCGAGGATATTGGCCCGGTGCCTGCATGGCTGCGCCCAAGCCCTTCACAGGAGAACTGAGAAACATGCCCAAATGGCTCAAATGGCTCGGCATTGCGCTGGGCGGTGTGCTGGTGCTGCTGATCGCCGCCGGGGCGTGGCTGTGGAACACCAAGCCGTGGATCCCGGCGATCGAACTGGCCGAGCCCGGCCCGGGCGGTCAGCGCGTCAACCAGCCTGGACTGATCGGCAATTTCTACCCCGGCACAGGCGAGGGCAAACGCGCGGCGGTGCTGGTGCTGGGCGGATCGGAAGGCGGGCTGGGCGGGGCGAGCAACCGCGAGGCGCAATTGCTCGCCGCGCGCGGGTTCGCCACCCTCGCCATCGGTTACTATCGCCTGCCCGGTCAGCCCGAAAAGCTTGAAGATGTGCCGCTCGAAGCCATCACCCGCGCACTCGATTGGCTCAAGGTGCAAGACGCTGTCGATCCGGCGCGGCTGGCGATCATGGGCACCTCCAAGGGGGCCGAGGCTGCGCTGCTGGTGGCGAGCCGCCGCCCCGATGTAGGCGCCGTGGTCGCTGCCGTGCCCAGCCATGTGGTTTGGCAGGGCTTTGACTGGAACTTCATGCCGGTCAAGTCTTCAAGCTGGAGCGCAGACGGCAAGTCCGTGCCGTTTCTGCCGCTTACGCCGGGCGGGTTCAGCAGCGATATATATACCCCCGCGCTCGCCGCGCTGTCGCAGCATCCGGAGGCGGTGATCCCGGTGGAACGGATCACAGGGCCGGTGCTGGTGCTGTGCGGCGAGGACGACAGCCTGTGGCCCTCCTGCCCGATGGCGCGCGCGGTCAAGGAACGGCGCGAGGCAGCGGGAGCGGGGCTGGCAACCACGCTGCTGGCTTACAAGGATGCCGGGCACTTCGGCGTCGGCCCACCGCTTGCGGATGGCAAGAAGGTGCCCTTCATGTTGACCGTGTTTGGCGGCACCGAGACGGGTAACATCGCCGCGCGCCAGGATGGCTGGCCGCGCACCATTGCCTTCCTCGAAGCTGCCCTGTCACCGCCCGCCAAGCCTTCGGTAGCGACGGCAAGATGAAGATCGATCTCCGGGCCTTGCTGCTGGGCGCGATTGCGCTCGAAATGGTCTCGACCAGCCTCCTCAACGCCTCGCAAGCGATGACCCGGTGGGGTTTGGTTGGCCTCTGGAAGATTCCTGCCTTTAAGGAGCCGACACTTTGACAGCCCTCGTGAACCGTCCGAGCAAAGGGTAAGGGTGGCGCAATGCGACGCAAAGCAATCATGGTCGATGTGGACGGGGTGCTTGTTGCGCACCCCAATGCGGGTGGCTGGTCTGCCAATCTCGAAAGCGACCTCGGCATCACGCCTGCCTTGTTGCACGACGGGTTTTTCCGTCGCCATTGGGATGATGTGGTGCACGGACGCGCGGCGCTTCGCGACCGCCTGGCTCTCGCTCTTACCGAGATTGCACCTTCGGTCTCTCCGGCGACCCTGATCGAATATTGGTTCAACAACGACGCGCACATCGACGAGCGACTGCTGGCAGAGCTTCAGCACCTGCGACAGGCAGGCTTCGAGCTTCATCTGGCCACAGTCCAGGAGCACGAGCGTGCTGCATATCTTTGGGATCGTCTTGCGCTGCGAGATAGCTTCGATGGCATGCATTACGCGGCCGCCCTTGGCCGTTCCAAGCCCGATCACGCCTTTTACCGTGCCGTTGCAGCCGCCGTGCACATTGAACCCGAAGCCATCTTCTTCATCGACGACAAGATCGACAACGTAGAGGCGGCGAGAGCATGCGGTTGGGTTGCCGCACTATGGACCGGAGAAAGCACTGTCATTGAACTCATGCATATGATGCAGTGGGAGAGCAGCTGACCATTCACGAAAAGTCGGGGGCGGGGTCGGGGCTCGAGCTCGAAAGCGGTATGGCGTTTTCAGGCTCGTTTCGGCCAAGAGCGGAATGTTTATTGTCGACCCCATAGCAGTCAGAAGCGCGCGGCGGATTACACCCGCTCCAGCGGCAAGAATGGCGGCTCGGGTAACTCGACAACGATGCGATTACCGGCACGCACAGGCCCGCCTGTCAACACGACAGACATTATGCCGGATTTGCGGATCAGCTCGCCGTTCGGCCCCCGGTCAAGCACCGCCGACAGCAATCCCTTCTGCCAGTCATTGATTTGGGCACAGGGATTGCGAAGGCCGGTGACTTCCAGAACCACTTCCTCGCCGATTTTAAGGCGCGCTCCCCGAGGGAGACCAAGCAGATCTATCCCCTTGGTCGTGATGTTCTCGCCCAAATCAGCCGGCCCGACCTTAAAGCCCTGCTCTGCAACTTCGTCGAACAGTTCGGAGTGAATAAGGTGTACTTGGCGAAGATTGGGCTGTGTTGGATCAGCCTTGACCCGCGAACGATGCTTTACCGTCACGCCCTGGTGTGCGTCTCCTTCCACTCCGAGCCCTTCAACAATCGTGATTTCGGGCACGACCTGTTTCGAGAAGCGATGGCATCCATCCATGGCGACTGCAAGAACTTGACCTGTCATGTTCGAAGCTCCCGAATTTGCCCACTCCATCACAGGTCATGCGCGACCACAATGGGCCATTCAGCTTCCCACCCAGCTATGGTCATCCCGAGCGCCCTCGATCAGCCCTGGAACCTGCCCCACATAACAAGCGGGATGGTCGCCGAAGGCCGTGATCCTGATGTCGATCCGAGTGCGGTTATTGGACAAGGCGCTAGCCTGAGCCATGAATGAAACGTTCGATAGGCAACTGGATGCCCTCCTGCGCACGGACCCGGTCCGATGGCGTCTGCTTGAAGTGGTGTCGCATTTGGGTCTGCCGGACTGCTGGATTGCGGCCGGATTCATCAGAAATGCGGTCTGGGACGCTTTGCACGGTCGAACCGCGCAACCGCCACTTGGCGACGTCGATGTGATCTGGTTTGATCCTGATCGCGCCGAAGAAGCCCATGATCGCAAGGCTGAAGCGGCTCTCCGTGCCGTTGTGCCTTCGGTTGACTGGTCGGTGAAGAACCAGTCGCGGATGCATGCCCGCAACGGTGACCTGCCGTATCGTTCTGCAACCGATGCCATGCAATATTGGCCTGAGACAGCGACAGCAGTGGCGGCGAGGCGAAGCGGAGCGGGCCAGCTTGAAATTGCCAGCCCGCTTGGCCTCGACGATCTCTTCAACCTGGTGCTGCGCCCAACGCCAGGGTTCGCCGGCGAAAAGCGGCCCATCTTCGAAGCAAGGGTCAGAACCAAGGCCTGGATGACAGCGTGGCCGTTGCTGACCCGAGCAGAACCGTTGAGCGGCTGAAATCAAATGATCAAGCGCTCCATTCGGCGGGATTGGCTTCGCTGCCAATCAGTGCAAGACCATGCGCAATCGACGTCAATTCCCCGCCGGACGCGATTTGATCGACGCTGAACCGTCGTTCGAAGATCGCCCGGATGGCGGGGATCAAGGAAGAACCGCCGGTCAGGAAAACGCGATCAATGGCAGCAGCTTCCAATCTGGCTTTCACCAGCACTGCATCCATCGCCGCTTCAATCCGCTGCAAGTCCCCGGCGATCCACTGCTCGAACTCCCGCCGACTGACGACCGCGTTGATCTCAACGCCGCCACCGGAAAATGAGAATGACGCTTCGTCATTTTCCGACAGAGCCCGTTTGGTTCGGCCGACAGCTTCGTAGAGCGGGAAGCCCTGCTCATTTTCGATCAGGGCAATCATGCGTCCGATCGGTTTGGGGTCGATCGCGTTGCGCTGCAGCTTGCGAAGCTCGTCCAGCGTCCGCTGGTTGCGCATGAGTGCGAGCCGGGACCAGTCGGCGAAGTCGCCAAAATACCCGCCGGGTATGTCGAGAATCTTGTCAAAGGAACGATAGCGCCCGCCCTTGCCGAGCTGCGGCAGGACGACATGGTCGACGATCCTTTGGTCAAAGCGGTCACCCGCAATGCCGACACCGGAAGAGGCCAGGGGCTGACAGCGACTGCTGCTGCCAGGCGCTCCGACGCGAACAACCGAAAAATCGGTCGTGCCGCCACCAAAGTCAGCGACAAGCAACGTCGTTGGACGGTCAAGCCGCGCGGCAAAGCTGAAAGCTGCTCCCAGCGGTTCGTAGACGTAGTGGATCTGCGTACCCCATTGCGCAAGCATCAGATCATAACGCTGACGCGCCAGAGCCGGATCAGGACGAGCACCGGCATACTCGACCGGCCGGCCAACCACGATGCGGTCCGGGAGCTTTGATAGCTGTCCGCCAGCGTGATCCCTCAGTTTCTCCAGAAACAGCCGCCCCAGATCTTCGAACCGGAAGGCGCGTCCAAAAATCCTCGCGCGATCGAATGTCGGATTTGCAGCGACGGACTTGAACGACTGCACAAAGCGGCTATCGAGCGGCGACTGAAGATACTCGGCAATCGCCCATGGTCCGGCTTCGCTGGCAACACCATAGCGAACGTCGGCGTCTTCCCAGAAGCAGAGCGCAGACCGAAAGATCTCGCCGGTCGAATGATCGCCTGCGAACGCGATCAACTGGGACCCGTTTTCGCCACCGCCAAGCGCGACAACGGTGTTCGTCGTGCCGAAATCAAGGCCGAGCGCATTTGGTGCAGTGTCGGTCACCGGCCAGAACTCTGCGCAGAAAAAGACCTCACAGGGATAAGCTGCCGCGGCCCGATGCCATGGATTGAAAAGGAAGTCGCGGCCATGTGTACACTCCTTGACGAAGGGCCTGTCGATATGACCTCACGACCGCCTTTGCAGTGCTGCCATCAGTCCTTCCAGCCATATTCTCCACGTCACACAAGGAAGGAGAATGTGTTGCCGAGGTTGTGCAGCAAAATGGGAAGTAGCAGGCTCCCGGTCCGCAAGCGCAACCAGACCGCGATGAAGGATGGAATAGCGGTCAGCGCCATGTTGACGGGATCGAACGAGAAGGCTCCATCGGAATAGCCGAAGGCGTGCGTCATGCCGAACAGCACGCATGACAGTACCGCACCCCAGCCCCAATCGACGCCAAGCAGCCGCTTGCGTCCCCCGAACGCCTGATCAAGCGCGAAGAGCAGAATGCCGCGATAGAACAGCTCTTCCTCCAGGCCGGGCATCGTCAACTGGAATGCGACATCTTCCGCGCTGGGTTGATCGGCAGGGAAGAACAAGGCGATGATGAAAAAGAAGGCGCAATAGGCCACAGCCACGGGCGCAGCAGCTTTCAGGCTGCCCGCCGCGTGGGTCAGGGTCAGGCCGACCGAACGCAGCTGAAAGGCCGGCAGCGCCGCCATGGCGATGGAGGCGGCCAGGGCCAAGAGCTTGCCCTGCCAGTTCCACGCCCCGCCAATCAGATCGGGCAGCAAGCCATAGCAACGAGTCAGAAGGGCATCATTGGTCGCCACCAGCGCCGCGGCAATGACAAGCCATCGCATCGAGAAATTGCGCTGATCGGCAAAACCCAACGCTGCGCCAAGCAACAGCAGAACCGTCAGCGTTCCTGCCAATCCGATCAGTCCGTTCACGCGCCTACTTTCCGTTGTGGTGGGCGTGTCGGTTAGCGTGCGATTGCCGCTTCCGCTCCTCAAAAGGCGGAACTTCGTTCCTCAAAACACGGCTTTTAGGGGAGTTGAGCCGGTTGCCGAAGGCGCGCGCACCGCCGCCCGATAAGCGCTCGGGCTGCATCCCTCGATAGCCCGGAAGGCACGGTTGAAGCTGGCGAGAGAGGCAAATCCGCTATCAAGCGCGACGGAGATCAGCTTGTCGTTGCGATCCCGATCTTCAAGCAGGCGGCGCGCTTCGGCAACCCGGTGATGGTTCAGGAAGGCCCGGAAATGATCGAAGCCCAGCTGCTGGTTGATCAGCGATCTGACTGCCCGCTCCGGGGCTGCCATGCGTTCCACAAAGCAGTCGAAGGTCAGCGCGGGATCAAGATGCACCCGTTCGGTCTCGATCAGCAGAATCAGGCGGCGGGTGAGTGCTTCATTGCGGCGGCTGTTTGCATCGGGCGCCGGCCTGGCCGGCACCGGGCCCGCGCCAGCGACACCAAAGGTCAGGACATCGGTCCGGACGGTCAGGATCCGGCCGGCCAGCCACACTCCGAACCCAAGGATCATGGCGTTCTGCGTCAGGGAGAAGGCGAGTGGCCGCCAATCGAAGCCGAACAGCGCATCCGCCGCAAGGTCGATGAACAGCATTCCCCCCAGCAGCACGGCCACCTGTATGCGCGCATGGTGGCGCTGCTCGATCAGATCGCCCTGCCGCTCGTCCACCAGGCGCCAGACAAGATGGGCAACAATGCCGAAGCCCATCGCCACAAGCCCCTGCGAAAGCCCGGCATTGGCGAGCCTGTCTCCCAAAAGGCCCCGGTCGGCCGCCGCAATAGCGGCCCAGACAAGCCCGACCACCAGGATACCGCCTTGCAGTCGGAAGCGGCGGTCGAAGCAGGACAGAGCAAACCACCACAGGAAAATGACGGTGAACCCGCTGGCTGCGTTCGCGATAGTTCCAATCAGTGCGGCAGGCCGGAGCGAAGCAAGCGGCGTGTTGCCGAGGACAAAGCCAGCCAGGCAAACAGCCAGAGGGGCAAACAGCAGGGCAGGTAATCCAACCTGGCGTCTCTGACCGAGCAGCAGCCATGACAGCAGCAAAATGACGCTGGCGGAACCGAAACGGAGGGCGAGGTCCAACTGTCCGATGATCATGGCCCAGCAATAGCGCCAAATTTGATGGGACAATATGACAAGCCGTACTTCAGAAGATCACTCTGCCGCCGCCCCAGACGCCGCTGGGGCGGCAGCCTGAAAGGCGAATGGCAGGAACGACAACATGCCCTCCATCAATGTGGCGTGAAAAATCGATGCCTGACAGGAAGCCTGCCAGCTGTAGTGCCAGCGTGTTGCCGCCGAGGCTGTCAATCAGGATCACCGCCAGCGACGCCAGCGCGCCCATCACGGTGAGCCCGATGGACGACAGCAGTTTCAGCAGGCGCGTGTTGAGATAGCCCGATGCTGCAGCCAGCACCATCAGGATGGCCGCTGCATCAAATTGGCTGAGGCTGGTGGTCGGCATTGATGAACGCTCCACTGGCAAATATGTTGCGACCAAGCTGCTCAATGGTCGGCAAGGTCAATCCTTTTGACAATTGTCTGCGTCTTTCCATGCGCTTGCAGTTTGCAAGTCACAGCTTAGGATGATCTTTCAAGCGGGGGATGAGATGAAGCCGAGCGACTGGCAACGTGTGGAACTGGCGCTGGATGCCGCCATGAACGCACCAGCAGCCGATCGCGAACAGGCGCTGGTGTCGCAATTGGCAGATGCGCCTGATCTGCTGGACCAGGCCAGAACCATGCTGATCGCCATGGCGGATGCAGATGGGTTTCTGGAGCCTGGTCCGGCCTCCCTGGACGAGGCCGCGGGCGCACCCGGACTGGGCAGTCGTTTCGGGGCGTGGGCAGTGGACGGGACGCTGGGGCGCGGCGGCATGGGGGTGGTGCTGGCGGTAAGCCGGGTTGCCGGCGGCTTTGCCCAGCGCGGCGCCCTGAAGCTGATGCGTGATGATGCCGCCATCGATGTTGCCCGGTTCGAGCGGGAGCGCCAGTTGCTTGCAGATCTGGATCATCCCGGCCTTGCCCGGCTGCTGGATGGCGGGGTGGACGATGCCGGCCGGCCTTGGCTGGTGATGGAGCAGATTGATGGTGTGGCCATCGATGCATGGTGTGATGCCCGCCGGATTGATCTGGCTGGCCGCATCCGACTGGTGCTTGCGGTGATCGATGCGGTGGCGGCGGCGCACCGGCGGTTGGTGCTGCACCGGGATCTGAAACCGGGCAATGTGCTGGTGGACGGCGAGGGCAGGCCGCGCGTGATTGATTTCGGCATCGCCCGGCAGATGGATGCGGGCCAGGCCACCGATGCAGCGCTGCCCTTGTCGGCCCCTTGGGCCGCACCGGAGCTGTTTACCGGGGCGCCAGCCGGACCGCCGGTGGATGTGTATGGCGCGGCCGCCGTGCTGTATCAGCTGGCGACAGGCCGGCCCCCGATCGATCTGGCGGGTCTGCCGCTGGCCCTGGGTGTGGGCCGTGTGCTGGATCAGGCACCGCCCCGCCTGATGGCCATGCGGGGGCAAGTGCCGGGGCTGGCGGCGACCCCGGCCGGGCTGGTGGCGGATCTGGATGCCATCCTGGCCAAGGCGCTGCGCAAGGATCCGGCAGCGCGCTATCCCAGCCTTGATGTGCTGGCAGCGGACTTGCGCAGCGCGCTGGCGCAGGGCGTGGTGGCGGCGCGGGCCGGTGACAAGGCCTATCGGCTGCGGCGGGCGGTGTGGCGGCTGCGCTGGCCGCTGGCGGCAACAGCGGCGGTGATGCTGGCGTTGGGCGGCGGGCTGGCCGCGGCGCTGGTGCAAAAGCGCGAGGCGGTGGCCGCCCGTGATGCGGCGCTGGCCGAGGAAGCCCGCAGCGAAGCGGTGCGCCAGTCGCTCTATCTGTTGCTGGCCGAAAGTGTGGAAACCAGCGGCGGCGATGCCAGTGCGCGCGATGTGCTGGCCCGCGCCCAGCAGCGCATTGCCCGCGAATTTGCGCGCCGCCCGGCCGAAGCCGCCCGGGTGCTGCACGCCCTGGGGGAACTATATTTCTATCTGGGTGATTATGATGGCGCGCGCCAGGTTTTGACGCCGCTGGTGACGGCGGCGGCCCCGGATCTGCCGCCCGATACGCTGGCGGCAGCCCGATATGATCTGGCGCAGGCGCTGGTGCGCGTGGGCGATACCGCGGCGGCCGCCGGCTTTCTGGCCAAGGCGCAGAGCTGGTGGCGGCAGGACCCGGTGAAATGGCGGGCCAAGTTGATCGACAGCCGGGTGGCCGAAGCCCAGATCGTCCGCCAGCGCGATCCGGTGGCGGCGGCGGTCCTGCTGAAGGCGGCGATGACCGAACAGCGCCTGTTGGGCGGCGACAACAATCGTCAGGCGGGCATGTTCCAGAACAATCTGGGCGTGGCCTTGCAGGCGGCTGGCGACATGGATGGCGCCGCCAGGGCCCTGCGCGCCGCTGCTGTGATCTGGCAGCGCACGGGCCTGGAGGAAACGCCCGATGCGCTCAACACGCTGAACAATCTGGCGGCCATCGAAACGCTGCAGGGCCGGCCGCAGGTTGCCGAACCGCTGTTTGCCAAGGCGGTGGCGGTGCGCAAGGCGCTGTTTGGTGCGTCGGGCGGTACGGCGGCGCTGCTCAACAATCATGGCAAGGTGCTGCTGCTGCTGGGCCAGAGCGGGCGGGCCGAACCGGTGCTTGCCGAAGCGGCCGCCATGGCACAGCGCCATGCCGG
>Ga0209812_10002383_pt1 | contig 11293 bp, 5 predicted proteins | sample JI71714BDNA_FD_187502 | JGI IMG/M metagenome (GOLD analysis project Ga0209812, IMG submission 187502) | Wastewater effluent complex algal communities from Wisconsin, to seasonally profile nutrient transformation and Carbon sequestration -... | ecosystem: Engineered > WWTP > Effluent > Algae...
TTCAATTAAGCACAGTGAAAATTTTTTGGTGGTAGAACTGCTATATCTATCATCAGTGAGCTACCAACAATCAGGTCACTATGGCAACAACATCCTGGCTGTGCTCCAACATCTCTTCACTACATATGGGCATAAACATAATCATTTTAATTACTATTTTGAGTCGCAAAAAATTTCTATGCAGTATTCGCAGAAGGTATCTTATGCCGCTTGGATGTTTTGATACGCCTCAAGTCCGCTAATTACAGCACAGAGTCACATTAGCGCTCTTTGTGTCCTACATCTGTAATGATTATGAGGCTATGTTAGGAATCTTCATGCAGCTATGAACTATACTAATTTCATCTGTTTTCATCATGATTTATTTTTCAATCAGTTGCAGCTCTTGATTTTTTAATTTTCATATTATCAGAATTTTTATCCTATCAAGGATTACGGTCTACTATGTCTTGTGAGATTACTATCGATTTTAAGTTGTGGTGTTATATCAGCATCGAATTCTCTATAATTCATAAGTTAAGCATTAATATAGAAATCTGGTTTTGTGCTGAATCTTTTTATTCGATTTCTGATAAAATGAAACACATTTGTAACCATAAAATCAAACATAAAATCGTAATAAATATTGCAACCTCAAAGAGCTTCAAAGCATTACTGCTACTTTGTTATACCTTTAGAAATGAATGATATGATGTACAACTTTGCCTCTGCAACAATTTATAAGTGTATGTCACTCAATTTGGCTAAGATTGTTTGAATTTGTTCTCTCTATGTTGATAGAACAGCGGAAAACTATGGATAAGCTAAAATTAATGGGTAATAAATTAAGAAATCATGAGCTAATTGCTGTACCTGATAATCTCCTTAATTTTTTCGTCATTTTTTCCAATTCATATTCTCAATCTTGTGGTTCTTTCCCAGTTTTGTGTGTCTGCTTCTACACAAGGTCTTCCATGTCCTTCAGATACTCTGACTCTTCTGGTACTTTCTTTTCCACCTTTGGTATCGTTCATATCTTTTTCCTTTGTATCTTTTATGCTTGTATCTTTCCTGTTTTTCTTTCGATCCTCCAACACATTCCTGTGAATGTTAGCATATGTGCTAATGGGCAGGTTTATGATCTTCTCACACATACATACAAAGAGAGCTCTCTGTAGTGGCTTCGCGATTAAGTCTACAAGCATAACTTGCATAGGGAAAATTGAAGCTTTAAATGGCCCTTTTTGATTTGATCTGTGACAAAATAATATAATTCATTTAGTTGACACGTCCTTTTGCTACTTGAAGTCTGTTTTCTGCCAAAATGATGGTGCTCTTTTTGTCTTGGTATATAGTGGTTGTAGGCACATACTCGCCTTGTGCAGCCAAAAAGATGTGTACACAATATCAGCCCCATATTTTCATTGATGGATACTAACTCTGCGTCTTTAGAGCTCTTTGTATTTAGTTTATGCTTACAGGGCCCACTGTATGTGGCACTGTTGCCCAGTGTCATATATATTCTGCTGTGCCTGCACATGTATGGGTGTACAAGCTGTCAACCCACCATTTCAGTTTTTCAATTGGTTATATAGTCAGTGTGAGCTCTTGTTTTCCTCCCAGGTATAGCATAATATCTGTCAGCTGCTTGTAGTCATTTGTATCAGGATCTTTCACCTGTGTACACAGAAAAGCCACGGCTGTTTGAATATCCTGTCTTGTGCATTTTCATAGGTATGTAACTTTGGTACCAGATGATTAAAAATCTGTGCAGTCTTTCTGGTACCTTTTTACACTCTGGATGAGTCGTGAACAGATGATTCTCCACTTGATATGCCCTTTTGTGCTCATTTGCATCATCATATGTGTGAGTACAGTTTGTATGCTCTGCATGAGCTGATTGTTGGCCAGTTTGTAGTATATTGTATTTTTCTTGTGGCCTAACGGGTCTTGGGTATATATTGTAGCCATGTGGATTTGTATTGCCTTGTTCTTTTTGCTTGTTGTCATCATCCTCTCCGGTAGCTATATTTGGGTCCATATTTGTCACATTCATTTATTGATTACATCCATGTCATGCGCTGTTGGTTCTTCTTCCTGTGCATTGTTGTATATTGCCTCCTGTTGTTCCTCAGGTTGAGTATATTCATCCACATTTTCTGCTGTTTTACTGCCAAAATGTATTTTTTCTGCATTTCAATCATCTACTCCTGTGATGTGGGGTGTATCCTCCACATTTCCCTATTAGACTCCTGTTATTTCGGGCATGTCATCAATTTCCACCCCTGCTGTGTAGCTGATCTAATTGGTTCTGTCATTTGTGGAAATATTGCGCTCTTCTGTGGTTTTCCTGCTGTTCTCGTATTTATTGCCATTTGTGGACTCATTGTAGTTGTTGTTGTAATTCAGTAGGCTATTGTAACTGTGCGAGATTTTGTAGGTTTGAGTATCATCCACTACTGTAATTTCTGAATCGTCATGTTCTGGGCTGTTGTCATTATTTATATTGCCATTTCTGGCTTTAATTGTTAAGCTTTAGTGTTTTTGCATGCTGTGGCTAGTCTAAGTATGGCTTGTATGACTTTGAGCGCATAGGCAAAAATGTCCAAATATTGCGCTTGACACACCACCCTGAGTTCATGTTGAGAAAATAATTCAACCCTTGGGTATTGCCCATAAGTCTAAGAGCAATAGCTCTGGTGGTGCAGGCTAGAAGTGAGTTGTTATGGTTCTTGTGTATATGTATGTAGGAGCTGTATTCGATTTTACAATGCTTGTTGTGATCGACACATATTAAGAAATTATGAGCTACCTAATAATTGGCTTAATTTGTTTGTCATTTTTCATTTTTTCCCGGTCTTTTGTGCCCGCTTCCGCTGAAGTTTTTCCACGTCCGTTTGATTCACCTTCAGTATGTTTCATATCTTTGCCGTTTGTATCTTTTGTTTTTGTATCTTTCCTGTTTCTTTTTCGATCCTCCAACACTTTAGCGAAAGTTCATTTCAAAATTTCGAATAGTTTAAAGTATTCGAATGTATCAATAAATGGCACATAAGTTTGTGTACAATGTCTGAAAAATGGGACAGAAAGTTTGGTTCCTTATGCAAAATATCAGAGCAGCTTCTTTGCATCGGATCTTATATTTCTTTGACTGACGATTAGAAATTTCCTATCATCTATTTGTTTCTTAAACTAAATTGGCACGCCAAGTCTTCCTTATGATAGACCAGAAAAGGAGTTTTAATTGGTCATTAGAACTTGATCCTTTGCTTGCTTTTGAATGCTTCTTAGCTTTAAAAATATGGTATTCTTCTAACAAAGGATTTTGAATATTGAAGTTACTCATCTCTAGCCTCAGAGAAATAAGTTTCTAAAATACCTTTTTTATTGACTTTTGACAAATGATTTTGGCATTTACCTACGTTTTCTGAGAAATACATTTCCTTTTTAAATAACAAAGTCTCTCAAACAATTGTATTGGAGCTCAAGCCTATCTTTTAGAGAATCATAGACAACATATAATCAAACCCTACTTGCAATTTAAATGTAGACACTCATTACCTAAGTCAGAATCAATTTGGGCTTCTGTGGTCGAATTTACAACTCCATTTGAATTTCTTATATATTCTTTACAAACTTACAGAATCAGTTGGGTTTGGAAAATTAGAACTGATTGGTTTACACTATAGCAATAGGGGTGCTCCAATTTCGGATTTTGTTTGTGTTCATATGAAGTGATTTTTGAACGAAATCTGTTTGGCTCAGACTAAAAAAAAATCTCATCAATGAAAAACGAACTTTGATTCTCATTGGCATTCAAATTCTCATCGTTTTTTTCCCACACAAATCGCGAATGGACCATACATTTCAATTGCGCTCGATAGTTTAAAATAAGAAGAGAACTTAGAAAAATGTGAAGTCGTGGAATGTAAGAATTTAATTCATCCAAGCTGCAGCAAAAAATTAGTGAAAATGTTTGGAGAGGATAGTGAGAGGGTTCATTGTTTTGTGGAAAGCTCTGTTTCAATCACCAAAACAAGGCTCTTAATACTGCTGCAAGTAAAACTAAAGGAAGAGTACCATGACATAATGATGGTCTGAATCCCAAAATCAATTCAATGGAGTTTTGAATGATTGTTTGACAACTGGTGACAATTACAATTGAATGCACAGTAGTGATACAAAATGGTGCTACTAAAGAATTTATTGCAAACAAAATATCTCAAATGATTAAATAGGGTTCCATGAAATAAACCAAAACAATTCACAAAACCATGAATCATTTCAACTCATGTGCTTATTTTTTTAGTGATTCATTCATCCATTTAATATCTTGACCATGAAGTTGTAAATAGCACTACATGTATGTATCACACACTCATTCACAGCACATTTACGAGTACCAATCATTCGACCAATATTCTGCTAAGATGCTTCATTTCCATAGCACCTTAAGTACTTAAGCATTGCCATGATGGGCAATGTTGATGATCACTTGCTTATCTTCCCAGAAACACTATTCAATTGCATGATGCAAGATTTATCCATTCAAAAATTTGACGTACGTATCATCAAGAAGCATTTGTTCCCAATTGATATCCAAATTTATATATGAACGACAAAACACATATCGAGATGACTTAAAATTCCAACTCCACTGCTATATGGTAATCAATTTCATCTTCAAAACTGTCTTATTTTTTAAGGCAAAAAACAAATATAAGCCTTCTTAATACAACCTTTTGCTTTGTATTCTTTTAACAAAATTGCTCTTTTTGAAGTTCTAGGCATTTGGGGTGGCCAAAGTTGCCATGATCTGATTGGCTTATCCGGATATTTGGAAAAGAATCTGATAAAAAAATCTGGTATTAGAGAACTTTGACAAACCTTGCTGTCTTTGCTGATGAGAGCTTTTAGGCACGAAAATATCATTTTGGTCATTTATGCGTAAAACAAGCGATGTTAAACCTGCAATACAAGAGTGAGACTAATTCTAGTTAGGCCCTCTCAGTGCACTGGTGCATATGGGTAAAAATCTACTGATTCGTTTGACCATATCCGCAAATTAAGATTTTTCAAGACACAAGTGTTCGCAAGCATCTGACGAATTAGAGATCATCAAATATGGCAGCTGAAATGCGTCAAGACGGCAAATAGACAAGATTCAAAAATAAACAAAAGTCTATGTATTGAACAAACAAATTTATTTGCTTTAATGACTGCATCTTCAAGCGTAACAAAATACTTCGGCAATTTCTAGTCTCCACAGCAGATCAGTTGTGTTATATATGCACAAACCCAGTTATAAGATCTACAAATGGCTAGCACTTACAAAAGTATCTGCAGATAGAGCATAGTGTAAAATGACGATGTCAGCAAAATCTTGACTGTGTCATCGCCAGAAACAATGGCCCTGGGCAAAAACCTTTATGCGAAGAACATTATCATGAATGATAGACCTTGACAATGTTTCAGCAAGATTTGCTTTGTAAAACTAATAAGTCTTGTAGGAGTGTAATGCGCATCTAACCGCCAAAACAAAATAAGATACCTAATTTTATCCTTGAACTTCTGCATCCTCAGGTGTCAAGAGTTCGGAAGAAAGCGCAAGATATTCTGTAGGGACAAATAATTCTGTGATGAAATTGGGGATAGCGATCTGCTAGAATGAATGGAGACACTTTGATGTCCGTGCTTAATTCATTTTTGTTTGTAACTGACAAAATAATACTTGGGATAGTGAGACATAGAATTTATGAAAGCTTGGTTCCCACAATTTCAGATTCATGAATCGAAGATCACAGTAGTCTTTCAGCGTCAACATGGTTGAAATAAATATAAGAGGCATAGACGCTTGATTGTGTGCCGTTAAGGATGAATATCAAAAGCTGGCAAAAAGCTCCAATACTGAAAAAGACGGATGTGAATTTGAATGCCTGACGAGAATCGAAAACGATTATGCAGCTTGTGAATCTTCTTTTAGAGAGTTAGCCAATCAGATTTCGTTTAAAAAAATTGTTCGATTGAAAAAAAGTCATTTGCGGCTAAATTGACAACCCCTTTTTAACAAAAAGCCTCAAAGAACTAATATTGTTATTGCTGGCTCGAAAATGTTAACATTTTGTACTTTATAAATCAAAGTAATTCGTGTAGAAAAGATACATTTAGAATTTAACAAAAAGATTTAAAGAACTAATATTATTATTTGCATGAATTTCTCAGACATCACCTGCAGCAGCTCGTTTTTGTTCTTGCTCCTCGGTTGTTCCAACATACACCTCATCAACCTGGAAACCAGCAATTTGCTTGTGGAAAAGTGCAAAGAGCCATGCTGCGGAACAAATTCCCGTGGCTTCGAGGAGCAGACATAAGCGAATAATGATGTAAATCAAAGGATTGCTCATGAATGCTAATGGGAATGATGAGGCAACAATACGCCATGCCAAAGATGCTACAATGGTTGTAATGATTGCTCCCAAAAGACCAGTGTTGTAAAAGTTTTGTACTCCAGCAGGTGCACCCCACAAAGTCTCTCCGTCGGAAAAGTTCAGTGTAGTAATACGTGCTACAACAAACATGCAGCATGTCACACAAATTTGTCGACCAATCAGGAAAGCTTGGAAGTTTTGCCCAGAAAAGGTGAGCTCACAATTTGCCTTGGCAACTTTTGCACTTTCAAGCTTCTCCTTTGGCATATTCACAACAGCGAAGAGAGCAATCTGCATACCTTCCATCAAACCGACAAAGCACATGAGAACAAAGAAAACAATAACCGATACTGCTGATGGAACTCCCTTCCACATCGTAGTCTTTCCGATAAACAAAGCCTTCAAAGTAATTGCAAACGCAAACGAAAGGATGGCTAATGACATGAGAACTCGTACCCAGAAGAACAAATTTTGAACTGCGTTGCGTGGTGGTTCCTTTGATTGAACTGGCTGACCAGTAATTAACGAGAATACAACCTGTACAAGGTACACGGAGTGCAAAAGACCTGAAAATTCAATACCCAATGATACATATGTGCTGAAAAGCATGAAGTAGTTGTTGATAAAGTCCAACATGCAGTTCGCCGCGTTAACTTGCGCCGTAAGCTGTCCCAGAATGATCGTTGTCAAAATCATGGCAAGGCCCGATGACAAGAAAATTGATTGTATGCCGCTTGGCAATCCAAGAACATCAGCACCAGGATTCGCCGCTCCGGACATATTGGTAATAAATACAATAAGAACAACCAAGAATTGACGTCCAACAATAAACCGTTCCATGTTGTCTCCCTTGTGAGACAAGGATGTGCATTTGTGTGTTACCGGGTGAGACTCAACGTACAAACTCTTGGCAATTGGCTGAAGGCCAACCAAACATCCCTGTCCTCCCTCAATCATTGCCAACCAAATAAGCAAATACCAAAAGAGTACAAATGCAACTGCAGGATGTGCTTGTGATGATAGCTTTGTTTGCTTGGTAAAAATGCAGGCCATAACCAAAACGATCGAGAAGAACAAGAGCGCAGTAGAATACACATATTTGATTACTGTAGTCGTTACGTCAATATCCTTTTCACGCTTGTTGGCTGGGGCAGATGTGTGCTTCTGTGCTCCCTCTAGGTAAACAGCATCCGGTTGGTATCCAGCAATTGGCTTTTGGTATCTTGCCAATACCCAAGAAGCAGAGCATACACCAGATGCCTCGAGAAGCAGACACAGGCGAATGATCAAATAGATCAATGGGTTGCTCAAGAACGCCAACGGGAATGATGAGGCAACAATACGCCATGCCAATGAAGCCACGATGGTCGTAATGATTGCTCCCAATAATCCAGTATTGTAAAATGCTTGAAGACCCGCAGATGCACCCCACAATGTCTCACCCTCAGAAAAGTTCAATGTAGTAATACGGGCGACCACGAACATGCAACATGTTACACAGATTTGACGACCAATCAAAAATGCTTGCAAGTTGTCTCCTGCGAATGTCAGGTCGCAATTTGCCTTGGCTACAGTCGCGTTTACAATATCTTCCTCTGGCATGTTCAATACAGCGAACAGAGCAATCTGCATACCCTCCATCATACCAACAAAGCACATGAGAATGAAGAAGATAATCACAGAAACAGCTTCTGGTACACCCTTCCACATTGTTGTCTTTCCCATGAACAAAGCCTTCAAAGTCACTGCAAAGGCAAAACCAAGGATAGTCAATGACATCAATACACGAACCCAGAAGAACAAATTCTGTACTGCATTGCGAGGGGGCTCCTTGGTATCGATGGCTTGACCAGTAATCTTTGAAAAAATGATTTGCACAAGGTACACAGAGTGCAATAATCCAGAGAACTCTATTCCCAATGATACGTATGTGCTGAAAAGCATGAAGTAGTTGTTGATAAAGTCCAACATGCAAACTGCTGCATTAACTTGAGCCGTCAGCTGTCCAAGGTTAATAGCAGTCAAAATCATCGAAAGTCCTGTTCCAAGGAAGATGCTTAATACGCCTTCGGGAAGACCAAGGACTTGAGCTCCTGGAATGGCTGCACCCATAATGTTTACAACAAAGACAATCAATACTACCAAGAACTGACGACCAACAATAAATCGCTCCATGTTATCGCCCTTGTGCGCAAGAGTTGTGCATTTGTGTGTCAATGGATGAGATTCTAGATATTTATCCTTGTCAACAGGTTGAAGACCAACCAGACACCCTTGACCACCCTCAATCATCGCAAGCCACAAAACCAAAAACCAAAAGATGAAAAATGCCCCAGCAGGATGAATTCCGTATGTCGTTCCTGCTCCAGTTTGTCTACTGAACAGTGCAGCCATAACCAACAACACGGAGAAAGCTAGAAGTGCCAAAGAATATGTGTACTTGACAATCAAACTTAGACGATCAATATCCTTATCACGGCGTGTCACGGGCTCAGAGCCATGTCTCGGTGCTCCCTCAAAGTAAACTTCTTCAGGTTGATATCCAGCGATAGGCTTGTGGTATCGTGCAAACACCCAGGATGCTGAGCATACACCAGATTTCTCAAGAATCAAACACAGGCGAATGATCAAATAGATCAATGGGTTGCTCAAAAATGCAAGACTAAATGATGAGGCAACAATACGCCATGCCAATGAAGCCACGATGGTCGTAATGATTGCTCCCAATAATCCAGTATTGTAAAAAGTTTGAAGACCAGCAGATGCACCCCACAATGTCTCACCCTCAGAAAAGTTCAGAGTGGTAATACGGGCCACCACGAACATGCAGCATGTCACACAGATTTGACGACCAATCAAAAATGCTTGCAAGTTGTCTCCTTTGAATGTTAGTTGGCAGTTCTTGTATGCAATAGTGTGGTTCTTTAGCTCCTCCTCTGGCATGTTCACGACAGCAAACAGAGCAATCTGCATACCCTCCATCATACCAACAAAGCACATGAGAATAAAGAAGATAATCACAGAAACGGCTTCAGGTACACCCTTCCACATTGTTGTCTTTCCCATGAACAAAGCCTTCAAGGTTACTGCAAATGCAAAACCTAGGATGGCCAGTGACATCAATACACGAACCCAGAAGAACAAATTCTGTACTGCATTGCGAGGGGGTTCGTTTGAATCAATAGGCTGTCCAGTGATCTTGGAAAACACAACTTGTACAAGGTACACAGAGTGCAATAATCCCGAGAACTCAATTCCCAATGATACGTATGTGCTGAAAAGCATGAAGTAGTTGTTGATAAAGTCCAACATGCAAACTGCTGCATTTACTTGTGCCGTCAGCTGTCCAAGGTTAATAGCGGTCAAAATCATCGCCAAGCCAGAACCCAGGAAGATGCTTTGAACCAATGGTGGCAGTCCTAGAACTTGAGCTCCTGGAATGGCCGCACCCATGATATTTACCACAAACACAATCAATACCACCAAGAACTGACGCCCAACAATGAAACGCTCCATGTTGTCTCCTTTGTGGGCTAAAGTAGTGCACTTCAATGAAACTGGGTGTGATTCTGCATATTTTTCTTTGTCAATCGGCTGAAGACCAATTAGACATCCTTGACCTCCCTCAATCATCGCAAGCCATACGATCAAAAACCAGAAGATGAAAAACGCCCCAGCAGGGTGGATGCCGTAATTTGCTGCTCCAGTTTGTCTACTGAACAGTGCTGCCATTACCATGGTTACTGAAAATAAAACAAGTGCAAGAGAATAAAGATACTTGAAAGATTCAATCCCGGCTACAATCACGGATCGCTTCTTCTTTGCATCTTTCTTTTCTTGTTCCGTCTCCTCATGCACTGGCATTTTTGATGGTTCTCCGTGAGCGTCTGCAACAGGTGGTTCCATCCTGTCGTCGTGAAGGTGGTCCATATCTTCTTCATCAACATTGCCTGTTGAAGCCTCCTCGTCATCAGCACTTTGGTGCGCTTTGTAGGGATTCATATCTGCATTCACTTCATTTCTTGCTGGCTGAGGAACTGCAAAGGATCCCTGAGGTACTGCAAAGGATCCCTTGGCCCCGTCGAGAGAAAGCTCGACGGATTGAGCTGCTGCTACTGCTGCTTCGTCCGCAGTAGTCATAACTTGGATAAACTCAAACCCTTGAAAATTCAAGTTATGAAATAATGAGAATATTTAAGTTCTTGTTTGCCACTCGAGTTTATTTTTTTTGACTGACACTCGATCAAATAAATCAGCTTGTATGCTTACTGTTTCAAGCTGTCAAGTGTAGAACCTTGCCACTGATTTGTATGAACTTTTTCAAAGCTCATCAACTCAAGCTGCGCCATTATTGGACCAAATGCTATCGCTGATAGTTTGCACCAAAACAAAATACGAGTCCCATAACACAAAACGCTTGGAGCCATTTTTGGCGACTAATGCACATCTTTTACAAAAAAGTGATTTAAAATTTAGAGTCAATTTATCGCGGCGATACGTATATTGAATACACTATGTCCATCTAATTTTTGTCGTGTTCTGATTGATTGACACTTTTTCTTTATATTTTACGTCTAAAATCATGCAATTTGTAAGATGTTCTATTGGAACCTCTCAATCTTGTTGCTGATTTCAAGTGCATTCGGACATCCAAAAGTGGGTCGTGCGTATTTGCTTACGCAGCTCGACACGAGTCTTATATTATACCTTTTGTGTTGAAATGATTAAGCCGGCACAATCCAGCACATACTTGAGTCCACATCTAGATTAATGAATATTTAACATGAAGGGTAGCCTTGTTGATCACAAGCGTGCGACACTTGGTGTTTTTGAGATGCATGTCACGCATTGACAGACAATAATTCAAGCGAACTGATCTAAGGTAG
>Ga0209812_10002384_pt1 | contig 11292 bp, 8 predicted proteins | sample JI71714BDNA_FD_187502 | JGI IMG/M metagenome (GOLD analysis project Ga0209812, IMG submission 187502) | Wastewater effluent complex algal communities from Wisconsin, to seasonally profile nutrient transformation and Carbon sequestration -... | ecosystem: Engineered > WWTP > Effluent > Algae...
AATCCCCACCACCGAAAGCCATTTGTCTACCATCAGCCCTACTCCTGCAATGTTTGCCACTCAGCATGAATCTATTTCCAGCATATTGGACAACAGCCAGTTGACTAATTGACTACAGCTAAAAACTAAATCGCCTGGTTGGCAACTTCCTTGATACAAGCTTTCCAGCCGTTTCAGTATTTAGGTAAGTCACCAAATACAAGCCACATAGAAAAAGTGACACTTTTAGTTGTTTAGTAATTCGTCTTTTTCCCTAAAGTTCCAGTATAGGCAAACAAAACACCTAAAACGTTCAGCCTTTTATTTATATTACTTACAACGGGGTCTTTACTATGAAATACCTAAATATTTTAACCTTAATGTTTTTCTGGACTACTCTCAGCATCACCTCTCCAGTTAAATCCGATGAATTGCCAGCCTTCACTAATTCTCATAATGTGAACTCTCTCGAACAAATTTTAACTCCTAGAAATATCGAGGGAGAAACTCAGCCGACGGAATATCAACAAGATACAATGTTGTTTGGAGATATTTTACCTGTGGCTACCTTTTGTTTGTCATTAGTTTGTTTTTGTTTTAACTCCCCTACCGAACCTGATTGAAAACTAGAAGATTTTTCATTACTCAAGGCAATTGTGTGAGGGGGAATTTGTTAAGAAAATTGAGCGTTTTGGTTTTGGGGGGCAAAACTGTGATAAAGTTCTTAAACCTGAAAGCGGGAAAGTCCGGTGTAATTCCGGCGCTGTGCCGCAACTGTCAAAGCCAGAATGCCGATTTCAGGAGTTTACTTTAGATTCCCTGCGTCGCACGGGGAGGAGTTTCTTTGTTAAGTTTGAGTGAATTACCGACTTGTCCGGGCTTATTTTCCGGTTCCCGCGCCAGAGACGGAATATTATCGAGGATGCGGATTCCGGGCGGAATTTTAAATGTCGCGCAGTGTGTGGCGATCGCGGATTTAGTCGATCGATACGGTACGGGCTACGTGCAAGTAACAAATCGCGCGAATTTGCAAATCCGAAACTTGAACTCGGCAATTTCTGCTGAAGTTTGGCAGGATTTACAAACATTGGGATTAGCATCTCGCTTAGTTGAAATTGACCCGATTCGCAATATCATGGCCAGTCCAACAGCGGGTATAGATCGCCAATCGTTACTCGATACTCGCCCCCTAGTTACAGATTGGGATAATTATCTGCAAACCCATCCCGAATTGTCGGAACTTTCGCCTAAATTCAGTGTCGGTTTTGACGGCGGAGAATCGGTTTCGATCCGCGCTATTCGCAACGATATTTTATTAGCAGCCGAAAGGCGATCTGCTGATTCAGAAATCGTGCTTCGGCTGTATTTAAACGGTGACACAGGGATTATAATTCAAGAATCGCAATGTATTTCAGTATTAGCAGCCATCGCTAGCGTTTATCTTCAATACACAAAAAATCAGCCTCGAATAGAGGGAAAAAAACCGCGTTTGCGTCACCTGCTGGCAGATTGGGGTGTGGAAAAATATCTCGAACATATACAGGATAATTTACCCTTTGTATTGCAGCAAAGCTCGATCGCTCCGTCTGAAAAATCCCTAGCCAATTACCAACATCTCGGCATTCACCCCCAACAACAATCCGGCTTCTCCTACATCGGAATTGCGCTGCCATTAGGTAGGCTAAAATCGCAACAACTGCGAGATTTGGCAAATTTAGCCCAAAACTTCGGCGGAGGCACTCTCAGGCTCACGCCTTGGCAAAATCTGTTGATGTATGACATCCCCAACCAGAGAATTTACGAACTCGAAAAGTCGATCGCCCGTTTGGGATTGCACTCATCCGCAACCAATCTAGACTCATGCTTAGTTGCTTGTGCCGGCAACACTGGCTGTGCATCGGCGATGACAGATACCCAAAGCCACGCCCTAGCAATAGTCAAGGATTTAGCCCAAAAATTGCAGATCGATCGCCCAATTAACATTCATTTCAGCGGTTGCGAAAAATCCTGCGCCCAACATTCTCCCATGGACATAACGTTAGTGGGAATTCAGATAAAACAACAAAACGAAACCATCGCAGGTTACGACATTTACGCAGGTACAACAGACTCACCTTTTGGGCGGAAAATTTTCCAGGGCGTAAGAGTTGCAGAGATTGCAAGTTTTACAAACAAATTGCTGCAAATATACCAGCGATGGCGATCGCCAGACGAATCCTTGGGCGAATTTGTAGATCGAAGTGCGATCGACAAATTACAGCAATTGCTTAACCCCAAAAAACAAAATCAAAAATGAATCCCTCTCTCGATCTTTCTTCCTTCGCGCCCTTAGCGCCTTCGCGGTTCATTCAAAAAAATCCAGTTTTAAATAATGCTTGATTATATTAAAGACGGAACAGAAATCTACACCAAATCCTTCGCCACAATTCGCGCCGAAGCAGACTTGTCAAACTTGCCGCCCGACTTAGAATCCGTCGCAGTGCGCTTAATCCACAGTTGCGGCATGACAGATATTGTCGCAGACTTAGCAGCCTCCCCCGGTGCCGCTACCGCTGGGCGCAACGCCCTCGCCACCGGCAGGCCCATCCTCTGCGATTCCCGCATGGTGGCCGAAGGCATCACCCGCAAACGCCTCCTGGCCGACAATGCGGTAATTTGCACCCTCTGGCATCCCGAAGTTCCCGAATTAGCGTTACAAATCGGAAATACCCGATCGGCCGCAGCCCTTGATTTGTGGCTAAATCACTTAGAGGGGGCGGTAGTGGCTATTGGTAATGCCCCAACTGCTTTGTTCCGACTGCTGGAAATGTTAGATGATGGAGCTCCCAAACCAAGTTTAATTCTGGGTTTCCCAGTAGGATTTGTGGGGGCGGCCGAATCTAAAGCGGAACTCGCTGCTAACAGTCGGGGAGTGCCATTTATTACTGTACACGGGCGACGTGGCGGCAGTGCAATGGCAACGGCGGCCGTGAATGCGTTAGCGAAAAAGGATGAATTATGACTAAGACTACTGGTAAATTGTACGGTTTGGGTATTGGTCCTGGCGATCCTGAGTTGATTACTTTGAAGGCTTATCGGATTTTGCGATCGGTCCCGGTGATTGCTTATCCGGCCATGGAAAATGGTAAGGTGTTGGCGCGGGCGATCGTCGCGGATTATTTACTACCAGAGCAAATAGAAATTCCGATGCCACTGCCTTTTAGTCCGACGCGATCGTCTCAACCTTATTATGATATTGCGGCCGAGAAAATTGCAGTCCATCTGGATCAAGGACGAGATGTGGCGGTGCTATGTGAGGGGGAACCTTTTCTCTACGGCAGTTTTATGTATCTATTTAATCGTTTGTCGGGAAGATTTACGACGGAAGTTGTGCCGGGAATTTCTTCGACAATGGCGAGTGCAAGTGCCTTGGGAGTGCCGCTTACTTACCGCAATGATGTGTTAAGTATTATGCCTGCGACTCTCGATGCTTCTGTTTTGCGCGATCGACTGGCGCTGGTTGATGCTGCTGTGATTATTAAGCTAGGCCGCCACTTTGCCAAAGTCAAGGATGTGTTGATTGAGTTGGGACAGTTCGATCGAGCATTATATATTGAACGAGCAACTATGCCAAATCAGCGCATTCGGGCGATCGCAGATGTCGATCCGGCAGAAGTTCCCTATTGGGCTCTGGTGATGATACCTAGCCAGCAAAAATCCGTCTCTTAAATTATCCCTTGTGATTCGGCGCCGGCAATGGAAATATAGTGGTTTTCGCAACGCCTTTTTCTAGCACAGCTTCTCTGACTGCTTCCTAAGCTTTCAGAGGTTGCTGCATCTTCATTTCGATTTCATGCCTCTCCAAAGCTATTACTGGATATCAAATCCGGTAGCATCTGAATTATTCAGATCTCTATTCTCGGACTCTGTGTCAAGAGTGTTCTAGTAAGGTTAAATCATTCCAATACAACCGGAAACGATATGATCTCCGAGTTTTTTTAATCTACCTGCTATATCTTGAGCTACCATCACTTCGTCTTCTACAACCCCAATTTTTAGGAGATTCATATTATTTTAAATGCGTCGCCTATAACTCAATTCTTTAAACAAAATATTGTAACAGATTCCACACTGACTGTCAATTGTAATTTCTCCATCTAATTGCTGGGCCAACATTTTAACCAATCGCAATCCTAGGGTTTCAGTATTTTCTACATCAAATCCTGGGGGAAATCCTCGACCATTGTCTTGAATACTCAAGTGAAATTCAGTTGGTACAATTTCTAAAAAATTAATTGTGATTTCACCTTGGCAAGTGGGAATGAAAGCATATTTTAAAGAATTAGACACCAGTTCGTTAATAATCAATCCGCAAGGAATTGCTGTCTCTATATTTAAATAAATTGGCTCTATATTCAGATTTATTTGGATCGAATCGTTGCACAAACCAAAAGATTGAAACAAATTAGCAACCAAGTTTTCTACGTAATTTTGAATGTCGATCCGAGCCAGATTATCAGATTGATAAAGTTGTTCGTGAATCAAAGCCATGGAATGAATCCTACTCTGGCTTTCTGCAAATAAAAATAGCGTCGCTTCATCATCAATGTATTGAGCTTGAAGTTCTAGCAAACTCGAAATTACCTGCATATTATTTTTGACTCTGTGGTGAATCTCCTTGAGCAATACTTCTTTTTCCCGCAGTGTTCCTTGGAGGCGCGACTCGGCCAATTTGCGCTCGCTGATATCTTCGCAAATACCAGCCACGCGATACAGTTTCCCCGACTCATTGTAAATTGGAAAAGCTCGATCGCACACCCAACAAGTTGTGCCGTCTGGACGTAAAATCCTATATTCAGTGCTAGTAGATTCGCCGGCCACGATTCGCCCAAATGATTGATACAACAGGTTTTGGTCTTCAGGATGCACCCAATCTATCCAATTGTAGTTATGGGCGAACAAATCTTCGCGGGTGCGCCCCCAGATTTGTTCGTAAGCTGGACTCACATACAAAATATCAGTCAACTCAACAGAAACTAGCCAGAAGGAATCTTGGATATTTTCTGCTAGCTGACGGAAGCGTTCTTCACTTTCCCGGAGAGCTTTTTGGGCCTGTTTCCGTTCGGTAGTATTCCGAGAAACTCCGACGGTCATTACCACTTTACCTTCCGTGTCAAAAATAGGTGATTTAATTGTGTCGAAATAGTTGACTTCTCCGTAACTATTTTTAAGAGGTTCTTCTAAGATTTGCCGAACTTCACCAGTGTTGAATACGCTGGAATCATCGAGGATATATTGCTGAGTATAATCCGGTTCTTGAAACTCAGCGTCAATCCTACCTATCAGTTCCGAATTTTCCATTTGGTAATACTCGCGAAAGGCTTTGTTTGCCCAGACAATGCGAGATTCGGGTCCTTTTACCAGTATGATGTCTGTAATAGCATCAAGAATTTGCTGGTACATTTGCTTGGCATCTTGTAGTTCTTTTTGGACTCTTTTCCGCTCCATGATATCTTCTGCAATACCAACTATACGGTAGACTTCACCCGTTGCATTTGTAATCGGAAAAGCGCGGTCTCTAATCCAGCTAATTTCCCCATTTGGTTTAACTAATCGATACTCTTCATCGTATTCACCCAATATTTTTTTAGCTAAACTCCCAACAATTCGTTGTTTATCTTCTGGATGAATTGGATCTAAAAAAGACTTGGGTGCAGCATACAATTCCGCACATTTTCTACCCCAAATTTTTTCGTAAGCAGGGCTGACGTAAATCATTTCATCTTTAGGGATATCGCTAATCCAAAACACACTTTCGATATTTTCTGCTAGCTGTCTAAACCTTTCTTCGCTTTCTTTAAGTGCTGCTTCTGCTTGTTTGCGTGCGCTAATATCGCACTCCATGCCAAAATATCCGACGATTCTGCCATAAGTATCATAAATGCAAATATAGTCAGCTTTGACGCAAATTGGAGTCCCGTCCAACTTGCGATTGTCACATTCTATATGAATTCTGCCAGCTTCAAATAATTGCCTAATAACCTCTCTACCATCAGCCAAGTTGTGGGATAAGAAAAAGTTAAGCGTCTGACCAATAAACTCTTCCCTAGTAGAACCATATTGAGTTATCAAAGCATCATTTGCCTTCGTTACTCGCCCCTTAGCAAATACAAAATCTAAGACTTGTTCTTGGTCAACTGTATCATCCCACTGTACAGGTTCATCTAGCGTTATAAATAAAAAGCCATCTACAGATTGAGAAAAAAATAGTTCTAGCTGTTGCTGACTTTCCCTCAAAGCTTCTTCCGTGCGCCAGCGATCGATAATTTCTTCTCGCAACAGTTGGTTGGCAATTTTTAAATCCTCAGTACGCTGTTGATATTTAATTTTGAGATCGTTTTTAATTAATCCCAGCGCTATTTCTGCCTGCTGTTGTGCTGCTATATCTTCAATTCGGTAAATTTCCTGGCTGGTTTGAACAGAGGCGATGAACCCGGTGCGAGTCTCGGCGAGATCCAATTGAGTGTTGGAATCCAAGCCGCAGAGATATTGGACGGCTTGGAGTTGTGTCCGTAAATATACGCACAATTCTTTTTGTTGCTGTAACTCCTGTTCGAGTTCTCGGATTTTTAATTTTTGCTCTGCTACTAATGCTTCGCAGGTGTCAAGAGTTTCATCGTCGCTTCTGGGATGAATACACATACTTGCTAGTGAATTTGCAGTTCCAAACTTGAGTTTTTTCCAGCCTAACATTTTCTACACAAACAACACCCACTCCCACCGGGTTGAATTTATGGGTGGAACAAAGGCGGTTGAAACTGCTTTTACACAAACAAAACCCGCTGGCGCGGGTTGAATTTCTTTAGTCCCCTAGGAGTGGACTTCGTTGTTGTAGGAGCGAATTATATTCGCGCTGAATATTCTGTGTGAACTACGTTTCTTGATTTAGTTCCTTTTTGTTTTTTGCCCAGCTTTTGTTGCTTGCGTTTGAGATTTTTTTCATGCTTGGCTAGGTGCTTAGGATTACACTAAAGACCTTAGCAAGATTTGGAAATTTCCGTTCCTCCAATTTCCCTGCCTTTCATCCCACCGCTAAACTGGGTACATTTATAGCGGGGGACTTCCCGGCGAGTAGTTAAAGCTGAGGAACGTACTGTTCTTTTTCGGGGACAAAAGTGTATTCAGCCACTATTTGCCGGAATTCTTCACCGTCGATGGTTTCTTTTTCAATCAACAAATCAACTAGGCGATCGACTACGGTGCGATTTTCCCGAATAATTCGGCGGGCATCATTGTAGCAATGATCGACAATGGCTCGAACTTGTCCGTCAATCCGAGAGGCTATTTCTTCGGAATATTCCGATCGCGCTGTGTAGTCGCGGCCGAGGAAAATTTCACTTTGTTGAGCTTCCAAGGCGATCGGGCCCAAGTCTGACATTCCATAGCGAGTCACCATTTGGCGCGCCATACCGCTGACTTGTTGCAAGTCGTTACCCGCACCGGTGGTTACTTCGGCATCGCCGAACACTACTTCTTCCGCTGCGCGGCCTCCCAAAGCACCGCTAATCCGTGCCAAAATTTGCGATCGCGAAATCAAACCTTGGTCTTCGCTAGGCATAAACCATGTTAAACCACGGGCTTGTCCGCGAGGGACTAAAGTTACTTTTTGCACGGGATCGTGGGCTTGAATCACCGTACCGACGATCGCGTGACCGATTTCATGGTATGCAATTAAGCGTTTGCTCTTGCTGTCCACCAAGGGAGTGCCTTCCATACCTGCCACAACCCGATCGACTGCATCGTCAATTTCCAGCATCGTAATCGCTTCTTTCCGGCGACGGGCAGTTAAAATCGCAGCTTCGTTGAGCAAGTTTGCCAAATCAGCCCCGGTAAAACCAGGAGTCCGACGGGCGATCGCCTCCAAGGAAATCTCCGCCGACAACTTCTTGTTGCGTGCGTGTACCCCCAAAATCTCCAACCTGCCCTTGATATCTGGCGTATCTACGCTCACTTGGCGGTCAAAACGTCCCGGCCGCAGCAAAGCAGAGTCGAGCACATCAGGACGGTTTGTGGCCGCAATGATGATAATCCCAGTATTGCCCTCAAAACCGTCCATTTCCGTCAGCAACTGGTTGAGGGTTTGTTCGCGCTCATCATTACCGCCGCCGATACCGGAACCGCGCTGACGGCCCACGGCATCAATTTCATCAATAAAAATGATACAAGGAGCGTTTTCCTTGGCTTTCTTAAACAAGTCTCGGACGCGGGAAGCGCCGACACCTACGAACATTTCCACAAATTCTGAACCGGAGATGCTGAAGAAAGGTACGCCGGCTTCCCCTGCGATCGCTTTTGCGAGCATCGTTTTACCTGTTCCGGGAGGGCCAACTAGCAGCACACCCTTGGGAATTTTCGCTCCCACTGCGGTGAACCGTTCTGGTTTTTTCAGGAAGGTGACGACTTCGGCGAGTTCTTCTTTTGCTTCTTCAACGCCGGCGACATCATCAAACAACACGCCTGTTTTGGCTTCCATTTGAAAGCGAGCTTTGGACTTACCAAAATTCATCGCTTGACCAGGGCCACCGGGAACGTTACCACCGTTGCGGCGGAACAGAAAAAACAGCCCTCCCACTAATAGCAGAGGAAACACCAGATTGCCTAAGAGTCCCCAGACAGCGCTGTCGTTACGCAGGGGGTGAGTGTCGAAGCTGATTTGGGAGTCTCTGAGTCGGGAAACCAATTCTGGGGCATTGGATGGTAAATCCACTCGCCACCGCTGTACGTGATTGTCCAGTTCGGGATCGACAGCTTCGACAATAGCCGTCCGACCTGCATCGTAAAGGTCTACGCTGGTGACTCGACCGGCGTTTAAGTAATCTAAGAATCTACCGTAGCTGAGGCGGGTGCTGGCGGTGTTCTTGGTCATTTCTGCAGGCGAGGGTGCAAAAGCGCCTTGCCACAGGAAGAACCCGATGACTAGGGCGGGTAGAGTCCAAAGTAGTATAGTTCGCCAAGAAATTTTCATAAATTATGAGGGTCTAGAATTGTGGACAAATCAGGTAAGATCGCGGTGTCGAAGGAGTGGGAGCAAACTTAACACTCAGAATCTTAACTAAATGTAACTTAACAATGCCCTCTCAGGCAACAGGGTATGGTCAGGACGATGGAAAATAAAACTGACAATCAAGCATCCGGGCGACCACAGGGCCCCGATGAATCCGTGGAGTAGCCCGTAATATCTAGAATCTATATCTAAAATTCATAAAAGGCGATCGTCCCGAATATAATGTTTGGTGCTGATTTGAATGCCGATCTAGGTAAAGTTAGAAAAATCGCGGCAAAACCCACTGTCTTTAAGCGTGGCAGTGTCCAGGGATAAGGCATGATAATGGTGAGGCTCAGTGAGGTAAAACGTTTCAATGACAACTAGACAGCTTGTTCCTAATTCGGCTATGTTGACGCAACAGACTAAGATCGCTTCTCACAAATCGATTATTAGTGCTGATTTGGGTCGGACGGCAACTAAGGCCTGCGTGAGCCGCAATCCCAATGGTGTTATTTTTATCCCCGCCAACGTGGCTTCTATGCCAGTAGAAAAGGTACGGGGCGGTAGCTTTGAGTCGAAAGCCACAGACCCTCTGTTGGATATGTGGCTGGAGTATCAGGGCAAAGGTTACGCTATCGGCCAACTGGCTGCGGATTTTGGCGCTAATCTCGGTGGTGCCGACCAGTCTAAAGTAGTAGATGCCTTAGTTAAGGTTTTTTCCTGTGCTGGATATTTCCAGATGAAAGGCGACATAGCCGTTGTGCTAGGCTTGCCCTTTTATTCCCAGGATCAGTTTGAGAAAGAAAAGGAAGAAATAGTCAGCCAACTGCGCTCTCCGCACCTGATGGTTTACCGGGGCGAGCGCGTGGATATTAATATCAGCCACGTTTGGGTGATGCCCGAAGGGTTCGGCAGTCTGATTTGGTGCGAAGCTCAAGACAATAAGGAGTTTTCGCCGGAGTTGCCAGAATTATCGGTGGCTGTAGTCGATATCGGACATCAAACTACTGATTTGTTGATGGTCGATCGTTTCCGGTTTGCTAGGGCTGCTTCTAAAAGCGATTCTTTCGCCATGAATAAGTTCTACGAACAAGTCGCCTCCAAAATTCCAGGGGCAGATGCTCAATCTCTGTCTTTACTAGAAGCGGTTAATAAGCCGGAAGGCCAGCGTTTATATCGTCCTAGAGGAGCTACTAAGCCAACTAATTTAGATCCGATTATTAAGGATTTGCGCGAGACTTTCGCTAACGAACTATCCGAGCGTTTGGTGCAGTGGCTACCAGAACGGGTGACGGATGTGGTTCTGACTGGTGGGGGCGGCGAGTTTTTCTGGGAAGTTCTCCAACCCTTGCTCAAAGAAGCTAATCTTAAGGCTCACTTGGCTCAACCTTCTCGGAAAGCCAATGCTTTGGGACAGTTTATATATGCTGAGGCTCAGCTAGCCACCATTAAGTAACGCATTAAGGCTTGAACCCTATGGCACTTTGGGCAAAAAATAAGGCGAATTTCTCGGTGGCGTTTACGGAAGATGCAGCCGATCAAACTTTGCTGGCCGCTATTGAAAAAGAGCTGGCTTTGACTAAATATCAGACTTTCAGCAATCTCTGCAAGCAAGCTTTGTGGCAGTTTTTGTCGGTGTCTGAGTCGGCTGGTCCTACACCTAGCTTTCAGCGGTTGGAACAGCGTATTGCTGAACTGGCGGTCAAATTTGCTGAGTTCGAGCACAATGTTTCTGCTGAGGAATTAAGCCGTTTGGAAGGACTACAAAATCACATGAATCAACTGAGTACGCAGTTGTCGCAGTTGCAGGGTAGTGTGAATAGCAAGTTTGCTGAAGTTTCTTTTGCTCAAGTTTCCAAAGTAGTAGAGCCTGACAGGGTTGAGCCGGAGTCTGTAGCAGATAAGAATGTAGTTGCTGATGCTGAGGTTACTCCTCGTCGGGAATCCGATCCGTTGTTGGATCGTTTAAGTTCTTTGTTGCCGCAAGATTTCTAAAATGAGGTAGCCAAGGTTTTTTTTAACCTTGAGATTTGCTGTTAGTGGCTGGCTGTTGTCGGCTAGCTGAATAAATAAACTAGGCGATCGCTTTTTTTTACACAAGGGCGATCGCTTTGTTATGAGTTATTGGTTATTGGTTATTGGTTATTGGTTATTGATTGTTGGTTATGAGTTATTGGTTATGAGTTATTAGTTATTTGTTATTAGTGAGGTTCTAACCATGGCCGATTCCCGATTCCCTATGCCCTATTACTATTATTCAATTAATCCTAATTTTCGCAATCGCGAAC
>Ga0209812_10002387_pt1 | contig 11290 bp, 6 predicted proteins | sample JI71714BDNA_FD_187502 | JGI IMG/M metagenome (GOLD analysis project Ga0209812, IMG submission 187502) | Wastewater effluent complex algal communities from Wisconsin, to seasonally profile nutrient transformation and Carbon sequestration -... | ecosystem: Engineered > WWTP > Effluent > Algae...
GGGATTTAAATTACTTATCACGTTTGATGACAGCGATATTTCTACAGAATACTCTGCGTTAATGAGTAAAGTAGTGAGTAATGGCAATGGTTATGTAAAATTCCCAATTAATGAACCAGCTGAAGGCAAAAAGAAATCGCAAATTGAAGAATATATCGATTTTTATAAAGGAGCAGGTGTGCAGCATATTGCCATTGCAACCGATAATATCATCGAAACTGTTACTGAATTACGTGCACGTGGTGTAGAATTTTTATATGTGCCTGAAGTATATTACGAAGATGTGTTAGACCGTGTAGGACATATTGACGAAGATTTTGATGAATTGAAAAAACTCAATATCCTTATCGACAGAGATGATGAAGGGTATTTATTACAATTATTTACAAAACCTGTAGAGGATCGTCCGACTGTGTTTTATGAAATTATTCAGCGCCATGGTGCGAGAAGTTTCGGTAAAGGTAATTTCAAAGCATTGTTTGAAGCCATTGAAAGAGAACAGGAATTGAGAGGAACACTTTAACCCAAAACAATATTAGCAAAAAAATGACCGGCCTTATGTCGGTCATTTTTTTTATCCTGTTTATAAAACACAGTAAAAAAATATTTAACTGCTAAGTATTTGATAATCAGTGGTTTTTTAGCTTATAATTGGAATAAAACCACCGGTTTATACCTCGGGTGACAAAAGTCATGTTATTTTTTTCACTATATTATGGTATCTTTGCATTCTTCTTACCGCAATCGAATTATATACTTATGTCATTTTCCCGCAAAAAGGTGATATAAGTCAACAGATGGCAAGAGTGTAGTCACACACTACAAGCTAAAAAAGCTATCTATTTGTATATACATATAATTTGAACTGTTATGATAAAAATGCAACTGTTTATTGTGTCACTGTTTGGAATGGTGGGCACGATGTTTTCTCAGGTAACTGAAGACTGGGTATCTCCTGATTTTTATTATGGGCTCGATGGCATTGCCATTGTTGCTGACGCCGATAATAATTCATACGCTGTTAGTGATATCTTCCAACAGGATATTTATTTAACAAAAAGAGGCGCTGATGGCACCATTTTATGGACAGCCACATACGACAATACCGAACCTTCACAATGGGAAATGGCATCGGATGTTGCACTTGATGTAAATGGTGATGTTATTGTTACAGGTTATACCAATGTGGGTTTTGGTTCAGATTGGTATCCGTTACAAATGGTAACCATGAAATTTGATGGCGCTGATGGAGCATTATTATGGCGCAAAACGTTTTTAACAGGTGTTGCATATCGCGGACGCAAGATACTCACTGATGCAACCGGCAATATTTATATTGGTGGTGATGTGAACGCCTGGATGTTTTACCATGGTGAAGTTGGCACTATGATGGTAAAAAAATACGATACTGATGGTAATGATATTTGGACTGTTATAGAAGATGCTGCGGGGAATGATTTTGCTGGTATTCTTAAAACTATGAAATTTAATGCCGCCGGAAATATTGTTATTGGCGCTGTAGGTTCTAGTTTAGCTTGCATAACCACTTCGGGAACTGTGTTATGGCATACTACTGGTATTACAAATGGCATATTAAACTTCGATATTGACCCATCCGGAAATATTTTTGTTGTTTCTTCCGGAAGTTTTGGTATCATTCCGTTTATCTCCAGCGATATTGTGGTTTCAAAATTTAATTCTTCAGGAACTTTACTTTGGTCACATAATTATGATTTTGGCAATTCAGAATATGCATCACAAATTGTTTGTGACAACAGTGGTGGCGCATATATTACAGGATATGGTGATATTTATTTTGACTGGTATACATTCAAAGTGGACAATAGCGGCACAATGTTGTGGTCTCAAACTTATGATGAACATACCGGTAATGATGAAGTACCACGACATATGATTAAAGATGCTTATGATAATGTTTATATAACCGGACAAGGTGGTCCATGGCCAGGATATTTTTGGTTGAGTTTAGTGCAAATGGTAACTATCAAATACACTCCAGCAGGAGTTGAAGAATGGGTAGCATTACATACTGATTACACTAATACTGGTTCAGCATTATGTCTGGCTCCCGATAATTCTATTTTTGCGTTAGGTCAACAATATGCTGTGGTTATACACTACAATCAAGTAATGGCAGTTTCATGTTCTACTCCAACTGGTTTATTTACCAATAATATCACCAGCAGTCAGGCACGATTTAATTGGTCATATGTTCCAGAAGCAGTGCAATATGAAATTTGGTATAAAAAAGCGATTGCACCAACATGGAAAGTGAAATTTGTACCATCAACCAAAAACAAATTGAATGTAAAATCGCTTTCACCAAATAAGGAATACGTTTGGAAGGTGCGAACCATTTGTGCTGATGGATTAGTTTCGGATTTTTCACCGGAACAAAATTTTACTACACTTCCATTGCGTGAAGGTGAATTGAGTGCGACTGCTGTGGTTACAATTTATCCAAATCCTGCAAGTGATGTGGTTTATATTCAGTCAGACAATGCTGAGATTAAATCAGTTACTTTCTTCGACATGTCCGGACAACTTGTATTATCAACTACATCAGATGTAAGTGAAGGTATCAATACCAGTAGTTTAACTGCAGGCATGTATTTGATACGTATTGAAACAAACGATGAAGTTATCAATCAACAATTAATTATTCATAATTAATTCAAAATACCTGAATTCAATGCCCATAATTCGAAAAGACCGCAAAACTAAATTGCGGTCTTTTTTTATACTATAGTGATATTAATCACCGATTGCATCTACACAGGTCACGGAAATTAAGGCAGAAAAGCTATCTATTTGTATATACATAGATTAATAAGAAAAGAAAAAAACGAATTCCTTTTGACCAATTAATCTAATAAATTTTAAGCAAAAAATATCAAACACTTAAACAACTAATTATGAAAAAGACGATGTTCTTATTATTGTTATTGCCGTTTTTAGTAAACGCGCAGGTAACACTTGACTGGCAACAATTTCAAGGCGGACTTTCACTCGCTACCGATGATACGGATAATTTATACAGTATTTATTGGGATTACAATCCAGCCGGAGATATTTATTTAAACAAACACGATGCAGCGGGTAATTTTATGTGGACTGTATCTTACGATAATACTGATAATACACGACATGAAGTAGCTACATGGGTGGAAACCGATAATGATAATAATATTATAGTTACAGGAACCATCCGTTCAGGATATGCTTCACCGGTGAATGCTGCAAGTGTGATAATGAAATTTGACCCTTCAGGTAATTTATTATGGCGCAATGTTTATGAAACAAGTTTTGATGGTTCATATACTGTGAAATGTTTAGTTGATGCGGATAATAATATTTATGTTTTAGGACTTGGCAGCAACGGTGTTGGAATGGTTACTAAAGTTAAAAAGTTTGCAGCAGATGGAACAGCAATATGGAATTACTTTAATGTTGCGGGTATTGGTGCACCAATGAATTTTAAATTTACGCCCGATAATAACATAGTAATTATTGGTCGTGGAATTATAGGCAGTATAAATGGTTATGCTAAAATAGATATGGACGGTAATGAAATATGGAGTTATGCCGGCGTAAATAGTTTAACTATTGGCGATGCTGCCGGTGATTTGGATGGCAATACTTATATCATCAATGGAGAATATGTTGTAGCAGGCGTTCAGGGAAGTATATTAACTAAATTAAGTCCAACAGGCAGTGCACTATGGTCACATACTAACGATATAACCGGAACAAAAGTTGAAGTTGGAACAGATAATTACCCTGTAATTGGTGGATTTCCGGGTGCCGGTTCACCGGGTGTGGCTATGATGAAATATAATACAACTGGAACACCTCTTTGGACAAATCTGGATGCCGATGGTCCTGATCAAGCTTTATTATTACACAATATAATGAAAATGGATATTGCCAATAATATTTATTTTGGTGCAGGTACTTTATTTCAGCAGGCAGTGTGTAAAGTAAATGCTGATGGCACCAACGACTGGATTGCATTAGCATCAAGTGGTTATAATACCGACTTCGAATTTGGTAATGATTATAGTTTGTTCATGCTTGGAGGAATTGCCCTTGCACACTTTATTCAAGACCCGATAATTACTTGTGATGCACCTGTGGGATTATTTACCAATAATATCACCACAGTTAAAGCAAGACTTAACTGGACTGTTGAACCAGGTGCTTTTCAATATGAAGTTTGGTATAAAAAAGCTACAGCAATAAACTGGAAGAAAAAATTTGTTCCGGGTGTCAATAATAAACTCAATTTAAAAAACCTGCAATGCGGAACTAATTATGTATGGCAAATAAGAACAATTTGTGATACAATTGGTGTAGATGAAATTTCAGCATGGTCACCTTTACAAGCATTTAGCACTTTAGCTTGCAGAGCCGGAGATAATATTGAAAGTGATGAATCTACAATAAGTTTGTATCCGAACCCTGCAACAACAAGCCTGACTGTTGTAATGAATAGCGATATACAATCAATTCAAATTTTTGATATGACAGGTAAACTGGTGTTTAACCAAAATATTGAAACTGCTGAATCTATAAAATTAGATATTTCGGAATGGAATTCCGGTATTTATTTAGTGCAGTCAGTTGGAACATCAGGTACAACTACTGAAAAACTTGTAGTTCAACATTAAAACAATTATTAAAAAAGCAAAGCGGCTGTTGTTTAGATACAACATCCGCTTTTTTTATACCTTTTATCGTTACTTAATACTCAACAAAAAAGTAACAGTATTGGTTTTGGTTAATGTTCAATATTAACGTTTAATCATTTTAGCATTATAAGTAACATCAACTTCAGTAATGGCAATCATATACACACCGGATTGCAAATTGCCTACTTGCAACTTAATTGTATTATGGTTAACAGTTTCAACTGTAGAGGATACAATTTGTCCTAAATTATTATAAATGCTGATGTCAGCACTATTAATGTCATCAGGTACGATAATAGTAGCAACCTCTTTTACCGGATTAGGAAAAATAGTGAGGCTTTGAATCGTATTGTGCTCTGCTATACCAACGGCAATATTTTCAGCATATGCGGCCTGTTGGTCTTCAAAAGGAAATCCGCCATCTGTTACCAAATCGAAATATTGGAATAAAGGACCTTTTACTCCGGCTTTTAACCAGTAATAATTAGTAAAATCATATACAATTGGAGTTGGGAGCAAATCCGCTTCATCCATATAATCTTCTTTCACTTTTACGCGCAATACATCGGTATAAGTTCCGGAAGGTAAGATCAGTGTTCCATAAGCATCCACTTCCATGGTAACTGAGCCACTTCTTTCAAAAGCAATTCCATTGATAAATTCACTAAATAAATCATCCGTGTTTGTTGTTCCGTATGTCATCGGAAAAACAAAAATTTCTTCAGGGTCCTGGTAAACAACAATTGAACCCGCAGCTGATATTCCGTAGTTAGTAAATTCACTTGCGGTAACTTTAAAATAGCTATAAGTACCGGGCCCATTATCAGCTGCGATATTTGCGCCGGGAAAATCAGCAACATCGGGTGTTGAAGCTACATCAACCCAGGTATAACCATATTCAGAACCGGATTCAATAATATCACTAAAATCCCATGTAACATTTTCACCTGCCGGGCCGGGGTTTAAACCTTCCGTTTGGACATCAATGTAATTAAATTCATCACCAATGCCACCATTAATGCTGCTGGTAATAGTGGGTTGCGCAATTAACGCAATAAAAGGCGTTAATAAAAAAGTAATTAGTAGTAGTTTTTTCATAGTTGTAATTTTATTCAAATTTACAACGAATCGACTACGGTTTTGACATGTTAACAAATCTTTCAATATAAAATACAAATTTACCGCTTACCGAAATTAACATATAGCGATAAAAATAAATTACAACTACCCATTACAAAAACTCCTGAATAATTTTAATTAAAGACTGAGGATTATCAGCATGCACCCAATGACCTGCGTCATTAACGGTAGATAAATTGGCATTTGGAAATAGTTGTAGAATTTGTGGCCAATCTTCAAAAGCAATATAATCAGAATTTTCACCCCTTATAAATAACGTTTCGCCTTCAAATGTTATATCGCTGCTTATTGCAGATAAAATATTGTTTTCGTAATTATCATTTAATGCTGCTAAATTAAATTTCCAATGATACGTTCCATCCGGTTCTCGCGTGAGATTTTTTAATAAAAATTGTTTAACACCGGGTTGATGAATAAATTGAGTAAGTTGTAATTCTGCATCGTTGCGATTGGTGATATTATTCAGCTGAACTGATTGTAATGCTTCGAAAATATGGTCATGACCGCTATCATATCTTTTAATTCCTATGTCGACAATAATTAGTTTTTCTACCATTTCGGGGAAATCGAGTGCGAATTGCATCGCCGTTTTTCCTCCCATGGAATGGCCCAAAATATTAGATTGCGGAATTCCTTCTCGCAGCATAAAATCACGTAAATCCTCGGCCATTAATTTATAGGAATGCTGAGCAGTATGTGGCGACTTCCCATGATTGCGTTGGTCAACTAAATACAAGGTAAAATCATGCTCCAATACTTTTGCAACCGATTGCCAATTATCCAGCATACCGAATAATCCGTGCAAAATTATCAGTGGTTTTCCCTGACCTAAAGTTTTAAAATTCAACAACATTGTAACAAAGATATTTAAGATAAAATGAAATTTTTTGCGACTGCAATTTTGGCAGGTAGCTCTAAGACCTGGCAGGTTTTAAAACCTGCCAGGTCTTTGCGATAAAAAAACAAATTCCAACCGTTTACTTCCTACCGAAATCATTCTTTCATCATTTTATCGTGCACAAAACTCCTGCGTGACAATTTGACATCTCGCGAAAAATCAAAAATCTTATAAAACGTTGTTGAAATGAATTAACGCTGCTTCTGCCGCTTCACTAAATAAGGCAATAAAACTTCTTTAAATCCGGCATTCATACCTGCCTCTACAAAATCAATATGATACTGATGGCAACGCAACTTAAGCGTTTTGATATATTGCTCCATCTGTTCGGTGTAAAATGATTTAACATCATTACTGCGCAACTTCACCTTCTCCCCTGTTTCCATATCTACAAAAACATAAGGCCTGTTGTCATAAGCAAAATCTAACTCATGTTTTTTATCGGTAACATGAAAAACAACAACCTCATGTTTATTGTGTTTTAAATGTTGTAAAGCCGAAAATAATTCATCTGCTTTAGTGGTATCTTCAAACATATCGCTAAAAATTAACACTAAACTTCTGCGGTGAATATTTTCTGCAATTAAATGCAGACATTTACCAGCATCCGTTTTTACATCGCGCGATGATTTGCCAATAAAACTTTCTAATTGTGTTTGCAATAATTTATGATGCACATTACTGCTACCGGATTTTGTATGCACCAATAAATCATCCGTGAAAATTGTTAGTCCTGCAGCATCGCGTTGCAACTTTAATAAATGGATAATCGCACTGGCACAAATAGTTGAAAAAATAAGCTTGTTGACGTGCAATCCTGTTGCCTTTTTATCGGGTTCAGGAAAATACATACTTGAAGAAGCATCAATCACAATCTGACATCGCAAATTGGTTTCTTCCTCATACTTCTTTGTGAATAACTTATCTGTTCTTCCAAATACCTTCCAGTCGATATGCCTTGTTGCCTCCCCCGGATTGTAAATCCTGTGTTCAGCGAATTCTACTGAAAAACCATGAAACGGACTTTTGTGTAACCCCAAAATAAACCCCTCCACTACCTGTTTGGCAATGAGTTCCAGGTTTTCGACCTGACGTAAGTCTTTGAGTGAAATCAGTTGACCGTTCATAACTGCAAATTAAAACTAAAAAAGCCTTCCGTCAAACGAAGGAAGGCTTTAATTAAGTATGTTTAACAATTATAAGTGTTGTTTTACTTTAGCGTCTAATACACTCTTAGGCACAGCACCTACCTGTTTGTCCACTACCTGACCACCTTTTACGAAAAGGATAGTTGGGATATTGCGGATGCCATACATCATTGAAATTTCAGGGTTAAAGTCCACATTCACTTTTCCAATGTTTACTTTTCCATCATAATCTTTCGCCAGTTCCTCAATAACGGGTCCAACAACGCGGCAAGGACCGCACCATTCTGCCCAAAAGTCAATAACTGATAGTTTTTCGCTGTCAAGCACTGTCTGCTTGAAATTCGCATCGGTAAATTCTAATGCCATAGTATTAAATTGTTTTATTCGGTTTGTATGATTTAGAACAAATAGACAAGGATTTAGTTCCTTGATGGTCAAATTTTGCTAATAAAACACAAATTTAACCAGCCACTTTTAAACTTACATCCCCAAATTTCCCCAAGGTGTTCAAAACTGGTTTATCGGCTTTCACACAGGCCGTCTGGGTTCGGAACAACACATCAAAATTTTCTGTTTCCTCCACAATTTTCAATACAAGCCTGTCCTTTCCCGGATTGGCCTTAATCACCTCATCGATGCTTTTTATAAACTCCTTATTCAGTGAAGAAAGTGCAATATTCAGCGTAATCTTCATTGATTTCTTTTCGCGCATTTCGCTTAATAATTGGATATCACTCACCCAAAAACGTTTTCTTTCCGGGTCATTCCTGTCTGTCTGGTAATTACCTTTTACATATAATACATTGCCAGTTTGATCAACGTAATTTTTGTATTTGATATAATTATTTTTAAATAATCCGAGTTCAATATGGTCACTAAAATCTTCTAAAGAAAAAATGGTGTATTTATCACCCGACTTTCCAATTTTAGTATCAGTTGATGCAATATATCCTACTATGGCAACTTCACCTTTATCGGTAAATTTTTCGAGCTCATTAATATTACAAGTCTTAAAAGCATCTACCTCAATTTTAAAATCATCGAGTGGATGGCCGCTCAGGTAAATACCAATAACCTCAAATTCTTTTTTTAATTTTTCAATCGTATTCCATTCTGGGAAGTCCGGAATTTTTGGTTCGGTAATTTCAATATCATTACTATCGCCAAACAAAGTGTTTTGTGAAGTAACTACATTCCCTGTGAAATTATTACCGTATTTTATGGCATTTTCAATCACATTTGCTGTTTCATTTTTAGCAACAGCAAAATATTGGGAGCGGTTTAATCCAAAACTATCTAAAGCGCCTGCTAAAATCAACGACTCTAATGTTTTTTTATTTACGCTGCGCAGATTTACTCTTCGTGTTAAATCATACAATCCATTAAATATACCGGTATCTTGTCGTTCGCGAATTAATTCTATTACTGCAGCTTCTCCTACCCCTTTAATGGCCGTTAATCCAAATCGTATTTGTCCGGTTTTATTCACGGCAAATGTCACATCACTTTCGTTCACATCAGGAGGTAATACAGGAACGCCCATTCTGCGACATTCATCCATAAAGAAACTCACCTTATCAATATTTCCCTGGTTGTGGGTTAACACAGCACTCATATATTCCGCCGGATAATGTGCTTTTAAATAAGCAGTCTGATATGCAACAAATGCATAACAGGTTGAATGCGATTTATTAAATGCATATTGCGCAAATGCTTCCCAGTCGGTCCAAATTTTTTCACAAACCTTTGGGGCAAAATTATTTTTTTCACAACCGGCAATGAATTTGGATTTCATTTTATCCAAAACATCTTTTTGTTTTTTACCCATCGCCTTCCTCAGTGTATCGGCATCACCTTTAGTGAAATTTGCCAATCGCTGAGAAAGTAACATCACCTGTTCCTGATACACGGTAACCCCGTATGTTTCTTTCAGAATTTCTTCCATCTCAGGCAGGTCATATACAATACTTTCACGACCGTGTTTACGTTTGATATAGGTTGGAATATATTCCAGAGGACCCGGGCGATACAATGCGTTCATCGCAATAAGGTCCTCAAATTTATCGGGCTTTAATTCCTTTAAATATTTTTGCATGCCCGGACTTTCAAACTGGAATGTTCCGTTTGTTTCTCCGTGCTGATATAATTCAAAAGTTGTAACATCATCAAGTGGTATGGTGTCAATATCAATTTCCACTCCATGATTTTGTTTAATCAGATTAAGCGCAGTTTTAATAATGGACAAAGTACGTAAACCCAAAAAGTCCATTTTAATTACACCGGCACTTTCAATTACTTCACCTTCAAACTGGGTGACATATAAATTAGAGTCTTTTGCGACTGCTATAGGAATTAAATCGGTTAAATCGCTTGGCGCAATAATTAATCCCGCAGCATGAACGCCTGTATTTCTAACTGAACCTTCTAATACAAGTGCTTCTTTCAGAATATTACTGCGCACATCTTTTTGGTCTTCCAGAATACTCCTTAATGTTTTGGCATTAGCCATTTCATCGGGCGATAAATTTTCTTTATCTGCAAGACTACCATCTCCACTTAGTGGTGCATAAATTAATCTGTTTAAAGATATACCCGGACGCTCAGGGACAAATTTCGACAATGCATTACTTTCCGATATCGGCAAATCCATAACACGGGCAACATCTTTGATACTGGTTTTAGCAGCCATGGTGCCGTAGGTAATTAATTGTGCAACTTGATTTTTACCATATTTTTCTACCACATAATCAATAACGCGCTGACGTCCATCATCATCAAAATCGGTATCAATATCGGGCATTGACTTTCTATCCGGATTGAGGAAACGCTCAAAGAGGAGATTGTACTTCATCGGGTCGATATTCGTTATTCCGATGCAATATGCTACCACTGAACCCGCTGCAGAACCACGGCCCGGTCCAACAAATACGCCCATATCACGGCCTGCGCGAATAAAGTCCATTACAATTAAGAAGTAACCCGCAAAACCCATTGTTTTAATGGTAAACAATTCGAAATTGATGCGCTCTTCATGTTCTGCATCAATATCAACATATCGTTTTTTAGCGCCTTCGAATGTGAGGTGTTTTAAATATTCCCACTGATTTAAAACATCATCATCGTGAATTTTAAATGTTGGAGGAATAGGAAAGGCAGGTAATAAAATATCGCGTTTTAAATCAAGTAATTGTACCTTATCTACAATTTCGTTGGTATAATCAATTGCCTGAGGAACATCCTCAAACAAGTTGGTCATTTCAGATTGGGTTTTAAAATAAAACTGGTCGTTGTAAAAAGCAAAACGTTTACCTTTTACCATCATGTCATCATCACCAAAATCTTTCATTTTTGGTGTAGCCTGTTTCTCGCCGGTATTAATACACAATAAAATA
>Ga0209812_10002390_pt1 | contig 11284 bp, 5 predicted proteins | sample JI71714BDNA_FD_187502 | JGI IMG/M metagenome (GOLD analysis project Ga0209812, IMG submission 187502) | Wastewater effluent complex algal communities from Wisconsin, to seasonally profile nutrient transformation and Carbon sequestration -... | ecosystem: Engineered > WWTP > Effluent > Algae...
TCCAACCGGGAGGAAGTATGCGCGATCGAGATTCGATCGACTGCGCGAACCAACTCGGAATCACAATGGTTTTCACCGACGTGCGCCACTTTTTGCATTAATATAGCAACCTCCAAGGCTGTTAAGAAGCCAGTGATATCAATTTCGGTTGTATCGTCAGGTGATTTAACCGCGAAGGCGCCAAGGACGACCCCCCCCCTGCCCCCCCCAAGGGGGGAAAGAGGAAGAGAAGAGAGGATTTTATATGATATCAATTTCGGTACAACCGGAATTGATATCCATCATTCTCTCTCTTCTTTCCCATCCTCTGTGCTCTCTGCGTCCTCTGTGGTTCCTTCCATCTTTCCCCCATCCACATAAACTTTGGATGAGTGACGTTGCGAGGCAGCTTTTTGCAACATTTTCAACTTTTCTGGGTCAGCATTCGATCGCCAAAACAAGCTATGACCCTTAATTTTTACACAATTTTCCTCCAAACACTTCTGCCATTCCTGATGCTTCTGAACTAAGCAACTATCCAGAATGCCTAATTTTTGTTCTTGGCGAGTCAGTTTATCGAACTTGGCGTAATGGGGATAATTAGAAGTGACAAAGGCTTCTTTTCTCACTAAAATAGGCGGGTTAGATAAATTATAAAATTTCTGATATTTTACCGAAAGGTCCCGTAAATCTATGTGCATGACTGTGTGCAATGGGGGATGGGGATTAGCATCAAAATCAGGATAAAATAAATAGGAAATCTGAGGTTTATCAGCGTAAAATTTGATAATTGTAGCACCGTCTAGACGACCAATGGTACGGTTAGCTAAGCCTTCATAGAGTCGCAATAAAGGGTCTAGTTCTGCTAATGCAGAGACGTGAACTGAAAGGGAACCTGGTTGTTTGTAGCCGATCGCACTATCTTCGCAACAATCACCAATAATCTCACTTTTCCCTAAACTATATAGCATTAAATCTGCCAAAGTGCAAGCTTTTTGATAATTATCAAATAAACCTTTGATGTCGTTACGAATTTGAGCCGGGAGTTGACGAAGAGAAGGTCGATCGCCCAAACCGTTGAGAGCGAGATATACTAACAAATCCTGGCGGCGTTTGTCGGCGATTGTCTCCCAATCATCCGCATCCGTAGCTTGCAAAATCACCCTCCAAGCCCGATTAAAACTGTGAAATTCCCCCTTAATCGCGGCTTCTGAAGCTAATTCGCCTTTGACGGGAAGGCGGCCGCGATCGCTCACAAAAGCCATCAAAGGAGCCAGCATTTCGGCGTAATCTTCAAAACGCTTAACTTGCGATCGCACTCTAGGCGTCAATAAGTGCGATCGAAACCGAGCAGCCCGAAAACCTTCACCTGTAGCCACATCCCGAAACACAAAATAAATCCCTAAAGCCACAGGAATTGCATCAACATTTAAAACTTGGTCAATATAAATTTTCAACTCTTCCTGTTCGTAATACTTCTGAAAAGTATTGCGAGAAGTAATCACCCCATCCCCATAAGCAATTTGACCTCGATCCGTATCATCAATTAATACCTGAGCCGCCACCACCAATATTTTTTTAGTCAATTCCCAAGCATTCAGCAAAGCTTCTCGCCGTTCCCCCAAAGACTCAATGACATTAATTACATAACCAATATTCACAATATCTGCCTGAACTAGCACAGTATCTGGTTGATAATAAGGGTCCCATCCCGAAGCAGCATAACCTTCTTCAGTAATATGTTTAATATCCCCACCGTAACCACAACCATAATCAAAAAAAGTATCGCCATCAATAAATAAATCAGATTCTAAAACCAAACGCACAGGTTTAGAAAGAGAATTTCGCAGCATCGCAGCCTTGTGTCGCTCAATCTTCGGCATTGATAACTGACTATTCTCCTCTTTCTCACGTTCAACCACAGCATGATCTTGAATTTTCACACCGCAATAGCCCAAATATTTCAGCCAACCTTCGCGAGTTCCAATAACGCTAGTATTGTCAAGGAGTCCCCATTTTTCTTCGGAGTTAGTCAGTTGAGCAAACTTCTGGTAATGGGGATAATCCGCCGTCACAAAAGTTTCTTTACGGTGCAAAACAGGTGGATTTTCACTAGCGCTGTAGTCGATACATTTAACTTCTCCGGTTTCCAGATTAATTTGGATACTTTTTTGTAAAGCCGGGTGAGCATCCGTATCAAAATCTGGGTAAAAAAGATAAGAGATTTTCGGTTGACGAAGCTGAAATTTAATTACAGTTGCTTCATCAATATTTGGGAGATTTTCTCTGGCACATTTTTCATAAATTCTGACAACAGGATGGAGTGCTGCTAAAGCCGAAACATGAACATAAAAAGCCGTGGGTAATTTTTTGCCAACGGGGCTTTTCTGACAGCAGCGAGCCACTTTTTCCACCAGAAACTCCACCCCAACTCCCTCGTTACCCAGAATCACCTGATTTTCTTGATTACCAGGCTCTACCTGCTCTTGATGCAGCAACAATTCCCGATAAAAAGCGATGAGAGGTAGAGGTGTCAGTAATTCGGGATTATTTTCTAAGGGTGCGATCGGGGAAATAATGTTGAGTTCGGATTCATAAGTCATCAGAAAAATGGGTAGAAACCCCGTCCTTTTAGGACGGCTTTACTTGAAGTTTTGTTAAAACCTGCTATTTCACACGGGACTTGCTAGAGTGTGAAAGTAACGCGCTCAAGGTGAGCATGACACTAAAAGCCTTCAGCTATCGATTCTACCCAACGCCGGAACAAGAAAGTTTGTTGCGACGCACACTGGGCTGTACCCGTTTGGTCTATAACCGTGCTTTAGTCGCAAGGACCCAAGGATGGTATGAAGATCAAAAGAGAATCGGCTATGCTGAAACTTCTAGTATGTTAACCGAATGGAAGAAAACGGAAGAACTGGATTTTCTTAATGAAGTTAGCTGCGTGCCATTGCAGCAATGTTTGCGACACCTGCAAACAGCTTATACTAACTTCTTTGATGGGCGAGCGAAATACCCCAATTTTAAGAAAAAGCGGAATGGCGGTAGCGCAGAGTTTACCAAATCTGCTTTTAAGTTTAAAAACGGACAAGTTTACTTAGCAAAGTGCGCGCAAGCACTGCCTATTCGCTGGAGTCGAACACTGCCGAGCGGTGCGACACCATCAACCTTAAGTGTGAAGCTTGCACCGTCTGGTAGGTGGTCAGTCTCTCTCTTGGTAGATGTTGAGATTAAGACGTTACCCTCCTGCGACAATCAAGTTGGCATTGACTTAGGAATTGCGAGTTTACTCACTCTGGACACTGGTGAAAAAATTACCAATCCCAAAGGATTTAAGGCAAAGTATCGAAAACTCAGGAGAGCGCAGAAATCTTTAAGCCGAAAGCAAAAAGGGTCTAACAACCGCCACAAAGCACGACTCAAAGTAGCGAGAGTGCATCAAGAAATTACTGATGCAAGAAAAGATAACCTTCACAAACTAACCACTCAACTGGTGCGCGAAAACCAAACAATTGCCATTGAGGACTTAGCTGTGAAAAACATGGTTACAAATCGGAAACTCGCCCTAGCTATCAATGATGCAAGTTGGGGTGAATTGGTCAGACAACTTGAATACAAGTGCAAGTGGTACGGCCGTACTTTAATCAAGATTGACCGATGGTTTCCGAGTTCAAAACGATGTGGCAATTGTGGCCACATCGTTGAAAAGATGCCGTTGAATATCCGGGAATGGGATTGTCCTAATTGCGGGACGCACCATGACCGAGACATCAATGCAGCAAAGAACATTTTGGCGGCTGGGCTTGCCGTTGCAGTCTGTGGAGCGACCGTAAGACCCGAACAGAGTAAATCTGTGAAGGCTGGTGCGAAACCCCGTCAGGGACAGAAGCAGAAACCTAAATCGTAAGGTTTGGGAATCCCCATGCGTTCACGCCGGGGAGGATGTCAAAGCTAAAATTAATGCCATTTCTTAATTTTGAGCCTATTGTATACCAACTGCATCAAATTTCTGGATAAATTAGAGTTTGAGAAGCTTTAAATTCCATCTCCTTTTAACATGATACTTTCTATAAATTGCTGAACTCGTAATAAGTAATTTGACAAACTCCCTAGGATGCGATCGATACCATCATTTTTTTCCCATTTGACATTTGGTTGCTGAGACTGAAAACTGCGAGCGTGAACCTCTAATTGTGCTGCTAAATCCGACATCAAGGTAACTCCCACATTGGCAGAACTTCCTTTAATACGGTGAGCTTGATATTCCACAACTTGCCAATCTTTAGCTAGGACGGCATTTTGGGCAGATTCTAAATCTACTTTTACATTTTCCACAAATGATTGCAAAATTCGCTGAGGCAATTTAATATTAACTCGTCCAAGTTGCTCCAATCTTTGCTGGTCAAACAGTCCGTCGCAGTCTCCATATTCCCAAGTTTGAACTGCGATTTGGTGTTCTGGCGACACAGCCGAAACTAGCTGTTTTGGCAATGGGTTGGTAAATATTGTGGTTGAATTATCGTCGCTTTTGTCATCAATATTGTTATTTTTCGAGAGATTTCTTTCTACTTGATAAGTGTTGATAGCAGCCGCTAAGGCAGCCAAATCTACTGGTTTGCTGAGGTAATCATCCATGCCGATCGCCAGACACTTTTCTCGTTCTCCCGGCATGGCATGAGCAGTTAAAGCAATCACAAAAGTGTGTCGATCGCCCTTTTCTTGTTCCCGCAATTTTTGGGTGGTTTCATAACCATCAAGGATGGGCATTTGACAATCCATCAGCACCAAATCGTAGCTGTTAGCAGCCAGCAAATCCAGTGCTTCTTTCCCATTACTAGCGCAGTCAGCCTGATGGCCTAAAACCGCCAATTGTGCGAGAATAACTTGTTGGTTGATCTGGTGGTCTTCCGCTAGCAAAATTTTGAGGGGTGACTGGGAATTAGTGGGATTAAAAGATGGAGAATTAACCACCGACAAATCGCAAGTATTGGTTGCAAAAACGCTCCCAAAATCTCCTCTACCATTCACTGCCCACAGCAGGGCCGGAAGGAGCCGAGAAGCCATCACAGGCTTCATTAAATAGCCGCTAAAGCCTCGATCGCAAAGCGCTTCAGCTTTGGGTTGTGTGCCCAAAGAGGCGATCGCGATTAACGGTCCAATTGCCGAGAGCGATCGCACTTGGGCAACAAATTCCTCCGCCTCCAAATCCGGCATTTGTAAATCTACAAACACGACATCGCAGCAGTTTTCCCCCGCTTCCAACTGCGAAGACATCCGGCTATGGGCACTTGTCAACCAAGTCAAAGCAGCAGCAGCAGTTTCTGCTTCATCGCAGCGAGCTCCCCAAGTTTGAGCAAAGGCTCGTACTGCGGCTTTCATCAAAGCGCTTCCAGAGACTACTAATAGCTTTTTACCAACAAGTTCAGGATGAGTTTGTTCGGCTTGCCATTGTTTTTCCAAAGGTATAGAAAACCAAAAAGTCGAACCACTACCGAGGGAACTCCGCACCCCAATTTCACCTTCCATCCTATCCACTAACTGCTTGCAAATAGCCAAACCCAAACCCGTGCCACCATATTGTCTAGCCGCCGAACTGTCTACTTGAGAAAAAGATTGAAACAGCTTTGTCTGCCCTTCGGGGGAAATTCCAATGCCAGTATCCCGCACTGAAAATAATAATTTATCTCCTTGCCGATTATCTTGATTTTGTTTATCGCGTTTAACACTTACGTAAATTAAAATTTGACCACCATCGGTAAATTTAATGGCATTTCCGGTCAAATTCAGCAATATTTGCTTCAATCTGTTAGAGTCTCCTACCAATTTTCTAGGTACTGAACTTTCAACTACCATATTTAATTCAATACCTTTCTCCTCGACTAAAGATGCCACCATTTCTATTACTGATTCCAGGCAGTTATCCAAGTCAAAATTTTCCTTTGCCAACCGCATTTCTCCCGCTTCTATTTTAGAGAAGTCGAGGATGTCATTAATTACCATCAGCAAATGTTCTGCACTGCGGTAAATAGTTTGAGCGAGTTCTCGCTGTTTTGGTTCCAGGGGAGTACGTACCAATAATTCAGCCATCCCCAAAACTCCATTCATGGGAGTGCGAATTTCATGACTCATATTTGCCAAGAATTGCGACTTAATCAAGCTGGCTTTCAGAGCAGTTTCTCGCGCTTCTACCAACTCATTAATCTTGTCAGCAACCATCACCATTCCCCCGACTTGGCCATCGGCACTATACCAAGGGTGGGCGGCCCAACGCAGGATTAAAATAGAGCCATCGGCTCGTTCCCAAGCATCTTCGCTACGAGAAACTATTTCGCCTGTTAACACTTGTTGATACAACATTTTCCACCCATCGGGGAGATCGGGAAACAAGTTGTAATGGCTTAAGTTACTCAGGGATGGTAAGTTTAAATTAAATTGAGTCAGCCATCTGTCGGAGTGAGCTAAATAGCGCATTTCTGTATCGAACATCGCCATTGCTACAGGCACGCAAGTAATAATTTGTCTCAGTTGCTGCCGTTCTCTTTCTAGAGCATCTTCTGCGTTTTTGCGATCGGTAATGTCGCTAATCATGCCTGCCATCCGCACTGCTTTTCCTTGGGAATTCCGTTGAGCTTTTCCTTGGGAAGTGCAGTAACGGTAAGCACCGTTCGAGTGCAGCAGCCGAAATTGTACGTTATAGTCTATTTCTGCTTCCAAGTGAGCTTCGATCGCCTGGATAATATCGTCTTTGTCTTCGGGGTGAAGTCGCGTGTATAGAGCTTCCATAGTATGACCAAATTGCGATCGCCCCAAACCGATCATCTCCAACAGGCGATCGTTCCAATAAACTTCATTTTTACTTAAATCCCAATCCCAAATTCCATCGTTAACTCCATCTAAAACTAACCTGTAGCGTTCTTCACTTTCCTTGAGTTTTTGATTGGTATAAAAGGCATGAGATTCGGCGCGATAAACCCGAATAGCATTGTAAAAACTGCGGGCTAAACTATCTGAAGACAGCTTGCCTTTAACGATATAATCAGAAGCTCCCGCCTTCATCAATTCCACAGCAATTTGTTCATCACCTTGACCTGTAAGCACAATTAAGGGAACTTTGAAACCCACTACCCTAATATCTTGTACCAACGTCAGTGCGTCTCCATCTGGCAATCGGTAATCTAGGAATACGCAGTCAAATTTACAGTCAAATATCTGATTGGAGAACAGGGGATTTTCTGTATTCTCAACCTCCATCGGCTTTTGAGATTGCTCCTGTTTAGAGAGTCTGGCCGCCGCGATATCATTTTGGTCGATCGATAATTTTTCTAGGGCACTGGCGCAGTCTTCGGCTTCAGAAATTTCCACCACAACGCCGGCAGATTTGAGCGATCGCCTGACTTTCATCCGATCGACTTCATCATCATCAACTATCAGAATTTTGAACCCTGTTTTCATAACAACCAAATTGTGGATTACTCTGAAATAACTGACAGTCGTGAATAAAAATTTAAAATTTATATTTGTACAATAAAAATAATACTTTTTTTATGGGGATTTATTTTTTTTTATGGTATCTCGTTTAACATCCAGTATTTGTTCAGCGTAGACATAACATCCACAAAATTAGAAAAAGTGACTGGTTTAAGAATATAGCCAGCCACATTTAAATTATAAGCTTCTACCTTATCTCTATCTTCATTGGAAGTTGTGAGGACGATCACCGGAATCGACCTCAAATTTGTATCGAGGCGCAATTCTCGCAAAAATTCAATCCCGTTCATTCTGGGCATATTCAAGTCTAACAAAATCAATCGGCGGTCTAGAGGCATTGCTGGATCTATTTTAGCTTCTCCCCGCAAAATAGCAAGAGCCTCTAATCCATTTCCAGCGATATAAAGAGGGTTAGGGATATTATTTTTTTTGAACGCACGGCGGACGTTCATCACATCAACCTCATCATCTTCAACCAAGAGGATATTAATTTTTTTGTCTTGCATAAATCTGCCTTTTTATAGATTTTTTGTGTGCAGCATTAGTTGTAGCATCCCCAACAATCCGATGTCACAAGACGCAAAATCTATCACAGCAATAGTTTCAGCCATTAATCCTGTGTGGTCCAACCGAGAAACTAACGTAACTATAAGTATTGTGGAATTGTGGAACAGACTGTGGAGCCTGTAAAGCAACACTGGAACAAGTTATGTATTTTATTGTACATTCTGTTTTCTAGATTATTGTGCCGATCGGACCCAAGGCCAAAATCCAGAGGATTCAGAGGAGGGAAAAAACTCGTCAATCAAGGCCGATCGAGCTAGTGTAAAATCTAAAACTCATCTAAATTATTCATCGCCATGTCAGCCGATCGCAAACTCTACGAAGGCAAAGCCAAAATCCTCTACTCCACCGAAGACAGCGAAATTTTGCTGACTTACTTCAAAGACGACGCCACAGCCTTTAACGCCCAGAAACGGGGTAGCATCATCGGCAAAGGCGAAATCAACAATGCCATATCCGCCCACCTGTTTCGGATGCTAGAAGCCAAAGGTATTCCCACCCACTTCATCGACACCCCAGCGCCCAACCAGATGCGAGTTTGTCGCGTCCAAATCTTACCCTTAGAAGTCGTAGTCAGAAACATCGCGGCCGGTAGTCTGTGCAAACAAACCGGATTGGCGATCGGCACAATTGTCAATCCCCCATTAGTAGAGTTTTATTACAAAAACGACGATTTGGGAGACCCGCTGCTGACACGGGACAGACTGCTGCTGATGCAGCTAGCCACTCCCGAACAAGTAAACCAGCTAGAAACCGCCGCCAGAGAAATCAACGAAATTCTCAAAGAATTTTTCAGCCAGTGTGGCATCACCCTGGTAGACTTCAAACTGGAATTCGGTATAGACCAACATCAAAACCTGATCCTTGCCGACGAAATCAGTCCCGATACTTGCCGACTTTGGGACAACGCAGAAACCGATCCCGATGCCCGTGTGATGGACAAAGACCGATTCCGCCGCGACTTGGGTTCAGTAGAAAGCGCTTACCAGCAAGTTCTCCAGCGAGTTCTAGCTCAGAAAGTCTAGAGGCCTTGGCAATGCGCTAAAATTGCACAGTTTGTCACGGACATTCAGCACTCAGCAGTCAACAGTTAGCATTCAGCGGCAAATTCAAGCTACTCAATAACTAATGACTAATGACTAATGACTGATGACTGATGACTGATGACTAATGTGGTGTGTGGATTCCAAACAAGTGAACAAAAATGCGTTTATCTGCTGTATTGGTGGCAGTTTTAACTGTCTCAGCAACATTCGGGCTCTCAAATTCTGCTTCCGGCCAAACATCCTACTCTGAATCTACAGAGAAAATATCGGCCGCCATTCCTCCCGTGGAGGCGATCGAATCGCCCGATCGAAACCAGGGAGAATTAACCGAAAATCCTCCTCAAAACCGGGCTGTGGCCAAAGCCACTAAAATAGAAGCCCTCAAAATAGTGGCGGCCGCCCTTAGGAGGGGAGAAGACGACCGCGAACCCCCAAACGGACTCACAGAACCGTCGCCCCCCATGGCGACTCCCAGCTTAGACCCCAAAGCCGATGGAGAATCCAATCCCGGACTCCCATCTAGCAGCCAAAATCAAGGGGCCGAGGCTCCACAGGAACCCAACCAACTCCCCCCCTCGGAAGCAGCGGTTTTGCCAGCCTCAGTCGCAGTAGACCAGGTGAAACCAGAGGAATCGGGGGGGATAGAAAACGCCCAAATTCCAGCTAGACCAGCCCCGGCCAGACCGACCCAGACCAGGCCAGCCCCAGCCACACCAGAACCTAACAGAATTCCTGCTTTGCCCCCCGGCGCACCGCAGCCCAGACCAACCCCCGCGCCCACAGGGCCAGCCCAGCCCCAGGTGCTAGTGGCAGAAGTGGTAGTCAGCGGGGTGACGGGAGACCTGCAAAGCGAAATTTACCGAGTCATCACCACTCAACCGGGACGGACAACCAACCGTACCCAACTGCAACAAGACATCAACGCTATTTTTGCCACAGGCTTTTTCAAAAATGTGCGCGCAGTACCGGAAGACACCCCTTTGGGCGTGCGAGTTACCTTCATCGTCCAGGCAAATCCAGTGCTGCGAGGAGTCACCATCGTCGGTCAGCAAGTGCTTCCCCAAAGCGTTGTGGACGAAAGCTTCCGGGATCAGTATGGCAAAACTCTCAACCTCCGCCGCTTTGAGGAGGGAGTCAAAAAAATTAATACCTGGTATCAAGACAACGGCTTTGTTTTGGGCCAAATTACCGAAGCACCCCAAGTCGCAGATGACGGGACAGTCACGCTGCAAGTGGCAGAAGGTCAGATCGAATCCATTGATGTTCGCTTCCTCAACAAGGAAGGAGAAGCCACGGATGCGACTGGTCAGCCCATTGGTGGGAATACCCGCCGCTATGTGATTACCCGCGAAGTAGAACAAAAACCTGGAGATATATTCAACCGCACCAAGGCGGAAAGGGATTTGAGAAGGGTGTTTGGTTTGGGGATTTTTGAAGACGTCCGGCTGGCTTTGGAACCGGGAACGGCTGACCCCCGTAAGGCAAGGGTAATTGTTAATGTGATTGAGAAAAATACTGGTTCTCTCGCCGCGGGTGCGGGTTTGAGTTCCGCTACGGGTTTGTTCGGTACGGTGAGTTACCAGCAGCAAAATTTGGGCGGTAGGAACCAGAAGTTGGGGGCGGAGGTACAAATCGGGGAACGTCAAAATCTGTTTGATGTGAGTTTTACAGACCCCTGGATTGCTGGCGATCCTTATCGGACTTCTTACACGATTAATGTGTTTAGAAGACGATCGATCAGCGTGATTTTTGACGGTGGAGACCAGGAAGTGTATCTACCCAATGGCGATCGACCCCGGATTAATCGCACCGGTGCCGCCATCAACTTTACCCGTCCCCTGTCGCGGAATCCTTTTGCCGACTCTGAATGGACAGCTTCTGTGGGCTTGCAGTACCAGCGGATTGCCATTACCGATCGCAAAGGCCGACGGGAATCGGAGGACGAACTAGGCAATCTGTTAAGTTTTAGCAATTCCGGTTCCGATGACTTGACAACGTTGCAAGCAGGTGTAGTGCGCGATCGACGTAACGACCCCCTGCGCCCCACCAGCGGTTCCCTGCTGAGGTTTGGGGTAGAACAGTCAATTCCTGTCGGTTCCGGCAGCATCCTGCTCAACCGCCTGCGAGCCAGTTACAGCTTTTACCTCCCAGTCAAGTACACCAACTTTACCCCAGGCCCTCAAACCTTGGCATTTAGTTTTAAAGCC
>Ga0209812_10002399_pt1 | contig 11250 bp, 8 predicted proteins | sample JI71714BDNA_FD_187502 | JGI IMG/M metagenome (GOLD analysis project Ga0209812, IMG submission 187502) | Wastewater effluent complex algal communities from Wisconsin, to seasonally profile nutrient transformation and Carbon sequestration -... | ecosystem: Engineered > WWTP > Effluent > Algae...
TGATCCAGTCATTGTTGGTGAATTTCAGCGTGTCACCCGCCACCGGGGCAGCCACCGCAATGGCGGCGGCGCGCGGCAGCGTCTGGCCAATTGCCGCGCCAAAGGCCGCCCACGCCGTTTCCAGCGACTCATGATCGGCGCAGCGCATCACCACCGGTTCGGCCAGTTTGATCACCCGGCCGGCGCCGTCCAGCCGCGCCAGCGCAAAGCGGGCGTGGGTGCCGCCGATATCGGCGGCGACGAGATCAGTCATGCCAGCTCACCCCGTCGCGTTCGGTGAGCGCGATGGCGGCTGATGGGCCCCAGGTGCCGGCGGCATAGTTTTTCACCATCATGCCGGTTTCGTCCCAGCCGGCGCGGATGGCATCGATCCAGGTCCATTGCGCTTCCACCTCGTCGCGGCGCACAAACAATGTCTGCCGGCCTTCGATCAGATCCAGCATCAGCCGTTCATAGGCGATGCGGCGGCGCACATCGGCAAAGGCGCCCGGCAGGCCGATATCCAGCGGCACTTCGCGCAGCTTCAACCCGTCGCGGTCAAGGCCCGGCAGCTTGGCCATCATCTGCAGGCCCACATTCTCGTCAGGCTGGATCGAGATGATCAGCTTGTTGGGCTTCATCGCGGCATTGCCGAACATGCTGTGCGGCACCGGGCGGAACTGTACGATGATCTCGCTCTGACGTTCAGGCAGCCGCTTGCCGGTGCGCAGATAGAAGGGCACGCCCTTCCAGCGCCAATTGTCCACATGGGCTTTGAGCGCCACAAAGGTTTCGGTGTTGGAGGCGCGGCCCAGCTCCTCGGCATAGGCCTTCACCGGCTGGCCGCCGATGGAGCCCGCACCATATTGGCCGCGCACGCTGTGGCTTTCGACTTCGCGGGCGGTGATCGGCCGCAGCGAGCGCAGCACCTTCACCTTTTCATCGCGCACTGCGGCCGGATCCAGCCGGGCTGGCGGTTCCATCGCCACCAGGGCGAGCAGCTGCAGCATGTGGTTCTGCACCATGTCGCGCAGGGCGCCCATGCCGTCATAATAGCCGGCGCGGGATTCCAGCCCGACAGTTTCGCCCACGCTGATCTGCACATGATCGATGCCGGCGGCGTTCCACAGCGGTTCGAACAATATGTTGCCAAAGCGCAGGGCGAGCAGATTCTGGACGGTTTCCTTGCCCAGATAATGATCGATGCGGAAAATCTGGCTTTCCGGATAGGCGCTGGCGACGGCATCGTTGATGGCGCGGCTGCTGGCCAGATCATGGCCCAGCGGCTTTTCCAGCGCCAGCCGCGCGCCGACACAGGCCAGGCCCGCCGCCGACAGCCCGGCAATGGTGGGGCCAAACAGGCTGGGCGCGGTGGACAGGAAGATCGCCAGCCGGCACGGATCGCCCACTTCGGCGGCCAGCGCCGAAAAGCCCTCGGGCTGGTTGGCATCGAGCGGCACATAGGTGAGCCGGTCGAGAAAGGCCGTCACTGCTTCGGCCGGACGGCGTTCGGGTTCGAGAAATTGTTCCAGCGCCTTGGCGGCCATGTCGCGGAAGGCCGATGTTTCCAGCACCGAACGCGCCGTGCCGATGATCCGCAGATCGGGGTGAAGCAGGCCATCGGCCGCCAGACCGAACAGCGACGGGATCAGCATGCGCCGCGACAGATCGCCGGTGGCACCGAACAGCAGCAGGGAGGTGGCGATGGTCATGGTCAGTCCTTGAACAGGCAAGCCACGATCAATGCCAGCCTGACGCTCGATATCAAGCCACAAGCGGTGGCAACGGCCGCCGGCCCAGAGCCAGGAAGCGGCCCCACAGCAGGATGGCAGAAAGCAGGCTGGCGGCAATGATCGCCCAGATCAGGCCATCAACGCCGCCGCCGGACTTCACGCCCAGCCACCAGGCCAGCGGCATCATCACCACCACATAGGAAAACAGGTGGGTGGCGGTGGGCACGACAATATCGGACCGGGCGCGCAGCGATTGCGAGGCGACCACCTGCAGGCCATCGGCCAGAAAGAACAGGCTGGACAATATCATGGCGCTGGCAATGCCGGCGATCACGGCCGCATCGCGCGAATAGGCCGATGCAATCAGATCCGGTTCCAGCCACACGCCCAATGAGACCAACAGCAGCACCGCGGTGGTCACGGCAAAGCCCTGGCCGGCGGCGCTGAGCATCGCCGGCCGGTCACGCGCGCCAAAGGCCCGGCCAACCAGCACCGAGGTGGCGACCGACAGGCCCAAAGGCACCATGAACACCAGCGCCGCCACATTGATCACCACCGCCCACACGGCGACAGCGGTGGCACCGATCCAGCCGGCGAAGATGGCCATGGCCGAAAAGGCCAGCGATTCGATGAAATAGCTGGCCGCTGCGCCATAGCCGACCCGGCGCATGGCGCTGGCCGCGGCAGGATCATGGGGGGCGGGGGCAAACACGCCCAGTTCGCGGGCGCGGTGCCAGCGGGCAATGATCCAAACCAGCGCCGCCAGCAGGAACAGGCGGCTGGCAAAGGTGGCCCAGGCGCTGGCCTGCGCGCCGGCCACGCCCAGCATATTGTCGCCGGGCACCAGCCAGAGATTGACCGCCAGATTGACGATATTGGCCAGCCACATGGCAATGGTGCCGGGCAGGGCGCGGCCATGGGCTTCCAGCCAGAACAGGCCGGCATCGGCGATCAGGATCGGGATCAGTGACACCGCCTGCACCTGCAAGACGGGCGTCGCCCCTTCGGCCAGCCCCGGGGCCATGCCGAATGAGGTGAGCGCCGGCCCGCCGGCCAGCGCCAGAAAGCCGGCAAAGGCGATGGCGATCCAGCTGGCATAAATCAGGCCCCGGCGCAGGATGGCGCCGGTATCGGCTTCGCGGCCTTCGCCGATGGCCTGGCTGGTCATCACCTGCACGCCGCCCAGCAGGCCCAGCGCGGTGGTGAGCACCACACCGGTGACGGCCCAGGCCAGCGCGTGATAGCCCAGTTCGGCCGAGCTGTGGCGGCCGACGATGATCGTATCCACCAGCCCCATGGCCATGATGCCCAGCCGCGACGCCACCACCGGCGCTGCCAGTTTCAGCAGCGCCGACGGGCCGTCCCCGGTCGTCCCATCATTCGTGGCCGGTGTGGCCGTCATCGGATCATTGTCTCCGCGTGCGCAAAGGCCGCTCCGAATACAGGCGACATGCGGTCAGGGCAACTCGGGCCGGCCTTCACTTGCGGGCGGCGGCCTTGGCTGGAAACAGGCGACAGCCGCGCCCCTTCATGATGCCCTTGATGTATGTGCGCCGCAGCTGCCCGGCCAGCCGGGCCGCCGCCACCTGGCGTGCCGCCTTGTTGGCGCCGGTCAATTGCCGGATCAGGCCCTGGCCGGGGACCAGGCCGCCGGTCACGCCTTCAGCGGTGTCGAACAGGCGCTCGACCGGTTTGCGGCCCTTGCCGCGCAGCAGCGCCCGATCATCAACGTCGGGGCCAACCAGCGCCGTCATGTGGTTCACCTCGGCGTTCAGCTGGCGGCAGGTGCGCAGCGAGCGCACCGCATAGGGTTCGTCCATGACGGCCACCAGATCAGGCGCAATGGTGACCTTCATCAGGTTCAGATCGCGCATCGGGCGGGTGGCGGCGCGGCCCAGCGCATCATCCACCCCGCCTTTGTTGGCAGACAGCACTTTTTCGGCACCACTGTTGGATGGCGGCGGCGGCGCGGTGGGGGCCTGGGCGGCGAACAGCAGCAGGGCGGGCATGATCAACATCGGCACAGTCTGCGCCGGCCCGGCCTTCCCCACAAGCTGCGTATGGCATTCAGCCCTTGCCCATCAACCGCAGCACTTCGGTGCGGCTGCTGGGATCGTGGCGGAACACGCCCATCATGCGGCTGGTGGTCATCACCACGCCGGGCGTCATCACCCCGCGCGCCGACATGCAGGCGTGCGTTGCCTCGATCACCACGGCAACGCCAACGGGATCGAGATGGGTCTGGATGCAATCGGCCACTTCGGCGGTGAGGCGTTCCTGCACCTGCAGGCGGCGGGCATAACCGTGCAGCACCCGCGCCAGCTTGGAAATGCCGACCACGCGGCTGCGTGGCAGATAGGCGATATGGGCCTTGCCGATGATCGGCGCCATGTGATGTTCGCAATGCGACTGGAACGGGATATCGCGCAGGATCACGATCTCGTCATAGCCGCCGACTTCGGCAAAGGTGCGTTCCAGGTGCAGGCCGGGATCTTCGGCATAGCCCTTGGTATATTCGCGCCACGCCTTGGCCACGCGCTTGGGCGTGTCGAGCAGGCCTTCGCGGGTGGGATCATCGCCGGTCCAGCGGATCAGCGTGCGGATCGCGTCTTCGGCTTCGGCTTGCGGGATGGTGACAAAATCCGTCGGCGCCGGGGCGTCCATCGGGGTGTCATCGTCATACATCATGGCAAAGTCTCCAGCTTGAGAACGGCACCATCATGGCGACCGTCTGGCCCGCTGCGGCCAATGGGAACAACAGGATGCGCGGCCTAGGCGCATCAAGCCGCCCCGGCAAACGTTCCATTGTCGCAGCAGCGACTGCACGTCGCTGGCTGCTGTTGCCAGTTAAATGAAGGTCAGCCGGCGTTCTTGGCCCGGCTGGCGCGCTTGCGCTCGTGCGGATCGAGGTGGATCTTGCGCAGGCGGATGTGGTTGGGCGTCACCTCCACCAGCTCGTCCTCGTCGATATAGGCGATGGCCTGTTCCAGGGTGAGCTTCTTGGGCGGGCTCAGCTGGATGGCATCATCCTTGCCGCTGGCGCGGAAGTTGGTCAGCGCCTTGGACTTGAGCGGGTTGACCTCCAGATCCTCTTCGCGGGCGTTCTCGCCGATCACCATGCCCTGATAGACGGCCTCGCCCGGGCCGATCATCAGCACACCGCGCGGCTGCAGATAACCGAGGGCGTAGGTGACGGCCTCGCCGCTTTCGGTTGAGATCAGCACGCCGTTGGCGCGGCCGGAAATCGGGCCCTTGTGCGGGCCATATTTCTCGAACAGCCGGTTCATGATGCCGGTGCCGCGCGTGTCCGACAGGAATTCGCCGTGATAGCCGATCAGTCCGCGCGACGGGGCCGAGAAGGTGAGGCGCGTCTTGCCGCCGCCGCTGGGGCGCATGTCGGTCATCTCGGCCTTGCGGGTGGCCATTTTTTCCACAACCGTGCCGGAATAGGCTTCGTCCACGTCGATCACGACGGTTTCATAGGGTTCGGTGCGCTTGCCCTGCTCGTCAGTGCCAAAGATCACGCGCGGCCGGCTGATCGACAGTTCAAAGCCTTCGCGGCGCATGGTTTCGATCAGCACGCCCAACTGAAGTTCGCCGCGGCCGGCGACCTCAAAGGCATCCTTTGATGGCAGTTCGGTGATGCGGATCGCCACATTGCCTTCGGCTTCGCGGGCCAGGCGATCGGCGATCATGCGGCTCGTCACCTTGCTGCCATCCTTGCCGGCATAGGGGCTGTCGTTGACGCTGAAGGTCATCGACAATGTGGGCGGATCGATCGGCTGGGCGGCCAGCGCCTCGGTCACGCTCTGCTCGGCAATGGTGTCGGCCACGGTGGCCTTGGTCAGGCCGGCCAGGGCGATGATGTCACCGGCCACGGCTTCGTCCACCGGCACGCGCTCCAGGCCGCGGAAGGCGAAAATCTTGGAGGCGCGGCCGACTTCGGCCACCTTGTTATCGGGGTTGAGCGCGTGGATCGGGCTGTTGACCTTGAGCGTGCCCGACATGACGCGGCCGGTGAGGATGCGGCCCAGGAAATTGTCACGGTCCAGCAGCGAGACCAGCATGCGGAACGGCGCATCGGCATCGCCGCTGGGCGGCGGGACGTGACCGACGATCTTTTCGAACAGCGGGGTCAGATCGCCGGAACGCACGTCATCGGTTGGCCCGGCATAGCCGCCGCGGCCCGAGGCATAGAGCACCGGGAAATCGAGCTGGTCATCATTGGCTTCCAGCGTGACGAACAGATCGAAGACTTCATCCAGCACTTCGGAGGCGCGGGCATCGGGCCGGTCGATCTTGTTGACGACGACAATCGGCCGCAGGCCAAGCGCCAGCGCCTTGCCGCAGACGAACTTGGTTTGCGGCATCGGGCCTTCGGCGGCATCAACCAGCAGAATCACGCCATCAACCATCGACAGGATGCGCTCCACCTCGCCGCCGAAATCGGCGTGGCCGGGGGTGTCGACGATGTTGATGCGGTGGCCGTTCCATTCGATGCTGGTGCACTTGGCCAGAATGGTGATGCCGCGTTCCTTTTCCAGATCGTTGGAATCCATGGCTCTTTCGGCAACACGCTGGTTGTCGCGGAAGGTGCCGGACTGGCGGAACAGCTGATCCACCAGGGTGGTCTTGCCATGATCGACGTGCGCGATGATCGCGATGTTGCGGGTGTGCATGCGGGAATTTCCGAACGGGGAGGGAAGACGGGGCAGGCTGGGGGCACCGGCGGCAAGCCGGCGCGATCGGCTGCGCCCATAGGGCAAGGGCGGCGTTTCGGCAACCTTGCTGTGTTGCATCGCAGCAGCCAACGGTGCCAGCGCTGTTGACCAACGGTTGACTCTGGGGGTTGTGCTGGGCCAAGTCTCGCCCGCAACCGGGAGGTTTGCCCGATGGATGAGCAAGAGGAAGGCCGTGCCGCACTGCCGGACAGCGCCCCATCGCGGGCGCTGCGCCTGAGCGTTGGTGCCCTTCTGGCCGAAACCCGTGCCGCCGCCGGCCGCGAGCTGGCCGATATCGCGCGCGAAACCCGCGTGCCGCTGCGCCATCTGATGGCGATTGAGGCCGATGATCACCAGTCGCTGCCGGCCCTGCCCTATGCGCTGGGCTTTGCCAAAAGCTATGCCCGCATCCTGGGCCTGGATCCCGAGGCGGTGGCTGCCCAGTTCCGGGCCGAAACCAGCCTGACGCCCCATGTGCCGGCGGCGGCGGTTTCGGCGCCGATGGACGAAAGCCGGCTGCCGCCGCGCAGCCTGGCCTGGGCCAGCCTGGGGTTGCTGGTGGTGATCGTGGTGGCATTGGGCCTTTATGGCGCCGGTGTGTTCGATCCGCCGCCGCCGCCGCCAGCCGTGACCGCCAGCCCGGACAATGGCGCCATGCAGCCGCCTGCGACCCCGGCCGAGATGCCGGCCCCGCCGCCGGTTGACCCGGCCATTGCGCCGGCAAGCCCGGCACTGGCCGATCCGGCGCAGACCGAAGTTGGTCCAGCGGTGCCGGCCATTCCCACCGCCGGGCCGGTGGTGCTGCTGGCGCGTGAGGATGTGTGGGTGAAGATTTATGACCGTGCCTCTGGCCGCCGGGCCTTCATGGGGGTGCTGGCCGCCGGGCAGCGGTTTGATGTGCCGGCGGGATCGGTGCTGACGCTGCGCGCCGGCAAGGCCGGGGTGATTGATGTGAGCGTGGCGGGGGTGAAGCTGCCGCCGCTGGGCGGACCGGTGCAAACCATTGATGGCGTGGTGTTGACCGCACCGGCGCTGGCGGCGCGCTTTGATCCCACTGCCGCGCCGCCGCCCGCCGAAGCGCCGCGCCGCCGCCGGCTGCGCGGGCCTGTTCAGGTGCCGGCAAGCCAGGCTGCGCCAGAACAGGCGGCGCCATCTGCCCCAGCAAATGCGCCGTCACCTTCCGTTTCCGGAGCCTGAATCCCGTGCGTTTCCTGCCTGCCGCCGCCTTGATGATCCTTGCCCTGCCCGCGCCGCTGGCGGCGCAGGCGGTGGATGTGGCCAAGTTGGACCGGCGCGTGGAAAAGCTGGAATCCGAAGTGCGCGCGGTGCAGCGCAAGGTGTTTCCCGGCGGCGACAGCCGCTTTTTTGCGCCCGAAACCCCGGCCCAGGCCCCGCCGCCGGCCCCGCCGCCGGATGCCAACCCGGCCAGCACGCCGCTGGTTGACCTGACTGCACGGGTCGAATCGCTGGAAGCGACGCTGAAGGGCATGACCGGCCAGATCGAGGCCATGGAATTCAAGCTGCGCGCCGTGGAAGAGGCGCAGCGCCGCATGAAAGGCGATGTGGAATTTCGCCTGAACGCGCTGGAAAAGCCGGCTGCGCCCGATCCGGCCGCCGAAGCGGCGGCGCCTGCGCCTGGTGCCGTTGTTGGCGGCGCAGCGCCTGTGCGGCCGCCGGCCCCCGGCGCGATTGTCGGCGGCACTGCGCCGGTGCCGCCACCCGCTGCTGCTGCCAAGCCGGCGGCGACTGCCAATGCCGCCTGGGCTGCAGCCTATCCCAAGGTGACAGCCAAGGATTGGCCGGGCGTGGAAGCCGTGATGAGCAAGTTCATCGCCGATTGGCCGGCTTCACCGCGCATCCCGCAGGCCAAATTTTGGCTGGGCCGCAGCTTTGCCGCCCGGGGCCAGCAGCCGCAGGCGGCCCAGGCATTCCTTGACCTGTACAAGACCGCGCCGCAAAGCGCGCCGGCCCCCGATGCCCTGATCGCCCTGGCCGGGGCGTTGAACGCCATGGCCAAGCCGGCCAATGCCTGTCAGGTGCTGACCGAATTGAACGCGGTTTATGGTGCCAAGCTGACCGATACGCAAAAGGCCGATGCCGGGCGCCAGCGTGTCAGGGCAAAGTGCACGGCCTGAGCCAGCCAGACGGGCGGCCCGAGCTTGGACCGCTGATCGCAGCGGCGTTGGGGCAGACGCCGGAACCGGATGCGCGCCTCTGTATCGCGGTGTCTGGCGGGCCGGACAGTCTGGCCCTGCTCAGCCTCGCCGCCGAAGCCTTTCCCGGCCGCATCACCGCCGTGACCGTGGATCATGGCCTGCGTGCCTCAGCCGCTGTCGAAGCGGCCAGCGTGGCCGCCGGCTGCGCGGCGCGTGGCCTGCCGCATGTGATCCTGCGTCGCGATGGCCCGCCGATCACGGCCAACGTGCAGGCGCAGGCCCGCGCCGCGCGCTATGCCTTGCTGGCCGATTGGTGCCGCCGCAATGGCCACGGCCTGCTGTTGACCGCCCACCATGCCGATGATCAGGCCGAAACCCTGTTGATGCGGCTGATGCGCAGCAGTGGCGGCGATGGACTGGCCGGCATCCGGGCCCGCCGCGATCTGGGCGGGGTGTTGCTGGTGCGGCCGTTGCTGGGCTGCCGCAAGGCGGCTTTGGCCGCGATCGCGGCAGCTGCCGGCTGGGTGGCCGTGGATGATCCCAGCAACCATGATCCCCGCCACGACCGTACCGCGGTGCGGGCGCTGCTGGCGGCCAATCCGGGGCTGGATGTGGGCGCGCTGGCGGCGGCGGCCGGGCATCTGGCGGCCGAGGCCGAGGCGCTGGCGTGGGCGGCGGATCTGGCCTGGCGCAGCCGGGTGGAAAGCGATGGCGCCGCCCTGCTGATCGATGCGCGCGGCTTGCCGGCTGCGCTGGTGCAGCGCCTGCTGGCGCGGGCCGTGGTGAGCCTGGGTGGTGCGCCGCGCGGGCAGGGTGTGGCGCGATTGGCGGCGCGACTCGGGGCGGGGCAGACTGGCAGCTTGGCCGGTGTTTCGGCCCGTCCGGGGCCATGCTGGCGGCTGGAACGGGCGCCAGCACGCCGCAGGGCCCCGAATTCCGGCTGATTCTGCAAAAAGATGCGAGGCAGAACAGCACAGGCCGATTGCAACAGCGGCGATCCGGCCTATTTTGGAAGCGTGACGGCATTGCCGTTGTCAAAACGGATAACCGTGCCGTTCTTGTGTTGTTGAACAGGATTATCAGATGTCCGAAGGCCCGAACAAGCGTCAGCCCAGCCCGTGGATGCGGAATCTGGGATTGTGGCTGCTCATCCTGGTTGGTCTCGCTGTTGCCGTGAACCTGATGCAGGGTTCGGGCAGCGGGCGCAGCGGCGATGCCATGGCTTATTCGGATTTTCTCGCCCGCGTCGATGACGGTTCGGTGAAATCGGTGGAGATCAAGGGCGACGAAATCGTTGGCCGCACCAGCAGCGACGAGGAATTCCGCACCTTCAACCCTGGTGACAATGTTCTGATCGAACGGCTGCGCCAGAAGGGCGTGCGCTTTGACGCCAAGCCGGAAGAAAGCCGGTCACTGCTGGCACAGCTGTTCTTCAACATGCTGCCCTTCATCCTGATGATCGGCGTGTGGATTTTCGTGATGCGCCAGATGCAGAATGGCGCCGGGCGCGGGGCGATGGGCTTTGGCAAATCGCGCGCCAAATTGCTGGTGCAGAAGGAAGGGCGGGTGACCTTTGATGACGTCGCCGGCATCGACGAAGCCCGCGAGGAACTGCAGGAAATCGTCGATTTCCTGAAGGACCCGTCGCGCTTCTCCCGCCTGGGCGGCAAGATTCCGAAGGGTGCGCTGCTGGTTGGTCCGCCCGGCACCGGCAAGACGCTGCTGGCCCGCGCCATTGCCGGCGAAGCCAATGTGCCGTTCTTCTCCATCTCGGGCTCCGATTTCGTCGAGATGTTCGTTGGCGTTGGTGCCAGCCGCGTGCGCGACATGTTCGAACAGGGCAAGAAAAGCGCGCCTTGCATCATCTTCATCGACGAAATCGACGCTGTCGGCCGCAGCCGCGGTGCTGGCCTGGGCGGCGGCAATGATGAGCGCGAGCAGACGCTGAACCAGCTGCTGGTGGAAATGGATGGGTTTGACGCCAATGAAGGCATCATCATCATCGCTGCCACCAACCGGCCCGACGTGCTTGATCCCGCGCTGCTGCGTCCCGGCCGCTTTGACCGGCAGGTGGTGGTGGGCCGCCCGGATATCGAGGGGCGCGAGAAGATTCTTTCGGTGCACATGAAGAAGGTGCCGCTGGCCCCCGATGTCGTCGCCCGCACCATTGCGCGCGGTACGCCGGGCTTTGCCGGGGCTGATCTGGCCAATCTGGTCAACGAGGCGGCGCTGTTGGCGGCGCGGCGCGGCAAGCGGCTGGTTTCCATGCGCGAATTCGAAGACGCCAAGGACAAGGTGCTGATGGGCACCGAGCGCAAGACGATGGCGATGACCGAGGACGAGAAGAAGATGACCGCCTATCACGAGGCCGGCCATGCGCTGGTTTCGCTGCACGAGGCGTCGTCCGATCCGATCCACAAGGCCACCATCATCCCGCGCGGCCGCGCGCTGGGCATGGTGATGCGCCTGCCGGAGCGCGATCAATACAGCTATCACCGGGACAAGATGTACGCCAACCTGGCCGTGGCCATGGGCGGCCGCGTCGCCGAAGAAGTGATCTTCGGGTATGACAAGGTCAGCTCCGGCGCATCGTCGGACATCAGCTATGCCACCGATCTGGCGCGTTCGATGGCGACGCAGTGGGGCATGTCGGACAAGCTG
>Ga0209812_10002400_pt1 | contig 11246 bp, 10 predicted proteins | sample JI71714BDNA_FD_187502 | JGI IMG/M metagenome (GOLD analysis project Ga0209812, IMG submission 187502) | Wastewater effluent complex algal communities from Wisconsin, to seasonally profile nutrient transformation and Carbon sequestration -... | ecosystem: Engineered > WWTP > Effluent > Algae...
ACTTCGCCCTCAACGGGTGTTGGGCTAGTAGGTTGGAGGGGAGATGGCGGTAGGGGTTGTGGTGGTTGAGGAGTTGGTAATTCCGGTTCTCTGGGTTGAATGGGGTTGGGGAGTTGGCTCAGTTGGGAAGGGCGATCGATTTCTGTGGGTAAGTTTTGGGGGTTGGGGATTTCTAAATTATCAATATTTGAGAGGGAATTTTCAACTTTACTCGCAGTTGCTTTGGCTGGCATTCCTAACAATAAAAATGCAGAAATGACTATAAATATAAGTAGTTTGTTGGAGCGGTAAGTCATATTATTTATATAATTGAATAATGAAATTAAACCGCGAAGGCGCGAAGAGCGCGAAGGAAGAAAGGAAGAAGATAGACTTTTTCTTTCCCCCATTGGGGCAGCAGGCGGGGTTCTTCCTTCGCGTCCTTAGCGTCTTCGCGGTTCATTTAATCTTACTTCATTTGACTACTGGGTCAATCCCACTAATTTAGCGCTCAAATCCCACATCCGATCGCCTTTTTCGTCATCCCTAGCCTGGGGAGAAACCTTCTGGACAAAAGATGCGCCATCTTTTTTCTGACGGTTCCCCCAACTCCAATACGCGCCGGATTGCTTATATTCCGGATCGGCAACTACCATTGCTAGTCTTTCCCCTGCTAATTCCTGGGAAACATAGCCTCCGGTGATATTTTTTTGGAACAAGGGGAAAAGTTTCTGAAACAAGGGGTAGTGATTGCGGAACAGTGGTGTATCGGCCACACATCCCGGATACAGTGACGTGAAGGTAATCCCAGTGGATTCGTGAAAGCGCCGGTGCAATTCCCGCATTGTCAGCACGTTGCAAACTTTGCTGTCTTTGTAAGCTTTGACTGGCTCAAATTTTTTGCCATCAACCATCGAAACTGGGTCTTTAAAACCGGCTTCAAAGCCCTCAAATTTGCCCAAATCCGGGCGCGGCGGAATCTTTCCACCCAACTCGTCTGGATTATGCGTCACGGTTCCTAAAATCACCATCCTCGCATCCGTATAGTAGGAAGGCTTCATATTCTCCATCATCAGGTTGCACAGGAGAAAATGACCGAGGTGGTTGGTAGTCATCGTCAACTCAAATCCCTCTGGGCTACGCAGGGGTTCTTTAATTAAAGGCATATAGATGGCGGCGTTACACACCAAAGCGTCCAAAGGCCTGCCACTGGCCTTAAATTCCCTCGCAAACCGTCGCACGCTATCTAAATCGCCTAAGTCGATTTGCATGATGGAGTAGCTACCTTGGGGTATTCCTAATTCTTGGGCTGCATCTCCGGCTTTTCGCACATCCCGACAGGCCATGACTACGTGCCATCCCTTTGCTGCAAGGGCTTTCGCACCGTACAAACCGACACCGGAGGACGCACCGGTAATGATAACTGTTGACTTGTGATTTTGTGCCATTTTCTTAAAAATGCTGCGATCGCGATTGATGATTTTTAGGCACTCAAAAATGAGAGCTTACAGCTCTCATTTTTTTAGTACCCTATGGTTTTAGGATATGGGGAAACGTTCTAGATCTCAACTGGCACTCATCCATCTGGTCCTTCGATTAAGAAGCTGCTTGAGATGCCTCATAGGTAGGAAAGTCCACATAACCTTCTGGACCAAAAGAATACCAGGTGTTCATTTCAGCGAGGGCATTGAGCGGCCAGCCATGAGTGAAACGCTCTACCAAGTCGGGATTGCTGATGAAATCTCGACCAAAGGCGATTAAGTCCGCCACTCCGCTACTAATTGCGGTTTCGGCCAGTTCTTGGGTATATCCGCAGTTACCAATCAGAGTACCTGCAAATACCTCACGAAATTCTGCTAACGTCATCGGTGTTCCCAATTCATGAAAGCCAAAAGCTAAGCCATCCATCAGGTGAAGATAAGCTAAGTTGTAGGTATTTAACTGCCCTGCAATGTACAGAAAACTTGGACGATAATCTGGAGAACCCATGTCGTTGTAAACACCGTTGGGAGAAAGTCTGACTCCTACTCTATTTGCCGGAAATACGGTGATAATTGCCTCGACAATTTCTTTGAGAAAACGGTAGCGGTTTTCAATTCCACCGCCATAGGCATCAGTGCGGTGATTGGTTTTGCTTTGCAAAAATGTATCAATTAGGTAGCCGTTAGCCGCGTGAATTTCTACACCGTCAAAACCTGCTTTTTTTGCCCGTTCTGCTGCCTTGCGATAGTCTTCTACAATCAGCCCAATTTCATGGGTTTCTAAAGCGCGAGGAGTTTCGTAAGGTTGTTTACCTACAGGGGTATGAAGTCCTTCTCCATTTATGGCGATCGCAGAGGCTGCTACGGGTAATTCACCATTTTCATGAAAACTGCTGTGGGAAGCTCGCCCGCAGTGCCAAAGCTGCATAAAAATCGGTGTTTCGTGAGTTTGCACCGCAGTTACAATCTGTTTCCAGGCTTCAAGCTGCTCGTCGGAATATATTCCGGGTGTATTTTCCCAGCCCAGGGCTTGAGTCGAAATCACTGTGGCTTCGGTAATGATTAAACCCGCCGCAGCCCGCTGAGCGTAATACTTTGCCATTAAGGCGTTGGGCATCCGCGCTTCACCGGCTCTGCCACGAGTCAAGGGTGCAAGAACTACTCGGTTTTTTAGGGATAAATCTCCAAGTTTGAAAGAACTTAGCAGGGCTGGCGATGTGGTTTGGATGTTCATGGTTTTGCTAGTTTGTCAACTGAAAAATTCGGGAAATTCGCGTTTGTTTCTTACCATAGCTTGAATCGAACCAGGGCAATGATAAGGACATCACAAAATCGCCAAAAATTCAGAATTTGCGTAATTTTGAGCCAAATCAAAATGGCATTTCTGCCTTTAGGTATAGCCTGTTTTCCAACTGCGGATGCTCAAAAGAAATTTCCCTGGCGTGTAAGTGTAATCGTATTCCATCGGCTTTGCATCCGTAAAGTCGATCGCCCAAAATCGGTATTCCCAATCCTCTCACATCCGCTGCATGAACTCTCAATTGATGAGTCCGTCCCGTGAGCGGCACAAATTCGATGCGCGAGCCATTTCCTTCTCTTCCAATCACCTGAAACTCTGTCACACTGGGTTTTCCACGTTCCCAATTAACTTCTTGAATCGGTCGATTTTCTGGATTGCCCCACAGTGGGAGGGCGATCGACCCCATATTCATATTTGTTATCCCAGAAAGTACAGCTTCATAAATTTTATGTACTTGTTTTTTTTCAAATTGTAGACTAAGTTTTCGGTAAGTATCTTGGTCCCGTGCTAATATCAAAATTCCCGATGTATCGAAATCTAAACGATGCACTGCCTTCAAATTCAGCCCATCGGGTAGCAAGTTGCGGCAACGACTTAATACACTATCTTGATTTTCTAGGTAACGACCAGCAACTGAGAGTAAATTTGCAGGTTTATTGATAATTATTAACCATTTATCCTCATAAATAATTGGTAGCATTTTTCTCGGTTCAGGAACAGGCAAGATGCCTGTTCCACCATCATATCCTGATAGCAAAAACCCCATCAATGGCTGACACCGATCGCCACAAGCACCATAAAACTCTCCCTGAACTTTGTCCCCCAAGGATGGCCCCCACCAAAACTCAGCCATTGCCAAGGGTTTCAGATTGTGTAAAGCCGCGTAGTGGAGCAGTTTTGGTGCACAACAATCGCCGGTTCCAGTCGGGATCGAACCGCTGGGCATCAATTGCTGGAGCGATCGCGAATTTCCCAAAAAATTTACCAAAGTATAAGCTTCGTGCATCTGCATTTGCAGTTCGCGAGACAGTTTTTTCCGCTGCTGTTTCAGTTCAGTTATCCGCCCATCGGCGGCTTCTATTAATTGTTTTAAGGGCTGCAATTTATCATCCCGCTCTCGCTTAAGTTGCCTGCGTTCAATTCCTTCTAATCGACTGGCTTGATTCAGTTCTTCTAGGTCTATTTCCCGTGTTTCTCCTGCCAAAGTTCTGCACAGTAAATCCCGCGTGATATCTCGTTTCTGCTTGCAAATTTTGTGTCGCTCGTTCACAGCCTGTAATTTCAATTCCCACTCGCGGAATAGTCTGTCATATTCCTGCCGCTGGGGAAGCTGTTGGAGCCGCATCAGTTCCTGTTTCATCGACTCCAATTCAGTCAAGGTTCGGGCCTCTGTCAAGGCCACTCGATCGCGTCCGGGAATGGGCGTTACCCAGCCGGGAACGTGGCTAGAACCATTCAAAAGCCCGGAAAATGCTTTGAGTACCCTTTTTTCCCCTCCGAGGGTTTCAACTAGCAAGACTCCATACATTTTGCCCTCGCGGGAATAAGACTCGTCCTGGGCAAGGTGCTGCATCAAACCACGGGCGATCGCCTCACACTGAACTGTACGATGCAATCTCAGCAACTCACCGCTTTGAACGCAAAGACCTTGATAGCAATAATTGGAGCTAAAGGCGATCGAGTCCCAATTAGCATCGGTAAAATCTAAAACTGCGTGCACAAAAACCATACAAAATTTGATTGAAAATATGTTAAATTTATCTGACTATAGCAGCGAGTTAAGCACAGCATAAGTTAATATTAAGACCGCCTTGCTGGTTGTTCAACAAAATTTTTATGTACAAAGCCTATGTCAGACTTATCAACTTCTCCCCCTCCAACCTCCAATGACAAATTTTTAACCCCCCAAGGAACCTTACTGCCACCAATTTTCAGGATTTTTGCAGCCTTTCCTGATTACGATCGGGGCAATAGATTGTACGCATCGGGAAGATATGAAGCAGCCGTGGATTGTTACGGAAAAGCATTGCAAATTAAGCCAGACTGGGTTAGGGCATGGCTGAATTTGGGTAAGGCTTACAAGCAATTGGAGCAATATCTACAAACCGTAGCCTGTTGCGATCGAGCTATAGCTCTCAAACCAGAAGAATATTGGGCATGGATGCTACGCGGTACGGCACTGTTAAGCTTACAAAATTACTCCGAGGCGATCGCGGGTTTTGACAAAGCAATTGAAATTAATGCGGAAAAACACGAAGCTTGGTATCAGCGCGGCCGAGCTCTGGAAGAATTGCAACAGTGGGAACTAGCAGCAAGTAGTTACAAAAGAGCCACACAAATTCATCCTAATTTGCCCGCCATGTGGTTTCGTCAAGGTAATGTACTGTTGCAAGCCGAACGGAACTCGGAGGCCGTGGCTGCTTACGAGCGCGCCCTCAAGCTCGTACCAACTCATTGGGAAGCTTGGTTGAACCGAGGCTTGGCTCTGATGAAGACCGAGCGTTATCCTGAAGCTGTCACTTCTTACGATCGCGCCCTGCAATTACAACCAGCAAATTGTCTGGCTTGGTTCAATCGAGGCATAGCATCGGCAAAACTTCACCGATACTCAGAAGCAGTTAGAGCTTACGATCGGGTAATTCAACTACAACCTAATGATTACGAAGCTTGGTTTTATAAGGGTATGGCCCTGAAACACCAGCAGCATGATGCGGCTATTGCTTGTTTCGATCGCGCTATTCAAATTAATCAGTTTTATCCAGAAGTCTGGATCGGCCGCGGTCAAACTCTGTCAGAATCAGCAGACTATGAAGGGGCGATCGCAGCTTTTGACAAAGCAATTCAAATCAATCCCAATTTCCCCGAAGCTTGGCTAGGTAGAGGCATCGCTTTAGCCGGATTGGAACGATATAAAGATGCAATCATCGCTTACAGTAATGCCCTGCAAATTCAAAGCAATTTTCTAGAAGCTTGGAACCTGCGAGGGGCAGCTCTCGAACAATTACAACAATACGAAGAGGCGATCGCCTGTTACGATAAAGTAATTTCTATGAGTTCGGAAGCACAAATTTCCTCCAAAGTTGGTTTACAACAAGGGGCAGCCCTAGAAAAATTAGAGCGCTATCAAGAAGCCATCGCCGCCTACAACCAAGTCATTCAAATCATGCCCGACAATTTTGAAGCTTGGTTAAAACGTGGCAAGGCTCTCGAAAATTTGCAGCAGTACGAACCAGCCCTGGTAGCCTACGATCGAGCAATTACCATCTGGCCTGACAACTATCAAGCCTGGATGCACCGCTCCATGGTAGTAGCAAAAATGGCACGCTATGCTGAAGCACTTATAGCTGCTGACAAAGTAATTCAACTCAAGCCAGATAACTGGGAAGCTTGGTCTCATCGAGGCGATGTATTGCAAAAATTGCACCGTAATCAGGACGCCATTAGTTCCTATGGAGTTGCCCTAGAAATTAAACCAGATTATTACGAAGCTCTCATGAGTCGAGAAGAACTGAGACTCAAGGACACAATGCCAGGAAAATGGTAATTAATCAGCAGAAAATGACAAAAATCTTAGATGAGATACTTTCCCAAGAAATTGCCACTAGCATCAAAAGTCAACCTAAAAAATGCTTTGACAATGCTTATCGAGCAGCTTTAGCGATCGAGGGTACAATCTATGTTCAAGGCTTTTTGGTGATACCTGCAATCTCCGAGCAACCTCTGGAATATGGCTGGCTGGAATTGGGCGATCGCATTATTGACCCAACCTTCCCCCACCTTGGCGTTACCGCTGAAAACCTTTACTATTTTCCCGCCCAAAGTCTCAGTATCAAACAATTGACCGCAATTTTAGAAGAATCAAAGGAAGATTACCCTCTGGACGATCCACTGCCAGTTTATGGAGATGTACCCTATGAATATTACGGGGATTTGATGTTAGGCGGTACCGACTATCAAACCGCTTATATGTTGGCTTTAGATAAATGCCAAGAATTACAGATTTTTCAAACCCAGGAAACCAATTAATTCATCCTTCCTACATTTCCCCCCTTGGGGGGGGCAGGGGCAGGGCTGTTTCATTCTCCTAAAAACAGGCACTCGGAGGGCCGGCACGGGGGCACGGCCCCTACCAAAAATAAAACCGCCCTGGGTACACGGGCACGGACAGTAACTTCTTTCTTCTACTTATCTGAGCGAGCTAATAAATAAAATTGACCCAATTAAATATAATGGAATCACAGAAAGTAGATGCAGCAATTTCTGAATTTGAACGCTCCCAGATTCCCGGAGTTTGGGCAGGTTTGAATAAAACCCAAATCATCGCAGAAATGCGCGATCGCATCCAAAACCCTTTCCAAATCAATCAAAGCGGACAACCTTTTTGTGGACCCGCAGCCGTAGCATTTACGCTGCTTAACAAAAACCCTCTTCGCTACGTCGAAATTTGCCGCCATCTTTTTGAAATAGGCAGTTTGCAGACTAAATCTATGCGATCGATTTATCCCTCCATCCCCCTGCGACAAAGCAAAGGAAACTTGCGGATGCCTCAAGTTGATTGGATGCTATTATCAACACTGCGGGAATCCGCCAATTTGATATTTCCAGTCGAACCAAATGCTCCAGAAATTATTCGTAATATTAGTGGGATGACTAAATCTTGGGAAATGGCTGGGTGGGGGCGAGAAATTTTGGGAAGTCGCGATGTAAAATCTCATTACGCTTATTTTAGTGGCGATATTCCAGCCCTGCGGGCCGCCGATATAGCGATTAAATCAGGTGGCTTTGCTTTTGCTTTAATTACTGCTGAAGGAATGTTAGGAAATAATCCGCCTCTGATACCTTATCCCAGTCATTGGGTTGCCTTGTTAGGAAATATGACAATTCCTGCTGGCAATTTAGGTAATTCCGATCGAGATCGAGTCAGCTTTGATGTATATACTTGGGGTAAAAAGATGCGCGTAGATCTGCCGAAAAAATCTTTTGAAAATTATTTTTGGGTCGCCATTGCTGGAATTTAATTTGATATTAAATCTCAAATTTAAAGTCGATAATGGCTGATTCTGCTATCTTCATGTTATAGTGGTGTTTCAAGAATTAAATTCGGTTGTGTAGTTTGTTGCTCTTGATTTACAAGCGTCTCTCCGAATCTAACTCTCTGCACCCTAAAGATTCTGGAGATTTTATGTCGATTTACGTTGGTAATCTTTCCTACGAGGTAACGTCAGAGGACCTCAATGAAGTATTTGCCGAGTACGGTACTGTCAGTCGCGTCCAAGTCCCTATGGACCGGGAAACTGGTAGGATGCGGGGTTTTGCTTTCGTGGAAATGTCCAGCGAGGCCGAAGAAGCAGCAGCGATCGCAGCTTTAGACGGTGCTGAATGGATGGGCCGCGACTTGAAAGTCAACAAAGCCAAGCCTCGCGAAGATAACAAGCGCTCATCAGGTGGCGGTGGCTGGGGAGAAAACAATCGCTCCTCACGACGCTACTAACCATTGAAACTGAAACTGGAATTGAAAATTTGAGTTTTGGTGGTTGAGAGCCATTAGACATCTTCCAAACAGCGTGTTTTCCACAGGCTGTTTGGTCTATCTCACCGGAATTATTTTGAGATATCAAAAGAATTAACCACGGGAAATATTGATTTTGCCTTAATTAAAGATGTCCAAGATCTACACCCAGGCGGAACTCATTAACATCCTCGAAGCAGAACGCCAAGCTTGCTTACACGGGCGGCGTCTGAACTTGACTGAAACTCATTCTACAGGAAACCCCGTGATCGATCGCTTTCTGAAATCTGAGGGCGTCCAAAAGTTCACTGCTTATCAAAATTTTAAGGCCGCCATACACGAATATCAACGGGAACATCAAGTTTCTGGGATTGTTTGGCGCGAAATGACGGTTAAAGGGAAAACTCTTAATTATCCAGCAGTGGACGATGAATTAATTGCTTTACCGGTGGATTTAATCACGCTTAAAGCAGCCAAGATGACGATGTTGGCATTCTGGCGGCAAGTAACTGTGGAGATGGATTTATATTTAAGTATTAATAGTGGCAAGGATTTTCGCTCGATCGAGCCTAGGGATGTAGAGGCGATCGTCCAGCGCACAGAATGGGTTAATCTTTGGAAGTGGGAAAAATTAGATTTTTTAGAAATATTGTTGCAATTGGGCTGGGGGAAGCCGGAGGAAGCTTATTACAAGCGGGGATGGCCAACATCGGGAAGCGAGTACATTCATGCTGTCAAACCAGGACAGAAACCAATTTGTTAATTGTGAGTTGTTATTGGTTATAGCGATTTTTAATGATTTGAATGAACCGCGAAGACGCGAAGAGCGCGAAGGAAGAGCTGCATTCCTTTTTTTCTCTGATTTAATGTCAGACGCGCCTTCGCGGTTAATTTAATCTTAAACTGACCTCTGACAAAGTATCAAACCAAACCACTGATTTGGATCGGTCCAAACTTGCACAGGCACTAAACCGCGACTCCCAAGTTGTTCCTGCACAGTATTGAGCTTGAACTTGCGGGAAATTTCACTTCTGATTGTTTCTCCTACTGCAAATTCAACCGTTAAATTGAGAGCGCGCAAGTTGACTGTTTGTGCTTTTTTGCTTTTCAAGTGCATTTCTATTTGACATTCTGCTTGATTGTAAAATGCCCAATGCTCGAACTGCGTCAAATCAAAATTTCCCTCATATTTCCGATTCAAATGCCTCAGCATATTCAAATTAAATGCCGCCGTCACCCCTTGGCTGTCATCGTAGGCTGGCTCTAAAATCTCCTTAGATTTGTCTAAGTCAATGCCTAACAAAAAATACTCTCCTGGCTGCAATGCGCCGACAATTTGTGAGAAGAATACATCACATTCTTCAGGGCTAAGATTGCCAAGGGTACTACCTAAAAAACAAATCATTCGGGTTGGCAATGGCGATGGGGCAATTTTTGCCAAAGCTAACTCGTAGGTGCTGACAAGTCCGTGAATCTGGAGTGATGGATACTCTGCTAACAGTTGAAAGGCGCTGCTTTCTAGGATGGTGGGACTGATGTCTATGGGTAAATAATGCAGGGGATATTCCCGTTGACTGTAAGCATCGAGGAGAATCCGTGTTTTGGTGGAACTACCGCTACCTAGTTCGACAATTTCACAGGGGCCTGTTAAGTTGGCGATCGCCCCCGCACATTCTTCCAAAATCGCCGCCTCAGTACGTGTCACGTAATATTCCGGCAGTTGACAAATCAACTCAAATAGGTTCGAGCCGCGATCGTCGTAGAAATACTTAGGCGGCAAGGATTTTGGGCTTTGAGTTAACCCGCTGACTACATCGCAGCCTGCATTGATTTCTGTGGCTGTCGGTGCCTTCACACTCACCAGTCGCTCTAGGTGTAAGCGATTGTCCTTCGTTGAGGCTGAATTTGTAGTTTCAGACAGTCTTGAGGATGTCATAGCGTAAATTTTAGATGCACAAAGGGCTAAAGCACGTATTCACTCATCCAGAAAGCCGGGTTTTTTAAAGAAACCGGCTTTCTGCTCTTTGTTAGGTTACATTTATTTGTGCCCCATTATTTAGCAATTAGCCAAAATCATTGAGCGCACCGAAAACCAGCGATAATTTGTCGCACTCCCGGATAATACCAATTGCGAAAACTCGATCGCAGGGATGGAGCATGAGTCGCCCAACTGCCACCTTTTAAAACTCGGTGTTCTCCATCGAAATATGCTTGAGAATAGCCACTATAAGGATAACTTTCAAATCCTGGATAAGCATCAAAAGTGGAAGCTGTCCACTCCCAAACATTGCCTAACATATCACAGCAGCCAAAGCTACTGGCTCCCTGGGGAAATTTATCAACTGGGGCTGTATTCCCAATCTTATTGCCGTGGTTGCATAGGGATGAATTCGGTAATTCTTCTCCCCAAGGATAGGTGCGCTGAGTTTGATTTACTGCATCCCAACTGGCTGCTTTTTCCCATTCGGATTCTGTGGGTAGTCGCTTGCCGATGAAATTGCAGTATGCTTCTGCTTCGTACCAACTGACACCGCAAACTGGGTGATTGTTCTTAGCGGGATTGTCTGACCAGTAAAGCGGGCGATCGACTAAATTAGATTGCAGCCATTTCCAACCTTCTGCTGACCACCACTGAGGGTTTTGATAGCCTTCAGATGCCATGAAATGGCGGTATTGACCGCAAGTAACTGGATAGCGGTCGATCGAGTATTTGTCCAAATAGCATAGGTGGCGCGATCGCTCATTATCCAAAGCTTCAAGGCGATCGCTTCCTATGTAAAATTCCCCTGCCGGAATTTCAATCGCTGAATTGGCCATTGGCAATTCATCGGCAATGGGTCGCCCCCTCTCTCCCTCGCCCCTCTCCTGCTGCTGCATTTGCAACAAAAAAGCCACGGTTTCGCAGTGCTGACTTTCATGTTGAATAATAAATTGCCACAGACGCTCTTGCTGTTCAATTGGAGCTATTTCCAAATAA
>Ga0209812_10002401_pt1 | contig 11235 bp, 8 predicted proteins | sample JI71714BDNA_FD_187502 | JGI IMG/M metagenome (GOLD analysis project Ga0209812, IMG submission 187502) | Wastewater effluent complex algal communities from Wisconsin, to seasonally profile nutrient transformation and Carbon sequestration -... | ecosystem: Engineered > WWTP > Effluent > Algae...
CGCCGTGGGCGGCACGCCGCGCTTCATCACGCGGGCCGAAGGGCCGTTCATCGTGGATGCCGAGGGCCGGCGCTACATCGACTACATCGGCTCCTGGGGCCCCATGATCCTGGGCCACGGCCACCCGGCCGTGCTCGAAGCCGTGCAGAAGGCCGCGCTCGACGGCTTCAGCTTCGGCGCGCCCACCGAGCGCGAGATCGAGCTCGCCGAGGCCATCATCGAGCACCTGGGCGCGGCCAGCGGCGTGGAGCAGATCCGCCTCGTCTCCAGCGGCACCGAGGCCGGCATGAGCGCGCTGCGCCTGGCGCGCGGCGCCACGGGCCGCAACCTCATCGTCAAGTTCGAGGGCTGCTACCACGGCCACGCCGACGCGCTGCTGGTCAAGGCCGGCTCGGGCCTGGCGACCTTCGGCTTCCCCACCAGCGCGGGCGTGCCCGAAGACGTGGTCAAGCACACGCTGGTGCTCGAGTACAACAACCTCGAGCAGCTCGAGGCGGCGTTTGCGGCCCAGGGCGACGACATCGCCTGCGTCATGCTCGAAGCCATCGCCGGCAACATGAACTTCGTGCGCGCCAGCCTGCCGTTCATGCAACGGCTGCGCGAGCTGTGCACCCAGCACGGCGCCATGCTGGTGTTCGACGAGGTGATGACGGGCTTCCGCGTCGGCCCGCGCGGCGCCTGGGGCGTGTACGCGGCGCTGATGCCGGGCTTCCGGCCCGACCTGTTCGTGTTCGGCAAGGTCATCGGCGGCGGCATGCCGCTGGCGGCCTTCGGCGGCAGCCGCGAGGTGATGGGCAAGCTCGCGCCCCTGGGCCCCGTCTACCAGGCCGGCACGCTCAGCGGCAACCCGGTGGCCACGGCCTGCGGGCTGGCGACGCTGCGCGAGATCTCGCGCCCGGGCTTCTTCGAGGCGCTGGGCGCCAGCACCCAGGCGCTGGTGCAGGGCCTCAAGGCCGCGGCCGATGCCGCCGGCGTGCCCTTCGTGGTGGACAGCGAGGGCGGCATGTTCGGCTTCTTCTTTGCCGACAGCCTGCCGCAGAACTACGGCGTCGTGATGGCCACCGACAAGGAGCGCTTCAACCGCTTCTTCCACGCCATGCTCGACCGCGGCGTGTACCTGGCCCCGGCGCTGTACGAGGCCGGCTTCGTGAGCGCCGCGCACGGCCCGGCCCAGATCGAGGCCACGGTGGCCGCGGCGCGCGAGGCCTTCGCGGCGCTCTGATCACCCCGGCGCCCCGCCGGGGCGCGGCTTCAGGCGGGCGACGAGCGCAGGCCGTAGGCCCGGCCGCCCACGAACACGTACTCGGCGCGCAGGATCGGATTGCCCTTTTCGCCCGCGAAGGTGAAGCCAAGCACGGCCACGCGGTCGCCGGCCTTGATCTCGGGCACCTGCCAGGCGCCCATGCGCGACAGCGGCGCGAGCTCGACGTCCCAGACGCGGTCCTTCCGCGTCGGCAGTTGTGCGGCGCGCAGCAGCGCGGCGCCGTCCACCGGCGCGCTCTGCGGCGGCAGGCTGCGCGTGGCCAGGTCGGCGGGCAGCTTCGCATCGGCCGGCAGCTCGAGCTTGAGCTCGGCGTGCGGGTTGCGCCAGCGCACATCACGCGCCGTGCCCTCCAGGTAGATGGGGCGGTTCTGGTCGAAGCTGCTCCAGCCGTGGTGGGCCCAGGCGGGCAGCGTGAGCAGCGCGGGCGCGGCGGCGATGAGATGACGGCGTTGCATGTCGGGCTCCTTCAGGCGTAGGCGATCCAGCGGCCGGCGATGATGGCCGCGAGCCAAAGACCCAGCGAAAACACGGTCTGCACCCGCGCCAGCACATCGGCCCGCTGCAGCCCGCCGCGTGCGTGGAAGGCCGCGGCGTTGGTGCCGGCCAGCATCAGCAGCCCCAGCTTGATGACGAAGGGCTGGCTGGCCAGCATCTCACCCGGGTGGGCCATGAACATCAGCAGCCCGCTCGCCGCCACGAGGCCGAAGCCGATGACGCTGAGGGACAGCGCCAGCCGCGCCAGTGGCGCCATCGGCAGCTCGCGGCCCAGGCCCCACACGCGCAGCTCCAGCAGCACGAGGTTGCCGAGCAGCAGTGCGATGCCGGCGATGTGCACCACCTCGAGCGCGGGGTAGGCCCAGGGGTGCTCGGCGATCGCGGGCAGGCCCCGCAGCCCCTGCAGCCCCTGCAGCATCGGTGTGTCTGCCATGGCCGGACGCTAGCAGAGCGGGCCCACACCCCGCTCCTAGAATGCCTTGCATGCACATCCATGTTCTCGGCATCTGCGGCACCTTCATGGGCGGGCTGGCCGCCCTGGCGCGCGAGGCCGGCCACCGCGTGACGGGCTGCGACGCCGCCGTCTACCCGCCCATGAGCGAGCAGCTGCGCGCGCTGGGCATCGAACTCATCGAAGGCTATGGCGCCGAGCAGCTGGCGCTCGAGCCCGACGTCTTCGTCGTCGGCAACGTCGTCAAGCGCGGCATGCCGCTGCTGGAGGCCATCCTCGACGCCGGCGCGCGCTGCACCAGCGGCCCGCAGTGGCTGGCCGAGCACGTGCTGCACGGCCGCCACGTGCTGGCCGTGGCCGGCACACACGGCAAGACCACCACCACCTCGATGCTGGCCTGGATCCTCGACCAGGCCGCGCCCGTGGGGGGCAAGCCGGGTTTCCTGGTCGGCGGCGTGCCGCTCAACTTTGGCGTCAGCGCGCGGCTGGGCGACGCCGGCGCGCCCTTCGTCATCGAGGCCGACGAGTACGACACGGCGCTGTTCGACAAGCGCAGCAAGTTCGTGCACTACCGGCCGCGCACGGCCGTGCTCAACAACCTCGAGCACGACCACGCCGACATCTTCCCCGACCTCGCCGCCATCGAGACGCAGTTCCACCACCTCGTGCGCACCATGCCGTCCCAGGGCCGCGTGGTCGTGAACGCGCGCGACGAGGCCCTGGCCCGCGTGCTGGCGCGCGGCTGCTGGAGCGAGGTGCAGCGCTTCGGGACCCGGCGCGAGGAGCCCGGCGGCCTGTGCGCACGCGGCGAGCCCGGCAGCTTCGACGTGCTGCGCGGCAGCCTCAAGCTCGGCCACGTGGCCTGGGAGCTGCTCGGCGAGCACAACCAGATGAACGCGCTGGCCGCCATCGGCGCCGCCGAGCACGTGGGCGTGGCCCCGGCCGAAGCCTGCCGCGCGCTGGGCAGCTTCCTCAACGTGCGCCGGCGGCTGGAGCTGCGCGGCGAGGCCGGCGGCGTGAAGGTCTACGACGACTTCGCCCACCACCCCACCGCCATGCGCACCACGCTCGACGGCCTGCGCCGCAAGGTGGGCCTGGGCGCGCGCGTGCTCGCGGTGTTCGAGCCCCGCAGCAACACCATGAAGCTGGGCACCATGAAGGCGCAGCTGCCCTGGTCGCTGGAGGAGGCCGACCTCGCCTTCTGCCTGCAGGGCGACTACGGCTGGAGCGCGCGCGAGGCGCTGCTGCCGCTGGGCGAGCGTGCGCTGGTGGCCGACGACGTCGACACACTCGTGGCGATGATCGTCAAGCACGCGCGGCCCGGCGACCACGTGCTGTGCATGAGCAACGGCGGCTTCGGCGGCGTGCACGGCAAGCTGCTCGCGGCGCTGGCGCCACACTGAGCGGCGCGCGCCGGGCGCCCATGAAAAACGGGCGGTGCCTCGCGGCACCGCCCGTCGCTTTTCAGCCCGCGATCAGCTGCGCGAGATCGTCGCGCGCAGGGCCTCGGTCAGCGTGTTCAGCGCCTCGTCGAGGTGGGCCTTGTTCTCCACGCTCAGGCCGCGGCGGGCGCTGGCCGTGCGCAGCTCGGCCTGCAGGCGCAGGGCCTGGAAGCGCGCCAGCGCGTAGGCGTCGGCCGGCAGCGCGCCACCCGGGCGCGTGAGCAGGCCCTGCAGGCGCGACAGGTGCGCACGCTGCAGGCTGCGGCGCATGGGCTCGATCTCCTGGCCGCTCTTGAGCTCGGCCCACACGGCCGACTGCAGCGAGCCGTAGAGCTCGCCCAGCGAGATGAGGTCCTTGCGCTGCGCGGCGGGCACGAGGTTGGGCAGGTCGAGCAGGCGGCGCGCCACGCCGGCCGAGAGCAGGCGGTCCAGGCTCTGCGTCTGCAGCGCCAGCACGGTGCCGGGGATGTCGGCCGGGCCCTGGCGGTTCCACTCGATGTAGTCGGGCTGCAGGCTGCTCAGGAACTCGGGCTTGAAGCGGAAGCTGTCGACCTTGAACAGCGCCTCGGTCACGAACTTCATCGCCTCGCGCTGGCGCGCCGGCTCCACGGGGCGGAAGGCCGGGCGCGAGTCGGGCCGGCCCTGCGGGTCGCGTTCGGCGTACAGGCCGCCCACGTACTTGGTGGCGTCCACCGGCGCGCTGCGCAGCTGGCGGAAGCCCGCCAGCAGGCTGCGGCGCAGGCGGTTGACGTCGTCTCCGGCCTGCGGGCCGCGGGTCTGCACGCGCGCCCACAGCTCGCGCGAGAGCTGCAGCCGCCGCTGGTAGTAGGCCAGCGGGTCGTCGCCGAGGTCGAACAGGTTCACGCGCGGGTCGTAGCCGCCGATGTCGCCGAAGCCCGCATCGGCGTCGTCGGCAAAGGCGATCAGCGGGTCGGTGCGCTGGCGGCTGGCGATCTTGTCGAGCTCGGCCGCCTCGGCCTTGGCGTCGAGCTTCGGATCGAGCGGCTTGTAGCCGTACTCGATGGCGAAGATGTCGTAGGCGCCGAGGCCGTTCATGTTGAACTGGCCCTTGGGCTCGCCGTCCAGCGGCAGGTTGAAGGCGTTGTAGTCCATCACCGAGTTGGAGATGGTGTTGCGCTCGGTGAAGGCCTTGTCGCGCAGCTGCTGCCGCGTGACGGTGGTGGAGCTGATGAAGTTGTGGCGCAGGCCCAGCGTGTGGCCCACCTCGTGCACGATGACGTCCTTGACGTAGGCCTGCACGAAGGCCTCGGCCTCGGGGCTCTCGGGGTCGAGGTCGCCACGGGCCTCGAGCAGGTCCATCGCGAAGTGCAGCTCGTTCACGGCCTGCATGGCGTAGCCGCAGGCCTGCGGTGCGCCGTCGCGCGAGGCGAGGCCTTGCTGCCACAGTGTCGACAGCGCACCGCGCCAGCCGGGCGCGCCCGGGCTGGGCGGCGCGGCAAAGCTCTGCGTGGGCGCGTGCGAGTAGGCGGCCGCACCGTCGTGCAGCGGCAGCAGGTCTTCGCGGATCTGGCGCCGCGCGCCGCGGCCGAAGACGTCGGACATGCGGATGTCGGCGTCGAGGATCTCACCCGTGCGCGGGTCGGAGTGGCTCGGGCCCTGGGCGAAGCCCACGTCGGCGCCCGTGAACCAGCGCACCGAGGCGTGGCCGGCTTCCATCAGCGAGAAGTTCGCGTCGTCGGGCTGCTGCTTCGCGACGACGGCGTTCTTGAAGCCGATGCGCTCGAAGGCCTTGTTCCATTCGAGGATGCCCTCCTCCACGGCCTTGCGGTAGCGCTTGGGCGTGTTCTTGTCCATCCAGAACGTGATCGGGCGCACCGGCTCGCTCATCGCCGCCGTGGGGTCCTTCTTCTCGAGGCGCCAGCGGTTGATGTGGTGCACACGCGTGGTCGGCTTGAGGTCGTCCGACAGGTCGGTGAAGCTGTCGGTGAAGTAACCCACGCGCGGGTCGGCCATGCGCGGCTTCATGGGCTCGGCCGGCAGCTCGCGGAAGTTGTAGACAAAGCCCACGAACAGGCTGCGCGGGTCGGGCGTGGTCTGCGGCGGCGGCGGCGTCATGGGCCGCGGCGCGCCCGGCGGCAGCAGCGGCGGCGCCGAGATGCGCGGCACGCTGTAGTGCACCTGGCCACCCAGGGTGGTGAGGCCGGCCTCGGCGCGCGCGGCGTCGAAGAAGCTGTTGGCGCGGTCGGGCGCAAACGGCATGCGGAAGGCCATCTCCAGGAAGGTGCTGTAGCCGGCGAGATCGCCCAGCAGGAAGGCGGCATCGATGAGCACGCTCTTGCGCTCGGGGTGCTCGGCACTGGCCGCGGCGGCCGAGCCCACGAGGCTGTCGGAGAAGCTCTCGCGCACCACGGTCTGGTTGCCGGTGTCGCCCTGGGCGCGGAAGTCGGTGTTCATGGCGACCAGCTGCACCTGGTTGCCGACCTTGCGGAACTGCGCCATCCAGGCCGGGCCCATGGCACCGGCGTAGAGGCCGCGTTCGCCGATGGCGTTCTTGACGTTCACCGACAGCAGGAAGGGCTTGCCCAGGCGCTCGGGCGTGATCTCGAGCCAGACCTTCTCGTCCTTGCGCCAGATGGGCACGAAGCCGTCTTCGCGCTTGGCGTCCTTGATGACCTCGGCAAAGGGCGGCGGCGAGCCGGGCGGGCGAGCGGCGGGTGCGGCACCGGCGGCGGCGGGCGGGCGGGCGCCCGTGGCGGCGGCGTTGCCGGCGGCCGGTGCGGGCGCGGCCCCGGTGGTGGTGGCCGGGGCAGCGCCCGTCGTGGCGGCGGGGGCCGCCTTGGTGGCGGCACCGGCGTCACCCGTGGGCGCCGTCGTGGCGCAGCCGCTCAGCAGCGCCACGGCGGCGGCCACGGCCGCCAGCGGCGGCAGCCGGTGGGCGCGGCGGGGCACGCCAGGGTTTTCACGGGTGGAGGACGTCGGTTGCATGTCGGGGTCTCGGGTGGCGGTCGTCGACAGAAGCGCCGCGCGGTGCAGCCGGCGCGCGGGTGGCGCGCCGCGCGCGCGCGGCCATGAAGCGGGGCATTCTGCGGCAAGGCCCACGCCATCCGCAGGGCTGCGACGAAGCGCGCCCGTAGACTGCCGAGATGCTCGAATCCGCGGCCGAACGGCGGCCGGTGACCCACCTGCTGTACCTGCACGGCTTCCGCTCGTCGCCGCGCTCGGCCAAGGCGCAGCGCCTCGCGGCCTGGATGGCGGCGCAGCGGCCCGACGTGCACTGGTGGTGCCCGCAGCTGCCGCCTTCGCCGCGCGCGGCGCTGGCGCTGCTGCAGGAAGGCACGGCCGCCTGGCCGGCCGACGCCTCGGCCGTGGTGGGCAGCTCGCTGGGCGGCTTCTACGCCACCGTGCTGGCCGAAACCCCCGGCCGCCGCGCCTGGCGCGTGGGCCTGGTCAACCCCGCGGTGGACCCGGCGCGCGACCTCGCGGCCCACCTCGGCGAGCAGGCGGCCTGGCACGACCCCGCCGAACGTTTTTTCTTCGACCCCGCCTTCGTGGACGAGCTGCGCGCCATGGTGCCCGCCGCGCTGAGCGAGCGCGCGCGCTACCTGCCCCTCATCGCCACCGGCGACGAGGTGCTGGACTGGCGCGAGATGGCCGCCCGCTATGCCGGCGAGCCGCTGCGCGTGGTGCCGGGCAGCGACCACGCGCTCTCCGACTTCGACGACCACCTGCCGCTGCTGCTGCGGCATCTCTCACTCACTGCCGACATCCCATGAGACTCAAGGACAAGATCTGCCTCGTCACCGGCGCCGCACAAGGCATCGGCGCGGCCACCGTGGCCAAGTTCGCCGCCGAGGGCGCCACCGTCATCGGCTGCGACCGCCGCGCCGCCGCCGTGCCCGGCGCCGCCGCCATGCACGCGGTGGACGTGACGAAGCGCGACGAGGTCGATGCACTCGTGGCCAGCTTGCTGGCCGCCCACGGCCGCATCGACGTGCTCGTCAACAACGCCGGCATCACCAAGGACGCGCGCCTGGTGAAGATGACGCTGGAGCAGTTCGACGCCGTCATCGACGTCAACCTGCGCGGCGTGTTCCACCTCTCTCAGGCCGTGGCGCCGCACATGGTGGAGCGCGGTGCGGGTGTCATCCTCAACGCCAGCAGCGTGGTGGGCCTGTACGGCAACTACGGCCAGACCAACTACGCCGCCGCCAAGTTCGGCGTCATCGGCTTCACCAAGACCTGGAGCCGCGAGCTCGGGCCCAAGGGCGTGCGCGTCAACGCCGTGGCGCCGGGCTTCGTGGACACGCCCATCCTCGCCACCGTGCCCGACAAGGTGCTGGAGCAGATGCGCTCGCAAGTGCCGCTGGGGCGGCTGGCGCGGCCGGAGGAGATCGCCAACGTCTATGCGTTTCTCGCCAGCGACGAGGCCAGCTACATCAACGGCACGGTGATCGAGGTCTCGGGCGGCATGAGCGTGTAGCCCGCGGCGACAATCCCCGCATGTATGCCCTCTTCGACGACGCCGGCAAGTTCCACGCCGGACGCGTGATGTCCGAGGCCGAGAGCTCGCTGCAGGTGGAGCTCGACTCCGGCAAGCGCGTCAAGGTCAAGGCCGCGAACCTGATGCTGCGCTTTGAAAAGCCCGCGCCGGCCGAGCTGCTGGCGCGCGCCCGCGTGCTGGCCGATCAGATTGACCTCGACCTGGCCTGGGAATTTGCGCCCGAGGCCGAGTTCGGCTTCGCCGACCTGGCGCGCGAGTACTTCGATGCCAAGGCCGGCCCCGAGCAGCAGGCCGCGGCGCTGCTGCGGCTGTTCGAGGCGCCGCACTACTTCCGCCGCATGGGGCGCGGACAGTTCAAGAAGGCACCGGAAGAGACGGTGAAGGCCGCACTGCTGGGCATCGAGCGCAAGAAGCAGCAGACCGCGCAGATTGAGGCCTGGGCCACTGAGCTGGCCGCGGGCCAGTGCCCCGAGCCCGTGCGCGAGCAGCTCTACCGCATCCTCTTCAAGCCCGACAAAAACGGCCCCGAGTACAAGGCCGTGGTCGAGGCCAGCCGCCGCGCGCAGCGCGCGCCGCTCGACCTGCTGGCCGCGGCCGGCGCCATCACGAGCCCGTACCAGTTCCACTGGCGGCGTTTCCTGTTCGAGTTCTTCGCCAAGGGCACCGGTTTCCCCGCGCTGGCGGCGCCGCCCGTCGAAGGCGAGCTGCCGCGGGCCGAAGGCGTGGCGGCGTTTTCCATCGACGACTCGGCCACCACCGAGATCGACGACGCGCTCTCGGTGCGCGGCCTGGGCACGGGCACCGTGGTGCTGGGCATCCACATCGCGGCTCCCGGCCTGGCCATCACGCCCGATTCGGCGCTGGACAAGGTGGCGCGCGAGCGCCTGTCCACCGTCTACATGCCAGGCTGGAAGATCACCATGCTGCCCGACGCCGTGGTGCAGGCCTACACGCTGCAGGCCGGGCGCGACTGCCCGGCGGTGAGCCTTTACGCCACGTTCGACGAGGCCACGCTGGAGCTGAAGGGCCACGAGACGAAGCTCGAGCGCGTGCCCATCATGGCCAACCTGCGCCACGACCAGCTCGACGCCGTCATCACCGAGGCCTCGCTGACCGGCGCCGAGCCGGCGGGCTACGAATTCGCGCCCGAGCTGGCCTTCACCTTCCGCCTGGCCAGGCACCTGAAGGCCGCGCGCGAGGTGGTGCGCGGCAAGCCCGAGACCTTCAACCGCCCCGACTACAGCTTCAAGCTCGAGCGTGCGGAGGCCGACACCGAGCCCACGGGCGACGAGACGGTCGTCATCGGCACGCGCACACGCGGCGCGCCGCTGGACCTGATCGTCGCCGAGGCCATGATCCTGGCCAACTGCACCTGGGGCGGCTGGCTGGCGCAGCACGGCGTGCCGGCCATCTACCGCAGCCAGGCCAGCCTGGCGCCGGGCATCAAGGTGCGCATGGGCGTGAAGCCCGCGCCGCACGCCGGCATGGGCGTGCCGCAGTACGCCTGGAGCACCAGCCCGCTGCGCCGCTACACCGACCTGGTGAACCAGTGGCAGATCATCGCCGTGGCGCGCCAGGGCCGCATGGCGCCGCTGGTGGCGCCGTTCAAGCCCAAGGACGCGGCGCTGTTCAGCGTCATCAGCGCCTTCGACGCCGCCTACTCGGCCTACAACGGCTTCCAGCAGCAGATCGAGCGCTACTGGACGCTGCGCCACCTGCAGCAGGCCGGCATCGCCGAGCTGGAGGCCGCGGTCATGAAGGAAGGCCTGGTGCGCGCCGAGGCGCTGCCGCTGGTGTTCCGCGTGCCCGGCACCGAGAGCCTGCCGCGCAACACGCGCGTGCGGGCCCGCGTGGCCGGCATCGACCTGCTGACGCTCGAGCTGCACGCCACCCTGCTGGCGCAGCTGGGCCTGGAGGCCGCGGCGGAGGACGAGCCCGCCGAGGACGACGAGGCCGAGCCCGCCGGCGCCCTGCAGCTCGCCATCGACGTGGCCGAGGGCGAGCCCACCGCGGCCGAGCAGGCCGCCGAACCCACGCCCTGACACCGATGCGCTGGCGCGAGCTGACGACGCTGCAGTGGGCCCTGGCGCTGTCCATCGGCGCCCACGGCGTGCTGCTCACGATCCGCTTCGTCGACCCCGAGGCCATCAACCGCGCCTTCCGCGACACGCCGCTGGAGGTGATCCTCGTCAACGCCCGCGGCAACGAGCCGCCGGTGGAGGCCCAGGCCATCGCGCAGGCCAACCTGGCTGGCGGCGGCGACGCCGAACGGGGCCGTGCAACCAGCCCGCTGCCGCTGGCCGCCACGGTGCAGATGGGCGACGCGCCCGACGAGGCGCGCCAGCGCATCGAGCAGCTGCAGCGCGAGCAGCAGCAGCTGCTGGCTGCCGTGCGGCGCGAGATCGCCGCGCTGCCGCCGCCCGAGGCGCGCAGCGAACGTGGCAGCCCCGAGCAGCGCGAGCAGGACGAGCGGCGCCAGCAGCTGCTGCGGCTGCTGGCCGAGATCGAGAAGCGCGTGAACGAGGAAAACGCGCGCCCCAAGAAGCGCTACATCAGCCCGGCCACGCGCGAGGAGGTCTACGCGCTGTACTACGACAACCTGCGCCGCCGCATCGAGGACCGCGGCACACGCAGCTTCCCCGAGCACCAGGGCCGCAAGATGTTCGGCGAGCTCACGATGAACGTCACCATCGACGCCGCCGGCCGCGTGGTCGAGGCCGACATCGTGCGCAGCAGCGGCAACCGCCGGCTCGACCAGCAGGCGCTGGCCATCGTGGTGGCGGCGCAGCCCTTCGGGCCGTTTTCGTCGGCCATGCGCGCGCAGGCCGACCAGATCGTGGTCACCTCGCGCTTCCGCTTCACGCGCGACGAGGCGCTGGAGACGACGCAGATCAGCCGATGAGCGCGCCAGCCCCAGTGATCGATCGCTACGCCGTGCTGGGCCACCCCGTGGCGCACAGCCGCAGCCCCGCCATCCACGCCCGCTTTGCCGCGCAGACCGGGCAGGCGGTGGATTACGGCCTGCTCGAGTGCCCGCTCGACGGCTTCGTGGCCAGCGTGCGCGGCTTCGCCGCGGGCGGCGCACGCGGCTGCAACGTCACCGTGCCCTTCAAGTTCGAAG
>Ga0209812_10002404_pt1 | contig 11231 bp, 10 predicted proteins | sample JI71714BDNA_FD_187502 | JGI IMG/M metagenome (GOLD analysis project Ga0209812, IMG submission 187502) | Wastewater effluent complex algal communities from Wisconsin, to seasonally profile nutrient transformation and Carbon sequestration -... | ecosystem: Engineered > WWTP > Effluent > Algae...
AGTAAACAAAAGAAATACTTTACCCCTATAAGAACAATGTCGGTCAACACAAAGTATACCGACAAGCCCAATGATCAATATCAAAGGGCTAATTTAAAAGGGCTAGTCGGATACTTTCATAAACGTTGGCGGTAATTGGGTCGGCTTCTGGACAGAGAAGTGTAAGCTGACAAATTTGTTCGACAAAATTCAAAAACTCCGCTGACAGTTTACCACGCATGGACGAGTTACATCCCAGCAGACGGTGAAGAAAAAAATTAAAGTGAAGGACAGAAAGGCAAGTTCGTGTGCATGAACAATTTTTTAAATGGACAAGATTTTTACTGATTTTATTTCTATGCAAGAACATTTTTGATTAAATGATAAATTAAAAATAGTAGCAACACATGATAAGAAAAATACTTAAGGTGATTCTATACATAGTCTTAGCATTCTTGACACTAATTTTGTGCTTAGTGACTGTATGGTGGATTAATAGCCCTGGGGAAGCTGACCCTATTATTGATAAAAGTGGTAAGACAATCTCAGGCAGCATTTCAATCATAGATACACTTCAAATTGGAGGCCTGAAACAATATATAATAGTTCGTGGTGCCGATTCAACCAAACCAGTAATGTTGTTTGTTCATGGAGGTCCGGGAGGCCCGGAAATTGGAATGATGAAAGAAACAAACAGATCAATTGAAAACGACTTTGTCATGGTATACTGGGAACAAAGGGGAGCAGGAAAATCATATAATCCTGATGTGCCACCTGAATCAATGAATTTGGAGCAATTTATTTTAGATGCTGGTGAACTCAGCCAATACCTTACCAAGCGATTCAAAAAAGACAAGATATACATCATGGGACATTCTTGGGGGTCTCTTTTAGGAATTTTAACAGCCAACAAATATCCAGAACTTTTTCATGCCTATTTTGGTGTGGGTCAAATAGGACACCAATATAAGGGAGAACTTGTTTCATTTGAATGGGTTAAAAACCAGGCTCAATTACAAAATGACATTGCAGGCATCAACGATTTGGCAGATTTGAATTTCCCTAATCATCCAGAAAGTTATTCTGATTTAGATGAATTCAACGCTGCTTGGGATGCTTTCATCGGTATTGAGAGAAATTATGTTATGAAGTATGGTGGTGGCGCAATGCGAGAAATGAGGGGAATATTGCCCTTAGTTAAGATGATTTTTCTTGCTCATGAATACACAATTGAAGAAAAGTTCAACTACTTAAAAGGCAGTGATTTTTCGGCCAAGTACTTATGGAAAGAGGTAATCGATACTAATCTTTTCAATGAAATTGATAGCATGCAAGTTCCTGTTTATATTCTTCAGGGTTTATATGATTACCAGACACCTTATCCCGTTGCCAAGGATTTCTTTAACCAAATAAAGGCTCCAGTAAAAGAGTTCTACATATTTGAAAACTCCGCGCATAGTCCAAATATGGAAGAAGTTGAAAAGTTTAATCAAATTGTTCGTGACCATGCTAGGGATAATTGACTATTAAATCAATCGACTTTAAAATGAAGACTCGTAGACGAACACAGAGGAAGCCCAACTACCGCCAACAGTATGTTTGCGCAATGGTGGCGGGACATCAAGGTATGAAGTTTAGTTTTTATATTACGTTTGCCCACGTGGACAGGACGCGGCTTCGATAGGCCACCACTGCGCAAACACCAACGTTGGGCGTCATTTTACAATTAAAATTTACCGACTTATGAAATTAACCATTATATGCTTTTTTATTATTTTGCCTTTTACTGTTAATTGTCAAATTAATAGTGTTGAAAAATCACAATTTGGAGTCCAAACTGGGTTTTTAGGACTATGGCTTCAAAATGAAAGGAAAATAACAAGCAATGTTGCTTTAAGACTAGAAGCTGGACTAGATGCAAGTTTTTTTGGTGGACTTTTTTATACAGAAACAGGTTATGTATTAGCACCAGTTTTGACTGTTGAACCAAGATATTATTACAATCTTGGTAGACGTATTAGAAAAGGAAAAAAAATCTCTAATAATTCAGGTAATTTTCTTTCAATCAAGTCCAGCTATGCTCCTAATTTATTCACAATATCTAATTATGATAATGTCCAAAAAGTTCAAAATATTTCATTAATTCCGACATATGGAATAAGACGACATATTGGAAATCATTTTAATTATGAAGTTGGCCTTGGATACGGTTTCAGACATTTTTTTGACAATATTGGAGGCAATAGAATTAGAGAGACAGAGGCTGCAGTAAATTTACTTTTAAGAATTGGATATTCATTCTAGAGAAAACGAACGCCCAACAAAAGGCTTTACGCAAGTTGGGCTTTCAGCAATGGCCCATCAGCATTGGAGTTTCAATCAACTTCAGTAATTTGGCTTTAACTAATCGCGTCAGTAGTGGCCAAGCCAGCAGCAGGAAGTATCCTTCCCCACCCTGCGTAAAGCCTCGACCGTTGTATGCTAGTTTATGAGACCCCTAAACTTTAAGTGGCTTCACAAAATGTAAAAACCAGACCAAAATAAATTTGACAAAACTATTTTCATAATAAAATGGAGGCCAGCAACCATCAAAAACGGGGCGTAACCGAAAAGCCTTATGAGTAGGAATAAAAACATAAAACATGAAAAGGATTTTGTTATCCGCTGCACTATCATTATTTGTAGCGTCAATGAGTTTTGCACAAGAAAAAACAACAGATGAACTTAAAGCAGAGAGGGAAGTTTTAAAAGCCGAAAGAAAATCAGAGGCTTATCAAGAAAGACAAAAAAAGTTAGCAGAACTTAAAGACCCAGGTTCGACAAGTGTAGGCAGTATTGATGCACTAGCAGCAAACTCAACTACCGCACTTATTGAAACAAAGAAAAACAATGAATTATTACCAGAATTGTATAAGCGTACAATTGGGGAAACAGTTGATGGAGTTACCGATGTTACTGTAAAAAAACCAACACTTGACGAATTGCTTGCAGTATCAGAAGGCATTTTGAAAACAACTAAAGCAGTTGCAGCATCAAGTTTAGAAATTGCAAAAGCACAAGGAGACATTAAAAGTGCTGGTATGTTAAAAGCAGCGAAGGCGACAAAATCAGTTAACTACTCAAAAGATGTTAATAGCCTTTTAGGTGCTGAATTATCCTATCAAGGCAAGTTAATCAGCAACCTTATTGCAACTCTCAAATCTTCTAAAAACCTATAATTAATGCGTTACTTATTTATATTAGTATTCTGCTTTGTGAATAGCCTAATCGGCTATTCACAAACAGATTCTCTACCAGTTATTGGTGTTTCAAAATTCACATCAGAAACAGAGTCCAAATTTTCAGGAGCTGTTACAAAAAAGGTTATTGAAATACTTACGCAGTCGCAAAGATTTCAAGTAGTTGACAGAGTTAGCTATGAAAAAGTAAAAGAAGAATTAGAACTTCAAAAAAGCGAAGCTTTTATTGACACAAAAAAAAGAGCTGAACAAGGTGTTGCTTTAGCTGCTCAATTTTTAGTCACAGGTAACATTATTAAGATGAATGTTTATGCAATGAAGAACCCAGATGGAAGTGTGAATGGTTATAAAGCAAGCGTAAGTTTTCAAATGCAAGTAAACGATGTAGCAAAAGGCAGCAGTACAAAAGCAGAAAGTTTTCAAAGTTCTGTTAGCCCTTTAATGCTTTCACCTGAAAGTGCTGTGAATGAAGCAGTAAAATCATTAGACGATAAGCTAAGGGATTGGGTCATAAATAATTTCCCAGTTACAGTTAAGGTTTTGAAAATACTAACAACGAAAAAAGATGAAGCTTCAATAATTTTAATAGCTGGAGGTAAAACTTATGGACTAAAGGAAGGCGATAAATTAACTATCCAAAAAATTGAAATGTTAGAAGGGAATCCTTATCCAACCGAAATTGGACAAATAAAAATAATCAAACTAGCTGGTGAAAATTTTGCAGAATGTTCAGTTTCAAAAGGAGGTTCTGAAATCTTAGCTCGTTTTAATGCAGCAGAAAAAATTACTTGTACTTTAATCAAATAAAAAGATGCAACCAAAACCTACCAAAATATTATTCTCTCTTTTTGCTATTATCTTTCTTTTCAGTTGTAGCAATAAATCAATTCCATCTTCGGCTAAAGTAAATTACTTGACATCAAGAGATGGTACGATAACAATGAGGGCAATAGGCACTGGCGAAAATCAACAAGCAGCAATAGCAGATGCCGAAAAAAATGCTTTCGAAGTTTTGTTTTTTAGAGGCTTGCCCGAATCAGAACAAAAAATAGCATTGATAGGTACAAATGAGATTGAAGAAAAACAAAAACACCAAACCTATTTTGACAAATTTTATAAAGACCAACGTTATAAAACATTTTTAATGTCATCAATTCCAACTGGAAACGCAACTAATATAAAAGGTGGTTCAAAAAGTATTGCGGTTGATGTTAAAATAAATGTAACTGCACTTCGTAAAGATTTGGAACAAAATAATGTCATTAGAAAATTTGGATATTAAAACTAAACAAATGAAAAATAAAATCATCATCATTCTCATTCTACTAATTGCAAGCATAAAAAGTCAATATGCACTTTGTCAAACACAAACCAATCAGGTGAATACTGTTCAGCCGAAAATTATGGTTATTCCTTACACAAAAGAAGGAGAGGATATAAGGACAATTCTTGAACAAGATGTTAGCAGGAGAATTGCAATAACCAAAATTAAAGAAGGCTTTGATGGAAGAGGCTTTACGACCGTTGATTTTACAGCAAAACTTAAGGCAGCAAAAGACAATAATGTTTTTACAACTGAAAGTCAAACTGATATTAAGACACAAATAATCCAAATGTCGGGTGCTGATGTTTATGTGCAGGCGGAAGTAAGTTCATTGAAAACTGAAACAGGAAGTTCTGTAACACTTGTATTAACTGCTTATGAAGCATCAACAGGAAACTCTTTATCAAATAAAGTAGGTGAAAGTGGGAAATTCTATACCGATGACTTTGGTAAATTAGCTTCAAAAGCTGTTGAAAGTTGTGTAGCAGATTTCTTGAATGTTATGCAAATAAAGTTTACAGATATAGTAAACAATGGTAAGTCAGTAATCATAGACATTAGCTTCGATGCGAATTCTACCTACAAAATGTCCTCTGAAATAGGTGCAGACAAATTGCCACTTTCAGACCAAATTGAAATGTGGATGGAAAAAAATGCTTTTAAAAATAATTACCATATTCAAGGCACAACAGCTTTAAAAATGATTTTTGACGATGTAAGAATTCCTTTGAAAGACCCAGCAAATGGTAATAACTATAATCCAAACAAGTTTGCTCTTGAAATCTTTAAGTTTTTCAAAGGCATTGGCTTACAACCAACAAAAGACATTAAAGGCAGTACAATCTTCATTACCATTAAATAACAAACAATGAAAAAAATAATTTTATTTATTATAATTTGTGTAGTATCCCAAATTGTAAAAGCCCAATCTACATCAGAAATTGGTAAGATTTCTTTGTCTGTTGTTATGCCAGAAAATGTAGATGGTTTAGATGTATCACAATTATCAAAACTGGAAACAAAAATCATACAGATAGTTACTAATTCAGGCATTGGTGCAAGTGGGAACAATAACAGTTTTGTGATTTATCCCAAATTTGCAATTTATGAAAACAATGTTGTAGAAGGCGGAATGCAGAGTATAATAGTTATTAAAAGTGAATTAAGTCTTTTCATAAAACAAGTTGAGAATAATGTTCTTTTTTCCTCTATCAGTAAGACAATAAGCGGCAGCGGTAGCAGCAAATTAACTGCAATGACAAATGCTATATCAAAGATTGAAATAAACGATAGTGACTTTAAAACATTTGTAGAAACAGGAAAGGGCAAGATTATTAAATATTATGAGAGCAAATGTTCGGACATAATTACAAAGTCAGAAAGCCTTATAAAAAAACAAGACTTTGAACAAGCATTAGGACTATTAATGTCAGTACCAGAAGAAGTTGCTTGCTACAATAAAGTTCAAGATAAATCTATCGAGGTTTATAAAGCTTATCAAAACCAAAAATGTAAAACACTCATACACGATGTAAACATAAGTGTGACTAATAATGACTATTCAAAAGCATTAGAAACCTTAAACCTAATTGACCCATCCTCTACTTGTTTCAAAGATGCTCAAGCAATAATGAAAAAAATTGAAGGCAAAATTGATGCAGAGCAAAAAAGACAACTTGTTTTGCAAATGAAAGTTTATAATGACCAAGTCGCTTTGGAAAAACTACGTATCAATGCAGTAAAGGACATTGCAGTAGCCTATTACAAAAACAGACCTAGCGTACTTTATGCTTACATTATACGGTAGACACGAAGAAGAAAACCAGCATACAACATTAGGTTTGCTGCAATTTGGGCTTGACGGAATAAGCCTCAACTTTTTGTTCGCTAATGTGCTTCAGCTCCAGCTCGACGAATAAAGCCAAACAAAAGTTCTTAACTTCAACATCAAAACAAAGCCAAGCAGCGGTTACGGGCTGACGAATTTCAAATCCCCAAACTGCAGCAAGCCTTGTTCGTTAGCAGCAACCCTACCAGCGACCGTTCTCGTAGCGGCAGGACATTTAAACTCAACAGCCCACACACATTTTGGCACATTTGCAAGATGCACAAAGCCGACACACAAAAGCCAACCTTGCAAAAGAGCCAAAATTTTGCCGACGCACAACTACCATTCGTCAATTTGACTATTTTTGCTCCCAATGAAAAGATGGCTGGTCATTATATTATTATTTATCACAGGAGCAGGAACGTTCATTCCCTGTTGCGAGGTAGATGATTGCCAGGCAGACCAGCTAACCTCATCCCAAAAAAGTGATGACAACAAAGAGGAAGATAATTGCTCACCTTTCTTTGCCTGTGCAACTTGCCCAGGCTTTGTTGAATTGTCAAAGCCAATTCAGTTGATACAACCTTTAGTACAATTACAAGTACACCATACAGACTTTATTTCTCTCACACTTTCCACCTATTCGGCTAAGCTATTCCAGCCCCCACGAATTGCATAGTTCACCAAATTACGGTTAGCTATTCAATAATCTTATTTACTTACTTAAAACAGTTATGAAGCATATACTATCATTATGTATATTGCTGCTTGCCTTTACAGGCATTTATGCACAGCATACAATCAGGTTATCAATCAAAAGCAGCGAAGAAAAAGAACCCCTTGCAGGAGCAACAGCCACAATCAGTACACTCAGTAAAACTACAGTAGCCGACAGCTTAGGCATTGCAACGTTTGCAGACATTGCACCGGGCACATATACAGTTGCATTATCGTTTGTAGGGTTGGAAGAAAAGCAGGTTTCAGTAACAGTTCCGATGGCAACAGAAGAACCTTTGGTAGTTCTGTTGGAAGAAGGTAAAGAACACGAAGCAGAAGAAGTAGTTGTAACAGCAACTCGTATCAGCAGAACCATTGCCAACATTCCTACACGGGTTGAAGTTATTTCAGGTGAAGAATTAGCAGAAAAAGCAAATATGAAACCTGGTGACATTAGAATGATGCTTAGCGAAAGCACAGGCATTCAGGTACAGCAAACATCAGCTACATCATTCAATGCAGGTATTAGAATACAGGGCTTGGATGGTCGTTACACTCAAATACTAAGAGACGGCTACCCACTGTATTCAGGCTTTTCAGGTGGTTTATCTATACTACAAATTACACCTTTAGACCTTCGCCAAGTGGAAGTAATTAAAGGTTCTGCTTCCACCTTATACGGTGGTGGAGCTATAGCAGGTTTGGTAAACCTTGTTTCCAAAACACCAGGCAAAGCAAGAGAAGTTAGTTTTCTTGCAAACGGTACATCAGCAGGCGGTTTAGATTTAAGCGGCTTTTATAGCGAACGTTACTGTAAAGCAGGGCTAACAATATTTGCATCAAGAAACAGTAACAGTGCTTTTGACCCAGCTAATATTGGACTAACAGCCATCCCAAAATTTGAACGTTATACCATCAACCCACGTCTGTTCTTATACGGCAAAAACACTACAGCCGACATTGGCGTTAACTACATAACTGAAGACCGTACCGGTGGCAGTGTTAACTACATAAAGAACGGTGGCAGTGGCTTCTTTGAAAAGAACAATACAGACCGTATCACAACACAGTTTGGCATTGCACATAGATTGGGTGAGAACGCTACACTTCAATTCAAAAACAGCTATAGTCGGTTTAACAGGGCAATTACAATTCCTACTTACGGTTTTGATGCTTTGCAGCAGTCTTCTTTTTCAGAACTGTCATGGAACAAGAAAGGAAAAAAAGCAGATTGGGTAATTGGTGCAAATGTGTTGACAGATGATTTGAACGAGAGAAACCAAACAAGGGATAGTGAAAGAGACTACCATTATAATACTTATGGTTTGTTTGTTCAAAATGCTTGGTCCGTTTCTGACAAGGTTGTTTTAGAAACTGGTTTGCGTGGTGACTATGTAAGTGAGTACGGTTTTGAACTATTGCCAAGAGTATCAGCCATGTTCAGAGTAACCCCGAAACTGACTACCCGTATAGGTGGCGGCTTTGGCTATAAAACTCCAACCATCTTTACCGAAGAAGCAGAAAGAATACAGTTTCAGAACTTATTACCGATTGATATAAACAGGTCAAAGAATGAAAGGTCCGTAGGCGGTAATTGGGACATTAACTATCGTACAAGCATCGGTGACGTAGGTGTAAGTTTCAATCACTTGTTTTTTTATACAAGGTTGAACAATCCATTGGTATTAGTGGGTGCAGCAGGTGGTAAAGTCCAGTTTCAAAATTCGACAGGACATCTTGATACAAAAGGAATGGAAACAAACCTAAGATTTACTTACGACGATTTAAAGCTGTTCATCGGTTACACTTACACAGATGCCAACACTCATTTTACAAACAGTAAAGAATGGTTACCATTAACAGCACGTCACAGGCTAAACAATGTGCTGATGTACGAAGTGGAAGACAAATGGAAGTTGGGATTAGAAGCCTATTATTTTAGTAAGCAGCAGTTGAATGATGGAACATTTGGTAAGCCGTATTGGGTAACAGGTTTTATGGCTGAAAAGATTTGGGAGAAGATTTCTTTATACGTCAACTTCGAAAACTTCACCAATACAAGACAAACGAAGTTTGATACAATTTTCACCGGCACAATCAACAATCCAACATTTAGAGACATCTATGCACCGGTAGAAGGTTTTGTAGTTAATGGTGGAATTAAAATCAGGTTGTAATATGGAAAACTTTCTAAACTACTACCTGCCATTGTTCTTGACAGCATACCTGCTTATCACATTTGTAATACCAAGTGTAAAAGTATATAAGCAAACAGGTATCAACCCGGTATCCTTTGGCAACAACGACAATGCACATGATTACATCGGTTTTATAATGAAAGTTTTAACAGGGCTGCTCTTTGTAGCGGTCCTGTTATTTTCTGTAAACAATAAAGCATATCAGTACTTAGCTCCGATAGACTACTTGCACAATGATTGGATAAAGTACATAGGCTTATTCTTAATTCATGCAGCTTTAATATGGATTGTTATTGCACAGTCTCACATGAAACAATCTTGGCGCATTGGTATAGATGAAAAGAACCGAACAGCATTAGTAACAACAGGTTTATTCAACATTTCACGTAACCCTATATTCTTTGGAATGATACTAAGTACCATTGGTATTTTTTTAATCATTCCTAATGCAGTTACATTTTTTGTTGCTGCAACATCTTACATCGTTATTCAAATACAAATAAGATTAGAAGAAGAACATTTAGTAAAACAGCACGGAACAAACTATAGTGATTACAGGAAGGCAGTAAGACGGCTGATATGAGTTGAGTAAAAACATTATTAACTTGATATAAAAACAAGAATATAAGTGATGAATAAGACAACATACAAAATTTCAAAAATGGATTGTGCTTCAGAAGAAAGCATAGTTCGGATGAAGTTAGAAGGTTTTCAAAACATCAAAGCCCTGCAATTCGACATAGCTCAACGAAAATTGGATGTGATACATGAAGGCAAAGCCGAGCCAATAACAGCAGCTATCGACAGTTTAAATTTCAATTCATCAGTTGTAGATACACAAGAGTTAGACGATGATGATGTGTTTTTGTATACTGATACAGCAGGTCAGGAAAGAAAATTACTTTGGCAGGTACTTGCAATAAACTTTTTCTTCTTTGCTTTAGAAATTATTACAGGTTTTATCAGTGGTTCAATGGGCTTAGTAGCAGATAGTTTAGATATGCTTGCCGATGCAATTGTGTACGGATTGGCATTATTTGTTGTAGGTGAAGCAGCAATACATAAAAAGAAAATTGCAAAAATTGCAGGCTACTTTCAGTTAGCACTTGCAGTGTTTGGTTTTGCAGAAGTCATAAGAAGATTTTTAGGATTAGAAGGAGAACCAGACTTTAAAATGATGATAGGCGTCTCGCTGTTTGCACTTGTCGGTAATGCTATATCACTTTATTTATTACAAAAGTCAAAGAGCAAAGAAGCACACATGCAGGCAAGCATGATATTCACTTCAAACGATGTTATTGTAAACATTGGAGTAATGATAGCAGGCGCATTGGTTTACTTCACTTCATCCAATATGCCTGACTTGATTATCGGTACTACTGTCTTTGCATTAGTGGCTTTTGGTGCTTACAGAATATTAAAGCTGTAAACTTCTTTTAAGCCAACTCACAAAGCAAGCACTTTGGCAGGCACACAAAGCCACGACACAAAAGCCAACCTGCCAAAGAGCTTGCTTTTTTCCAACGCACAGGCAACAGTCTTTAGTTCGAGGCAGTACAAAAACCTTAGATGGACACAGGTTTACTCGGAAAAAAGGGTATGCTGCTAACAGGGAGTTTGCTGCTATGCTGGCAGACGAATATATTCTCAGCTTCATATCGCTATCAGCCCATATCCAGCCGACGGAATTCTATCAGCTTTTGTTGTTATCTTCATCATCAGTTTTTCAATCGGCTGCGGCTCCGGGCTGGACATTATAAAATACCAGCACAGCAGCAAGCTCTGGCCGTTAGCAGTAAGCCTAAAAGACGACAGTGCAACCATAAACAGACGACTAAAAATTGAACATTAATACAAAGACAAACCATTTTGACAGGTGACCAACATACTGACCATATTTCAACGGGACAATTGAGCCGACACTCAAGCCGACCCGATGTTTTTTA
>Ga0209812_10002405_pt1 | contig 11231 bp, 11 predicted proteins | sample JI71714BDNA_FD_187502 | JGI IMG/M metagenome (GOLD analysis project Ga0209812, IMG submission 187502) | Wastewater effluent complex algal communities from Wisconsin, to seasonally profile nutrient transformation and Carbon sequestration -... | ecosystem: Engineered > WWTP > Effluent > Algae...
TGTGATGCGGTACCTGGGGCTTCGTTGTTGGGGTTCCCATAATATTGGTTTTACTGTACTAGTCTCCTTGGTGTAGTTGATGTTTGGGAACCCATAGATTCTAGTCGTTCCGAAATCGGTCGCATGTTACATAGTTCTTCCAGCTTTGTTCCGTAAGGCGAATTTGTACGCTTCGCTTGTCTCCACTGTGTCGTTGTTGTCACGGAATGTTGTTACGGAATTTACAACCTTTTGCATTTTCCGCAACGCGAAATCAGCCGTTTGACGGTTTCGGTGTACGCCACTATATTTTGGTTTTACTGTGGTAGTCTTTTGTGTGTTTGAAGTTTGGGAACCCATATAATGCAGTCGTTCTGAAAGCGGTCTTGTGTTAGAAACTTCTTACCGCTTTGTTCCGTGACGCGAATTCTGATGCAGCGCTTGTCGTTAGTATAAATTTCGGTTGGCTGTGGATGTGTGGATGTGCTTTTTAACGGAGTGGAAAAGCTGGTGTTACTGCTGCGCGTTGTTGTTACGGAATTTACAACCTTTGCATTTTCCGCAACGCTAATTCAGCCTTTGGACGGTGTCGGTGTGGATGTGTGGCTCTATGGAGTACCGCGGTTGGAGCAACTCAAGTGCAACTGAAGTGCCTCTTTCAATAGTGAATTCAGCAGTGCACCCACTCTTCGCGACGCTGATTCAGCAGCTGCAGCAGCATCGACTGTTGTGCCGAAAGAATTTTTTTTAGGGTGGTTGTGGTATGCTATGTTGTACTCAAAGGAGTTGCACGTCACGTGGTCATGTTGTTGTTTACGGATTATACGACTGGATGCATTTCTTAATATAGTTCGTCCACTGTGTAACATTTTCTGCGACGCAGATACAGTTGCCTCGCAGGCTGTCTCGTAGAAAGATTCCTTAGAAGGTGATGGTATCACTGTATGTAGTAACGCTTGACAGATTAAACACGATGCGTTTCTCGTGATGGTTCGTGGACTGTGTAAAATTTCCGGCAACGCTGATTCACCTGCTGCGCTGCTTGATGGGTAGAAAGATTATTTAGAAGGTGGTTGTATTATGGCATGGAGTACCGCGTTGAGTGCAACTCGAAGTCCTCCGTTGTTGAGGAAATTTGTGGTGGACAGTTTTCGTGCAATACTAATCCGAAGCTATTGTTGTACCAGCTGCTGTGTCGAAAGATGTCTTTTGATTGTTGTTGTATGATGATGTGGTACACTTTGGTTTTTGCACGTCACGTGCCTCTGTTGTTCATTACGGAATTTACAAATCGATGAATTTCTCGTAACCTTTTTGTTGTCGTTAAAACTTGTTGTTGTTTACGTGTTGCTTCCGGTGGTGGTTTACATATATACAGAATGCTCCGATTGCTTTCAGAATACCTTTTTTCTATGTCGCTTGTAAAGGATTGTAATTCGAAGCAAACTTATTTTAGATAATCGCCAGGTTACACAAATGGTTGTTGTTCACATAAGTACGCATTCAGCATGCAAATTACGGACTGACGGTGTCATTCATACACGTACCAACTCGATTCTTGATGTCCGGGTGCAATTCGTATACATACCAACTAAATTTTGGCTGTTCCCCTCTAATCTGTGTCATCTGCCTTCCGTTTTTTCGATCTCGTTGTTCTGGTTTCTGGCTCGTCCATTTTGGCTACATCAGCTGTTGACAGCATTGTTTTTAGCAGCTCTCTTATTGTGGAACATTCCTCAATCAATTGATCTCTGTCTGATTCTTCGTCTGAATTTAGTAAGTTCCACAAATGTTCAACGTGAGGAAGCAGTTCTTCGGGTGTTGCCTTCCTGGCTTCACTAGTTGAGATGTCAGATTCGTCTCCATCGGCTTTTTTTTTCTTTGTCGGGGTTTCTTTCCCTACCCCGTGTTTCTTCTTTCCCAGTGCGTTCCCACTTTTCAGCGGGAAAGGAACTTTGCCGTACATCACTGCCTCAATATAAAGTGGAATATTGCAAAAAGACTCTCCTTGAACAATCGGGACAGATAATATGAATTTCTGGCAAAAGTTGGCTTCCGACGGGTTATATTTTGTTTTGGGGATGTCCCATCCTGTGCTGAGAATTCTGTCTCCTGTTGGAAAACTATCACAAATGTAGTCGTAACCGTCTTCGAAGCTGTTTTCTAGGATGTGTGGAAGGTGGGTGAAAATGAGTTCAATCCATCCAGGGGCAGTTCCAGTAATCGTGAATATCCGATTGTACTCTCTGACCAGTGTCATCCGGTGCATGCGTTCGAAGTCTTTTTTCACGTTATCACTTATCTTTGGACACGGTCCCCATTTGTTCAAGATTAGTATAAACTGCCTCATCAAATTGTGTCGAACAGCTTCCTCTAGTCTGGCCTTCATTCTGGAATATGTTTGCTTCATCTGGTCTTCGTCTCCGTCGTGTGGAGGGGATCCAAATTTCCACATAATCTTGCTACCCTTCCGAAAAATAACATCGCTGATGATGTATTCGACGGGGTTAATGATGTACTTGATAACCCAGGATGGGTCAATTGGATCTGAATCTCTTTCTTGCGGAAGTAGTGGTAAACTGTCTATGTTCGTCCAAGTCATGAAAATGTCCTTTGTTTTTAAGTCTTGCATTCCATATCGAATTAGATGAAGCATTGCCAATATTTCATCGGGTACATTGTAGCCTCTGGCGTTGTTTTGTTGATGTGTTCCGTAATGTAGATGTTTCTTTGCAGTAATGGCTTTCAAATTCTCGAGAACCCACTCGGATGAAATCTGTTGATTCTTGACGATTGAAAGTTTACGAACGTATGATTCGACAATCAACGAGCCTGGTTGATTCGTTATGAAGCGTCGTCCGTACCGCTCTCTGCGTTCTTTTTGAATTTTCTCCCAAGCTCCAAAATCCTAAATGTCAACAAAGGAAAAACAGTAAAAATGTCAGTTACGTGATTTACATTCGAGTGCAGAATTCGTAACGACAGAATGCAGACGATTTTGTGTTGCGGGATCTGCGGTGTTATGCAGAATTTGTAACGGTCTCGATGCTTACCAGTGGACGTTCACGCCCCCTTTTTTGGGGTTTGTCAAATATGCTGTTCGCAAATGTAAAGTCGTCGAAGCTGTTTTGTTTTGAAGTCGATCGCTCCTCGCCGTCGTCCAACGCGTCATATATTACTTTTCTCCATGGATTTCCTTGCGCTTTTGGTTTCCGGTCGACGATTTCCATGCTGGCTTGGATGCACTTTTCAATAAAGCTATCATCTATCTTGTGGGTAGTTGGCAAAAGAAACTTCATCGGAGGTTTGCCGTTTATCTTCGAGTTCTTGTGTAGGGTGTATGATTCCATATTTTCGTCTTCATAAATGGTTTCGTCGAACGCGTTTGTTAGTTTGTATCCACTTAGTACGTGAATTGCAATTCCCACTCGGTGTTGTCCATCCATCACAGCAAATCGCAGGCGAGTATTCTGTTGGATCTCATTGCGTATATTTCTAAACACCGTCGCACCGTTGTCTTGAGACGTCGTTTTCAGAGACTGTACTGTAGCAAAAGGGTGACTTGTAGGATACACTGTCTCGGAAAAAATTGGATCTGTCATCATGTCCACGAAAATGTCGGTGGATTGCAAGGGGTCGTTGTCCTTGTATCGTTTTTTGTCGAAGTAACGTTTTAGTAGCGTCTTCATTCCAAAAAATTCCAGCGTTTCTCTCATACAGCCAACTGTTGGATACTTTGCATAGACCTTTCTGCACTTGGGTAAGATTAGTTCATTGTCTTCCGTGATGTTGTATGCAGAAAAAATGGGAACGCCTTCGTCTTTTTTTTCAGTCAATTCGTAGGGAATGATATAAACAGACTCCTCGAATGAAACATTACTTGCGCTCGTCTCGATTGCAGCGGGTAAAAAATGGGTTTGCAGTGTGCTGATGGCGATTTTTCGGTGGTTTACTGCTGGTTGGCAAATCAGAGACACTTCCGGATCTTCGTGAACAAAAAACGTTACTGCTGGTAATCGAACTGTCCCAGAACGATCGTGTATTTCGTCGCTTGGAAATGCTCTTGGTTTACACTGGGCGTATCCTTCCATAAACTCGTTGTCTGCTTGCTTTTCTTGTAACTCCATCATTCTCATGTCGTCTGCTATGACTTTTCTAGCCGCAATCATCTCTCCGGCAGCTTTTGCAAGCTTCTTTGCTGCCTTTCGTTCTTCCATAGTGTGTGTTAACTTCCAGAATTCTTTGTTACGTTCAATGATGAGTTCGGCGTCTTCATGGTCCATGCTGTAAAACTGGCCTTTAGTTGCCTTCGCCAGTTCAACGCAATTCTTGTCTATTTCTTGACGTAATGCTGCATCTTTTTTCAACATATATGATGTGTCTTTTGCTTTGCTAGACTTGTCGTCATCGGAGCTTTCGATGTTCTCCTCCTCTGGTTGAACATATTCGTCTTCGTCGACTTTGGACTCTTCCTCGTCGTTTTCGGCATCTGTTTCGTCGTTTGACGTCTTTTCTTGCATTACGACATCTTCGTCACGATGCAGTTCTCCCAGATCTTCTATTGTCTCTTCGTTGTTATCTGCGTCAACTGTAACAATTGGTTCTCGTCGTGACTTGTTGCTTGCTGTTACTTTTACTCGGTTGTTATCGGCATGCTCTTCGTCATCGGACGACTGGTCTTCCGCATCAGATGGAATTTGTTGTCTTGCCTTGGCGCCGACTATGTGGTGTTTCGTTACGGAATTTTTGTCACCTTGCATTTCTCGTAACCTCTTGTCTGCTTTCGGCTCATCGTGATCTTCGTGTTCGTTCGTTACGAGATCTGCATCACCCTGCAGATTCCGTAAACCGTGTTCCTTATCCGTTTCTGTTGTTGGGTCGGAATTTGTTGGGGTGGATCTCGCTGTCGTTTGTTCTTTGGGAGTCCCGGTGGGATTGTGAACGGCGCTCGATTCCAAATCTTCGCCCGGGTTTTCTGGTGATGCTTCGCCCGTAGAAGAGGACTCTGGGATTCCTTCGGATATTGTACGGGTAGGAGAAGTATTGAGAGAACTCTCTTGTGTTCCACGACGATTTCCTGGCGATGGCGGTGAAAACCGGCTTTGCCAGTCTTCCGGAAGCAATGTTCTCCACTCCTTTGGAAGTAGCTTGTTTAACTCTTTGACTGTTTGTGTCTCATTGTGTTCTATCCCGAGAATTGTCAAGTATTGAAGAAGGTTTCCTTTTTTACTTGCATCGGGGTATTCTGTTGCGTTCTTTGATTTCTTCGTCATCGTCGTTGTTGTTGCTGTGGCTTCGATCGATCGTGCATCTTGTGGTGCTTCGGTGTCGGTAGGAACGATTACGTACAAGTTCTGTACAACCGTCCGCGTACCGCCATGAGAACACGATCGCCGGTACAACAAGTAGTACTGGTAGCACGACAGTATCTTCTATTGTACTATCTGTTCGTACTTACGGCTACTCGTGGCTTGCTGTCTACAGCATCATCTGTGAACGCGCAACAAAAATTGTTCGGTTTTCGTGACGAACAATTTTTGTTCTCCACACGTTACGCTATATGCGACGAGACTACAATCATACTATGACAGTATCGATTATTACACTATATTCGGCGCGTAATATATGTATAAAATACGTGCGCTTATTTATCGTGACGTCCTTTCGTGATCTATGATGACGTCGAACAGAGTCAAAAAGTACGTCATTTTCGCAAAAACAAAATTATGACGTTTTTCAACTTCGTCGCTGACGCGAGACTAAAAAATCCAACTTCACCATCAACTGCAATAGGGGTGTCTCGATCCGTCCGATCTGTACTCGTTTCAACGGGCCGCTCTCAAAGTTCTATGATTGCAGCACTGACCAAACATTCAGCACTTGTCACACTTCGGTCGAACACCTATCACCGGAAACAGGGAAAATGTCGCCTGTCAAACGACGCTCTTCCCGTAACAAACTCAACAATAAAGATGATGATGACACTGATACGTTTCCTTTAACGTCGTCTGCTTCCGGCAAGAGATCTTCGAGCGCTGCTACATCCACGAAACATCATGTGGTGACACCGTCTGGACCACAGAAAAAAGTTCAACGGAGCGCGGCTGTTTCCGCTCGAAGCGCATGCATCAGCAAAAAAAAAATCCCTGCGATTGATCTGCAGGTAAGTTAACGTTTCTATTGGACAGTTGTCACTTTCTGCCGCTATGTACAGTTCTGTCAATGTAACGGAAAAGGATATTACTACACAGGTGTATGAGCTAAATATGATTCCCGTTGAGAGTCCCGTAACGTTTGTGGTCCCTGAACATTACGAATGATACACCAAGCGTTGGACAAAACGATAACCTCGATGTTACGCGATTTACATCCGCTTGCGAATTCCGTAATTTACCGCATTCTCCTTACACTGTCTTTTTCTTTTAGATCCTGCTGTTGTGTTGCGCTGTCTTTTGTCGATTCACTGAAAAGAATGTGTCAATGAATGTTACGAGATTTACATCTCCGTGCGGATCTCGTAATCAATTGTTTTCTTGTCGTGAATTCTTATTTCGGTTTTCTTTTCTATTGTGTATTATTTCTGAACCTGTTCTATTACAGTCATCTGATGACGACAGTGTCTTTGTTCCAACGAAGAAGCTTCGACTTTATGACGGTGATGCGGCATCGGGAGTTGAATCTGATGATAGTGAAGAAGTGGATTCTAAAGTTGCACGGGCGAAACCAAAGGGTAAGAAGCTTACTTCGTTTGCAATTGTAAAAGAAGAAATTTTGTCGGATTCGTCCGGGGACGATGCATTCTGTCAAGTCGTCGTTAACAAGACTGCTGTGGAAGCTTCGATCAAAGAGAAATCTAAGAAGCTTGTTGTGGGCCGCCTTAATTGGATGTTGCGCATGAACTTGTTCGAACCAGAGGGGGCCTCTGAGATGACTGTTGCTACTCTTCGACTGGTTAACGACATGGACAAAGATTATTTCTACTTCAAGGCGAGGTACTTTTCAGTTGCGCTCCAAATTTTGGCAGAGCAGTCGCCTACGAATGATTACTTGTCAGACATTGTACAGTCTTGTTTTGAGCTTCCGATGAGAAAAAATCCACACGGAAGCAATGAGACTTTGTTGAGTGGAAAGAGTACCCTTGGAACGGAAATTCTTTGCTTCAAAATTCCAATGTCTGAAAAGTTGACCTACTCAGAGCAAGCAGGAATGTTAATCAGAAGACTTGCGAAAATGTTGCTTTGTGATGCATTTACTGAGATTTACCAAGAGGTGCTGAAAAGCAGAGGAAGTATTGGCAAGATGGCGTCTGATGTTGCTGACAAGTCATGTGAAATGTGGAAATGTATTCATCAGTCTTGCAGACAGTCCATTGCCATCAAGTACTATGATGCTCTTGATGCTGTTTTTAAGGATGAAAACATTGTCACTTTGCTGCGTGAGATGTTCCCGGTTGGGGCCAACTCGCCAAAGTTCTTCAAAAGTCAAAATGTCTTGAAAGCTGGATGGAAATCGGGTGTCAAACCCAAAGACGTGTACTGAGATTGACAGTTTTTATGAAGTGGGATATATATTGTCTTTCTTGCTTTGGGATTTCTTGTTGAATGTATTGGTTTATCTTCTTTTTTTCAATGAACTTTGGTTTAACACATAGTTCTTATTTATTATTGTTTCAACAAATTCATCCAGAAAATCGCATGGTCAGAATGCGAAAACGCTTGGCACTAAAAGCAGCAGTAACGGAAGCCAGAGATTATGCCAGGTTAACCAGAAACCGACGAAAACGTTCCAGAAGACAGCTACAGAGACTGAACAACAAAGTGAACATTATTGACCACACACTTGAACCAAACACAAATGCAAGAGAGTCTATTAAAGTCCAACATGCAGATAGCACTTCTCTTCAATGTAATGGAATACCCGAACCTCCGACAACAGATAATCCTCCCTGTGATGTTGATGCGTGTCATCACCCTAACGGCTTCCTCGGCAATTCTCTGCAAACCCATAACAGTGATCTATCATGCCAAGACTGTTGCAGAGTCATTGAAAAGGCAAACACCTGTCGGGAAGACTCATCATCACATTCCCAACTTCGCAAACACAATACCCATGTGTGTTCTGAAACCATGCCATCTCATGGTTCCAGAAACATTGCATCGGAAGAGGACATTAGTAGCAGAACACGTTCTAGAACACGTTGTACAAACAATGCTTCTCATCAAACATCAACAGACGACCATTGTTCGATTGACATTATGTCCCAAGAAGACAACAGTGATATTACACCTTCTGAATTGAAAGCTGAGTTGAAAAACTGTGGGGATCACAAGGTGAGAAGAGACAGTGCCCGCACCCTATTTTTACAACTGTTCATGGACTTATTTCTAAACGCTTCTGTTGTTACCTTTTCAGTTATTATTACAGCAGTTTGCAGATAAATTGTATGTGCTGTCTTTGAGAATCGGTTCGGGTTGTACAGACATAAACTGGGATTGGCCGCCTTCTGCAATAATTCGAAATCTACGTGCACAGGTCAACAAAATGGCTGACACATTGGATATGATAAAAGAAGGATTCTTTATGTCCCTTCCATGTGCAAATTTTGATTGCTTCAACACAACAGATCCCAAACAAAAACAGTTCATTGAAGAAGCATATCGCTTTGAGTCCAGAATGTTCAACATCAAAACCAGTTTTTGCAAATGCTGCAGAAAACGGAGAATTAACATGATTGTTGGGAAGGATGGGTTATGCAGATACTGTCACAGTGAGAACAATGGGTGTCACTTGTACTCAGAGGAAAACAAAGCACTTCCAGTGTGGTATGACCTGTCTGGGAAATTGCATTACAATCTTCCCCCAGCCCTGAAGGACTTGACAATGGCTGAGAAATTGTTAATTCAAAGAGTGTCCCCGTATATTCCAGTCATCCACATCAAGAATGGCACCCTGGGATCAAGAGGTCACGTTGTTAGCTTTGTTCAGGATATATCTGGAATCTGTAAAGTGTTCCCAAGACTACCGGAAGAAGTTGTATTAGTAAAAGTCATCAGAACACAAGTCACAGCAGATGGTGAACATATTGAAAAAGCTTTCACTGTGAGGCGTGAGAAAGTTCTGCGAGCTTTGACTTGGTTAAAAGCCCACAATCCACTTTATGCTGACATTGAAATCGTTATGGAAAACTTTAACTGGATGGAAGGTGAAGAGGAAGCTGACCTAACCTCTGTGTTGACGATTGAATCTCTCGAAACAGAAGAAGAAGACCCGGACAGGTAATCTCACACTGATTCTATGTTTGCCAATGCAAATTGTGTTACGCGATCTGCACTGCCTTGCATTTTTCGTAACGTTGCTTTTACAGAGGTCCAGCAGAAGGACAAACTTTACAACCGGCAGAAGAAACAGACATTGAGGAAGCATACGGAGCTGTTCTTTCGGAAGACACGCCGATTATTTCGAAGGTTGATCAGAATATTGTGAATCATATCAATGAAAAAACTGGTGGAAAAGTCACGCCAAGAACTGCGTGGCCAACTAGATCCGTTAAGCCTGTCAGCGAGTATGGGAACGAGAAAATATTTTGCCTTGCTTTTCCTTGGCTCTATCCTGGAGGGGTCGGTGACGTCAATGAGCCAAGGGAAAAGCAGATGAATGCAGCTGACTGGGCGACGAATCTGCTCTATTATCAGGATGGTCGCTTTGCTAAGGACAAGTTGTGGTGTTTCTTTGCATTGAACTTCATTTTACGTCATCGAAATCAATCATCCAGCCGATTTTTTGTCAAGGGTTTCATGGGGAGAACACCACCAACATTACAAGAATTACATCAACGAATCAGGAACAACGATCAAGACTTTGTCGACAAACTGTGTTACTTCAATAAATCTGTACCGGGAACTGCTGCGTACTGGAGAAGTAAAAAAGCAGAATTGTACTCTTGGATCAACCATCACATAGACAGTGGACATGGAGCACCGAATCTATTCATTACACTGTCCTGTGCAGAATACTTTTGGCCAGATTTGAAACGACTGTTGCAAAGGCACATCTATGACTGTGAAGGAAAAGTGGTGAATCTTGAAACAGACAGATCTGCGTTGAACCATGCAGTAAACGATTACAGTATTGTTGTGCAGGAATTTTTTCAACGGAGAACCAGAGAGTTTCTTGATACAATCGGGTTAAACCTGTTTGGCATTGAGCACTACTGGTGTCGCTTCGAATTTGCGAAATCTCGAGGCCAAATCCATGCACATCTATTGGCTATCACCAAAGACTGCGCTGATCCAGATGGTATTCTTTCAACATTGTTTGAAAACCGCGACAATCTTGAACGACAACAACACATTCTTGGAGACTGGGCACGAGACAAGTTCAACATGACTGCGTCGCTTCCAGAAATACCCGGCAACCGAACAACAACTCAACAACATCCCTGTTCACAACGATTTTGCCAACTGCATGACTGGGACAGGGATAAAGAATCACTGTTGCTAAATTGTCAAATGCATAAATGCAATGACTACTGTTTACGTTCAGTTAAAAAAAAAACACCGGCAGAAACTACAACGCAGACGACTGAGAGTTCGCAGGTATGAACGACGTTACGAGATTTACAGTGGGATGCAGATTCCGTAATTGTACTTACGCATTGTTTCTTCTCACTCGTTTGTTTTCCAAGGACACATCACACACCGCTTCCGCCAAATGTCGCAGATGTAGGTCTGGCTGTGGATTTGAAAAAACGCCAGGGGTCGGCGACACTCCAGGATGGAAGACACAAGACCATGTAACCATCTCTAGAGATCAAAGGGGTTTCAAGCAACTGAACATGACGCGCAACAATGAAAGACTCAATCAGACATCGTTGCATGCTCTTCAAACTTGGAGAGCAAACTGCGACATCCAAATATTGATCTATGATACAGATCCGAAAAATCCAAATCCAGCTGAAATATCAAGGGTAACAGATTACGTGGTGGCATATGCATGTAAAGGAAATGCAACACTTGCTGTAGAACGAAAACATGTGCGAGACTTCACACTTCGGTAAGACGTTCATCAAATTTCCGTCTCAGTCTAAATTACATTACTAACTCAATTCAAGTGAAACTTTTTCTCGATACAGAGCTGAAGAAGAAACCGGTGATGAGCAAGATGTTAATCGAGTGGTATGTCAATTGCTGAACAGATCAATAGCAACACGAACAATCACAAAGCAAGAAGCAATGTGTGAACTAGGAGGCTTA
>Ga0209812_10002406_pt1 | contig 11230 bp, 9 predicted proteins | sample JI71714BDNA_FD_187502 | JGI IMG/M metagenome (GOLD analysis project Ga0209812, IMG submission 187502) | Wastewater effluent complex algal communities from Wisconsin, to seasonally profile nutrient transformation and Carbon sequestration -... | ecosystem: Engineered > WWTP > Effluent > Algae...
GATGGCGCCATCACGCTGGGCGGCGATGTGCGCCACGTTGGCAAGCATTTTCTGAGTGTTGACAACCGTCCGGGTCTGACCGAGCCGGGTTATTGGCTGGCCAATGCGCTGGTGCGTTATGATGCCGGCAGCGGCCGCTGGTATGGCCAGGCCGGCGTGAAGAACATGTTTGACCGGCTGTATCGCACCGACGGACAGGAGTTCAGCTCGGTGGGGAATATCCAGACGGTTTATTATGGCGATCCGCGCACGTTCAGCGTGATGGTGGGTTTCCGGTTCTGACGCGCGGTCCACTGACACGGCAGCAAGGGGCGGGGCCAAATCCCGCCCCTTTTTGCTGTGTCGCTTCGCTGGTAAGGCTGCGGACATGACCGCTGATCTGCCCGTTGCTGCCTTGACCATCGCCCAGGCTGAGGCCGAACTGGCGCGGTTGGCGGACCTGATCGCTCACCATAGTGCAGCCTATTATCAAGAGGATGCGCCAAAGATTTCAGACGCGGACTATGATGCGCTGGTGCAGCGCAACGCCGCGATCGAGGCGGCATTTCCGCAGGCGGTGCGCAGCGATTCGACGAGTTTCCGGGTGGGCGCCAAGCCCGCCGATGGCTTTGGCAAGATCATCCACAGCCGGCCGATGCTGAGCCTCGACAATGTGTTCAGCGATGAAGAAGCACTGGAATTTGCCGCCCGGGTGCGGCGGTTTCTGAACCTGCCTGATGACGCCGATTTGCGCTTCAGGGCCGAGGCCAAGATTGATGGGTTGAGTTGCGCGCTGCGGTTTGAGGATGGCCGGCTGGTGCATGGCGCAACGCGCGGCGATGGCGCAGTGGGGGAAGAGGTGACCGCCAATCTGGCGGCGGTGACCGGATTGGTGCACCGCGTGCCCGCAAACGCGCCGCCGGTGACCGAAATCCGCGGTGAGGTGTATATGTCCAAGGCCGGCTTTGCGGCGTTGAACGCGCGGCAGGCCGAAATGGGGGGCAAGATCTTTGCCAACCCGCGAAATGCAGCGGCGGGCAGCTTGCGCCAGCTTGATCCGGCGGTGTCGGCGGCGCGGCCGCTGGCCTTCATCGTGCACGGCTGGGGCGAGATGAGCTCGCTGCCCGCCGACACGCAGAGTGCGGTGATGGCCACCATTGCCGGCTGGGGGTTCGATATCGGCGTCCACGCGCTGGGCGATGCCAGCATGGAAGACTGCCTCGCCTTCACCGCCGATCTGGAGCGGCGGCGGGCCGAATTGCCGTTCGATATCGACGGCGTGGTGTACAAGGTGGAGCGGCTGGACTGGCAGGAGCGGCTGGGGCAGGTGGCGCGATCGCCGCGCTGGGCCGTGGCGCACAAATTTCCGGCCGAACAGGCGGAGACGCTGCTGGAGGCCATCGACATCCAGGTGGGCCGCACCGGCGCGCTGACCCCGGTGGCACGGCTGGCGCCAGTGACGGTGGGCGGCGTGGTGGTGACCAATGCCACGTTGCACAATGAGGACGAGATTGCCCGGCTGGATGTGCGGGTGGGGGACCGGGTGCTGGTGCAGCGCGCTGGCGATGTGATCCCGCAGGTGCTGGGGGTGGTGCCGGGTGCCGGGGAGCGGGGGCCGGCCTTTGTGTTCCCCGATCATTGCCCGGCCTGCGGGTCAACCGCGGTGCGGGAAGAGGGGGAGGTTGTGCGGCGCTGCACCGGCGGGCTGACCTGCCCGGCGCAGCGGCATGAGCGGTTGAAGCACTTTGTCAGCCGCAACGCCTTTGACATTGAAGGGCTGGGGACGGAGCGGTTGGAGCTGTTTGCCGGTCAGGGCTTGCTGGCCGGGCCAGTGGATATTTTCCGCCTGCACGAAAAGCGAGATGCGCTGCTGGCGCTTCCGGGCTTCAAGGAAAAGTCGGTCGATAAATTGCTGGCGGCGATTGCCGAGCGGCGCGCGGTGAGCCTGGATCGCTTCCTGTTTGCGCTGGGCATCCGCCATGTTGGTGAGGTGACGGCGCGTGATCTGGCCCGCGCTTTCAAGTCGGCGGAAGCGGTGCAGGCGGCGGCTGCAGCGGACGATGCGGTGAACCGGTTAACGGCGGTGAACGGCATTGGCGCGGTCGTGGCCGAGGCGCTGATTGATTTCTTTGCCGAGCCGCACAACCGGGCGACTCTGGCCGATCTGCTGGCCAAGGTGACGCCGCAGCCCCTGCCCGAGATCAAGCAGACCGGTCTTTCCGGCCAGACCATCGTGTTCACCGGCGCGCTGGAGAAATTCACCCGCGAGGCGGCCGAGGCCCAGGCCGAACTGTTGGGCGCCAAGGTTTCGGGCAGTGTCTCTGCCAAGACCAGCCTGCTGGTGGCCGGGCCGGGGGCGGGATCGAAACTGGCCAAGGCGCAGGCATTGGGCGTTCGGATCGTGGACGAGGATGGCTGGTTGGCGCTGGTGGCCGAAGCTGAAGCCTGACGCGCTGTAATCCATGCACTCAGCGCATGGCTGATGCGAATAATGCTGCACTGCAAAACAGATGGGCGTGGTCGTATATGGCTCTTGTCGGTTGGGAATGGTCCCAGCCCATAAACAGGAGCGTACCAATGAAAGTCGTATCGACTGAATTTGAACCGCAGGTGCGCGCTGTTCCGGTTGCCGAAGTTTCGGCCCCGGTCCGCCCCCTGCCCATCCGCAAGCGTCGCATCATGCTGACGCCGGCTGTGGTGGAATCCCGCCTGTTCCACGCGCTGTAATCAGCGCCGGAACGGCGGAAGCCACGGGCATTACACCCGTTTTTTCGTGAGTACCACGCACGGCCATTCGGCCTGCATGTCCATCGCGCCGGCCGGTACCAAACCGTGCCGGCGATAGGCATTGGCAACAGCGCGCTGCTGGAAATCCAGCAACCCGGCCAGCACCAGCACGCCGCCCGGCGCAACGACGCCTGAGAGATCGCGTGCCAGCGCAATCAGGGGCGCGGCCAATATATTGGCCAGCACCAGATCATAGGGTGCGCGCGACCGCAGCGCCGGGGCCTTCAGCCCTGGCGCTGTGGCCGTTGCCATGCGCCCTGCACATACACCTGCGACAAAATGGTTCAGCGCCATATTCTCGCGCGTGACGTCGATGGCGATGGGATCAATATCGCTGGCGATGGCACGGGCGCTGCGCCATTGGCGCTGGGCGGCCATGGCCAGCACGCCGGTGCCGGTGCCGATATCGGCGATGTTGGTGAATCGCCGCGATTTTCCCAACCGCGCCAGTGCCTTCAGGCAACCGTGGGTGGTGGCATGCTGGCCGGTGCCAAAGGCCAGGCCGGCATCGATGCGCAGGCCCCAATCGCTGGTGCGAACCGCGTCGGCATGTTCGGCGGTGTGCACGACGAAGCGCCCGGCGCGCACCGGTTCCAGCCCGCGCTGGGACATCACGGTCCAATCCGCCTCTGCCAGTTCCGCCAGCATGATGTCGCTGGCCGAGGGGAACAGGGCAGCAATGGCATTGGCTGTCGCCGCTTCGGGTTGGGCATTGAAATAGGCGGTGAGCAGCCAATCATCGGGCTGTGACGGATCGGGTTCTTCCACGTTCAACGTCGGCGGATCGTCCATGACGTCGAACAGGTCGGGCAGATTTTCGGCGTCGGCGCGGTTGACGCGGAAACTAAGGGTCCAGCTCATGCCGGCACCGCGCGGCCGGCCTGCCAGACATGGCCGCAGCCCAGCGCAGCGGCGCTGGCACCGCCGTCGAGCGCCGCCACCGTGATCCATCCCTCGGCGCGCAGGGCCGCAGCCTCGGCCGCCGGCGTGCCAAGCGGCAACAGGATGCGGCGCTGCGGCTCCACCCCCAGGCCCAGATCGACCAGCCCATCGACATAGAGCGAGAAACCGATGGCCGGTTCCTGGCTGCCATCGGGGCGGGCGACCGCATAAGCCCCGCCGCGCCCAAGTTCGGCAGCGAGGCCGGAACCGAACAGCGAAAAGCCCAACCAGGTCTGATATTCAAAGCCGTGGCGTTCGGTGGGGTCGAGCGTGACGTTCACCCCATGCAACCCGGCCGCCAGGCCGGCGATATTGTCCAGCCGATCCAGCACGTTATCGGGCAGATCCAGCTGCTTGAGCGCGGCAATCGCCGCCTGCACCGGGCCGGCGGCGGCGATCAGCGGCACATAGGCATCGGCGCCCAGGGCCTTCAGCGCGCCGATATCCTTGCCGTCCAGCAGCGCCTGCACTTCGGCCAGGGAGGCCCGGCCCAGCGGCCAGCCGGCGGCGGCGAGATCGGCCACCAGCGTGGGCATGGTGAGATCAACGCTGAGCCCGGTGACGCCGGCCGTGGCCAGCGCCGATATCGCCAGTTGCAGCAGTTCGGCGGCGGCGGCCGGGCCATCGCTGCCGATCAGTTCGGCCCCGGCCTGGGTGCGTTCGCGTTCGGGCGACAATTGATCGCCGCGCACGCGCAGCACCTGGCCGGCATACATCAGTCGCAATGGCCGCGCCTGGCCGGCGAGACGGGTGACGGCGATGCGGCCGATCTGGCCAGTGATGTCGGAACGCAGCGCCAGCGTGTGCTGGGAGACCGGATCGGTGAAGCGCAGCCGTTCGCGGCTGCTGCCGCTGGCCAGGCTGGCTTCATATTCGATCAGCGGCGGCGACACCCGTTCATAACCATGGGCGCCGCACACATCGGTGAGGGTGCGCACCAGGCTGGCCAGCGCCTGCGCCTGCGGCGGTAGCCGGTCGCGCAGGCCTTCGGGGAGGAGACCGTGGATGTTCATGCGCAGGCGGTTAGCCGGTTGGGGGAGGGGCGGCAAGTGACTCCCCTCCCCTTGAGGGGAGGGGCTGGGGGTGGGGACGTTGGAAATTGAATCTTGCCCTTGTCGCACGGCCCCACCCCCGACCCCTCCCCTGAAGGGGAGGGGAGAGGAAGGTCACACGAAGTGCAGGGCGCTGGCCACCTTCACGCCGGGCAGGGCGCGGATTTCGCCGAGCAGCGCATCGGGGATGGCGCTGTCAACCGACAGCAGCAGCACGGCCTCACCGCCGGAATCGCGGCGGCCGAGGTGGAAGGTGCCGATGTTGACGGCGGCACCGCCCAGCGCCGAGCCCAGCCGGCCGATGAAGCCCGGTTTGTCTTCATTGACGATATACAACATGTCGCCGGCCAGATCGGCTTCCACCGTGATGCCGAAAATCTCGGTCAGGCGCGGCTTTGACATGCCGAACAGGGTGCCGGCCACCGTGCGCGGGCCATTGGCGGTTTGCACCGTCACGCGCAGCAGCGTGTTGTAATCGGTGTCGCGCTCGTGGCGCACTTCGGCGATCTCGATCTCGCGTTCGCGCGCCAGATAGGGGGCGTTGACCATGTTCACCGTATCGCTGTGCACGCGCATCAGGCCGGCCAGCACAGCCGCCGTGATCGGCTTGATGTTCAGCTGTGCGGCTGCGCCTTCCACTTCGACGCGGACGGACCTGATGCCATCGGCGTCCAGCTGGCCCACGAGGCTGCCCAGCCGTTCGGCCAGCACCATATAGGGCCGCAGGCGCGGGGCTTCTTCAGCGCTGAGCGACGGCATGTTGAGCGCGTTGGTGACGCCGCCGGTGAGCAGGAAATCGCTGAGCTGTTCGGCCACCTGGATGGCGACATTGACCTGGGCTTCATCGGTGCTGGCGCCAAGGTGCGGGGTGGAGACGAAATTGGGCGTGCCAAACAGCGGGCTGGACTTGGCCGGTTCCTCGGCGAACACGTCGAGTGCGGCCCCCGCAATGTGCCCGCTGTCGAGCAGTTCCTTCAAGGCCACTTCATCGATCAGGCCGCCGCGGGCGCAATTGACGATGCGGATGCCCGGCTTGCACTTCAGCAGATTTTCGCGGCTCAGGATGTTGCGGGTGCTGTCGGTCAAGGGCGTGTGCAGGCTGATGAAATCGGCGCCGGCCAGCAGTTCGTCCAGCGTCACCTTGGTCACGCCCATATGTTCGGCGCGCTCGGGCGTGAGGAAGGGATCATAGGCGATCACCTTCATCTTAAGGCCGAGCGCGCGATCGGCGACGATGCTGCCGATATTGCCGGCGCCGATCAGGCCCAGCGTCTTGGCGGTGACTTCCACGCCCATGAAGCGGTTCTTTTCCCACTTGCCGGCCTGGGTGGAGGCATCGGCTTCGGGCAACTGGCGGGCCAGCGCGAACATCAGGGCGATGGCATGTTCGGCGGTGGTGATCGAATTGCCGAACGGCGTGTTCATCACGACCACACCGCGCGAGGAGGCGGCGGGGATATCGACATTGTCCACCCCGATGCCGGCGCGGCCGACGACCTTCAGATTGGTGGCAGCGGCCAGCACATCCTTGGTCACCTTGGTCGAGGAGCGGATGGCGAGGCCGTCATATTGGCCGATGATCTTGATCAGCTCGTCTTTCGACAGGCCGGTGATTTCGTCCACCTCGATGCCGCGGGCGCGGAAGATTTCGGCGGCCTTGGGGGACATTTGGTCGGAAATGAGGACTTTGGGCATGGGAATTTCCCTTCTTGGCTCCCCTCCTGCTTGCGGGAGGGGCTGGGGGTGGGAATTGTTTGCGGCGGGAAGGGCGGCGCTGGTGGGAAAGCCCACCCCCGACCCCTCCCGCAAGCGGGAGGGGAGTTGGGGTCAGGCTGTGACTTGCGCGTAAGCCCAGTCGAGCCAGTGGGTCAGCGCCACCACATCGGCGGTATCGACGGTGGCGCCGCACCAGATGCGCAAGCCCGCCGGGGCGTCGCGATAGGCGCCGATGTCATAGGCGGCCTTCTCCTTTTCGAGGAGCGAGACGATGGCCTTCACCTGGTCTTCAGACAGGCCGGGCAGCACGAGGCAGACGCTGGTGTTGGAACGCGAGGCGGCGTCCTTGGCCAGATGTTCCACCCACGGGCGCGATTGCACCCAGGCATCCAGCGCGGCGGCATTGGCATTGGCGCGGGCCTTGAGCGCTTCGAGCCCGCCGAGGCCATCGGCCCATTCCAGCGCGTCGATATAGTCTTCGACCGCCAGCATGGAGGGGGTGTTGATGGTTTCGCCGACGAAAATGCCCTCGGTCAGCTTGCCCTTGGAGACGAGGCGGAAGATCTTGGGCAGCGGCCAGGCCGGGGTGTAGCTTTCCAGGCGTTCGACGGCGCGCGGGCCGAGGATGAGCATGCCGTGGCCGCCTTCGCCGCCCAGCACCTTCTGCCAGCTGTAGGTCAGCACATCGACCTTGTCCCAATCGACATCCTGCGCAAACACGGCGGAGGTGGCATCAGCAAAGGTCAGGCCCTCGCGGTTTGCCGGCACCCAATCATAATTGGGCACGCGAACACCCGATGTGGTGCCGTTGGCGGTGAACAGCACGTCGGTGCCGAAGTCCACCTGAGCCAGATCGGGCAGCTCGCCATAGGGGGCGGTGATGATGGTGGGGTTCAGTTTCAGCTGCTTGGCGGCATCGGTGACCCAGCCTTCGCCGAAGCTTTCCCAGGCCAGGGCGGTGACCGGGCGGGCGCCCAGCATCGTCCACATCGCCAGTTCATAGGCGCCGGTGTCGCTGGCGGGCACGATGCCGATGCGGTGCGTGTCGGGGATGCCGAGCAGCTTGCGGGTGAGATCGATGGCGTGTTTGAGGCGCGTCTTGCCCAACTTGGAGCGGTGCGAGCGGCCAAGGGATTCAATCGCCAGATTTTGGGGAGCCCACCCAGGCCGCTTTGCACAAGGCCCGGACGAAAAATAGGGACGCGCCGGAAGCGCGGTCGGTTTCGCAGTCATATTCTCTCCTCACAGAGAGCGCGCGCCGCGTTGGGACGGCGTGGCCCGTTGCCGGCCTTAGTGGTTTGCCGGCTTGGGTCAAGGCATTTCGGATTTACCGTGGTGCCGTTGGTCCGCTTCAGGCCAGCGACTCGACGATGGCGCGGCCCAGCGGCGGGAAGTGGCGATTGCGTTCGGCCAATTCGGATTTGGCGGCGAACAGATAGGCCGTCACCCAGATCGGCCGGCGGCCCGGCGGGGTGATGACCGAGATGATGTTGCGCGCGCGCCACGAACCGGCGCCGGTCTTGTTGGCTTCCTGCCAGCCCGGCGGCAGCGCGGCGCGGATCATGGTGTCGGCCGTGCGGCTGGCCTGCATCCAGGCAAATAATTGGGCGCGGGCGGCGGGCGAGAGGATGCGGCCGGCCACCAGCGCGCGGGCGGTGGCGAGGACGGCCGCCGGAGTGCTGGTGTCGCGCGGGTCGCCGGGAGTTTCGTTGTTCATCTCGGGCTCGGTCCGGTCAAGCCTGGTTGTCTGGTCGCCAATGGCGCGCAGCCAGAAAGTGAGGACAGCGGGGCCGCCGATCCGCGCCAGCCCGATATTGGCGGCCGGATTGTCGGACAGGACGCACATTGCCTCCGCCAGTTCCAGCAGCGAAGCGCTGCCGCCGATGCGCTTTTCGCTGAACGGGGCGTTGTTCAGCATATCCTCGCGGCGGATCGGCAGGCGTTCCGCCATCGCCCATTCGCCCTGGTCGGCTCCATGCAGCAGCCGGGCGGCGAGCAGCAGCTTGAAGGTGGAGCAGAGCGGGAAGCGATCGGCGGCACGGTGGGTGAAGCGATGGCCGCTGTGGGTATCGATCAGCGCCACGCCGATGGGCCCGCCGGCGCTGCGTTCGATCTGCGCAATGGCGCGGCGCAGCGGGGCAAAGCGATCCGGGGCAGCGGCGGCGAGCAAGGGCAGCCCAAGGGCAAGCGTGCGGCGGTCGATCATGACAGGCTCCATCGTGAAGGCTTTGTCGTTCGGGCTGGCCATTGACCTCGCATCGCCGCTGGGGTCTCGTCAATTCAGGCACAGAAAGGAAGTTGGGGATGATCGATTGGAGCGGGCAGCGTGTGCTGATCACCGGGGCGGCCAGCGGGATTGGCCGGGCGCTTGCGGTGGAACTGGGCCGGCGCGGGGCGGCGGTGGCAGTGGCGGACATCAATGCGGCGGGCGTGGCCGAAACCGCGAGCCTGTGCGGCGGCGAGGCGCTGGTGCTTGATCTGGCCGATGGCGCGGCCGGGCCAGATGCCGTGGAGCGGCTGGTCGCCCGCCATGGCCGGTTGGATGCGGTGTTTGCCAATGCCGGCATTGGCTATACGCGCCGGCTGCTGAAGGCCGATCTCGATGATCCCGGCCTCACGCGCCTGTGGGAAATCAACATGCTGGGCCCCACGCGGCTGGGCCAAGCGCTGGTGCGCGCGGCCGAGGCCGGCGGCTGGCGGGCGCGGCTGGTGATCACCGGATCGGAAAACAGCCTGTCGCTGCCGCCGTCGATCCAGAATTTCGGCAACGGGCTGTATGCGGCGTCGAAACATGGCGTGTTGATCCTGGCCGAATGGCTGGCCACCGAATGCCGGAATGCGGGCAAGCCGCTGGATGTGCATGTGCTGCTGCCCGGCGGCGTCTATACCGGGTTGACCGCGGACGGGCTGGGGCCTGATCCGGCGAAATGGCCGGCCGCCATGGGCGTGATCATGCCCGAACAGGCCGCCTCGCTCTGCCTGCGTGGGCTTGATCTGGGGCTGTTCCACATCCCCACCCATGGCCATCTCACGGATGACATGAAATGGCGGCATGACAGCGTGGCCAGTGCAACCACGGCGCTGGGGCTTGCGAAACCGGGCGAGCTGGCCTAACGCCCTCGGCCGTTTTGTGACGAGTATGACACGATGATGACACCGCCGATCCCGCCGACCCTGTTCCCCAGCGCCCAGACGGATGCGCGCCTGGGCAACACCCCCACCGCCGTGCCGCAGACCGAGCATCCGGCCTATCGCCTCGCCTTCCAGGACAATGACTTCCTGCTGCGCGAGGATCTGCGGCCGGTGCGCTTTCAGCTGGAGCTGCTGAAGACCGAACTGCTGCTGGCGGAAGCGGATATCAAGTCCACCTTCGTTTTCTATGGCTCGGCCCGCATCCCGGCGCCGGAAGCGGCGCAAGGCCTGATCGACGCGGCCGACACGCCCGAAAAACTGGCGGTGGCCAAGCGGCTGGCGGCCAACGCGCGCTATTACGAGGTGGCGCGGGAACTGGCGGTGCAGGTTTCCACCTTCTGCAAGGAAGGAGAGCGTTGCTTCACCGTCTGTTCGGGTGGCGGGCCATCGATCATGGAAGCCGCCAACCGCGGTGCCTGGGAGGTGGGCGCGCCATCCTTGGGCCTCAACATCGTGCTGCCGCACGAACAAGTGCCCAATCCCTATGTGACACCCGGCCTTTCGGTGCAGTTCCACTATTTTGCGCTCAGGAAGATGCACTTCCTGATGCGCGCCAAGGCGGTGGCGGTGTTCCCCGGCGGCTTTGGCACGTTCGATGAATTTTTCGAACTGCTCACCCTGGTGCAAACTGGCAAGGTCGCCCCGCTGCCGATCCTGCTCTATGGTCGGGATTTCTGGAACCGGGTGGTGAATTTCGAAGCCCTGGCGGAAGAAGGCGTGATCGCACCGGCCGATCTGAAGCTGTTCCACTTCGTCGAAACGGCCGAAGAGGGCTGGGCTATCGTGAAGGCGCATTACGGGTTGTAAGGCAGGGCAGGAAGTGGCCTCCGGCGGGCAGGGACTCGTCCCTGCACCCATTGGTCGGGGGTGGCCCTGCAATCCCAAAGTCCGGGTCATGCTGGCGCAGGCCAGCATCCATTGCGTGGCCTCCACTGACATGGGGGTTGATGTGAGGCGATGTGCGTTCGAGAGCCGTTAAAACCAGCATCTGCTCTTCGGCCTGCCCAAGCCAATTTCCATGAGTTCTCTGCGAAACGCCTGGAAAAGTCCAAATAGCATCAGTAGTTTGTTCTGAAACTCTTGCATGAACTGGACTGCCAGCCCAAGTTGGTGTCGATGTTGGATGCTATTCCGGCCCGAGCCTGGCTGCTGCTCGCCGTTCTGGCTGTGGCGTGGACCCCTGCGCACTATGTATTGCGGTATTTCAGGGACTCATCGCCAAGGCAGGACGGCGAGCAGCCCGCTGACGCGCCGAACTGGCGATCATCGTCTGGCTTGCAGCGGAACGTGGCGCTTCTGGTCGGGTTGGCTGCCTTCGCCATCTTCATCTTCACGCCGGCAGCAGAAGCGTTTGCGCGGTCGCCACGTTTCCGGCCGCTTCTCATGTTCGGGCTTGGCAGTTTGCTGCTCTGGTCGGTCGTGACGGGTTTCACAACGGGCAGGGTGAGAGCTGCAGTTCAACACGTGAACTGGGAGTTCGCGCGCAACGAGCATCCCAAGCGCTTCTGGGCATCGATGACCTGGAATGGCCTGTGGGCTATTTTGATGGTCGGCTTCGGCGT
>Ga0209812_10002408_pt1 | contig 11225 bp, 4 predicted proteins | sample JI71714BDNA_FD_187502 | JGI IMG/M metagenome (GOLD analysis project Ga0209812, IMG submission 187502) | Wastewater effluent complex algal communities from Wisconsin, to seasonally profile nutrient transformation and Carbon sequestration -... | ecosystem: Engineered > WWTP > Effluent > Algae...
TTGTCAATCAACTGTGCATGGGTCGTGCGGGGCCAGGGCCATTCCCCCACCTTCGCCAGGCTGGGCTCGTCGATGGCGACGATGGTGATGTCCGGCGCCGGTTCCTGACGGGCCAGCGACGCGGCGATATCGAGAATGGCAAAATCGAGCCTGCGGGTCAGTTCGCCATATGCCGCGAAGGCAGCGATCAGCACACTCGCCGTCAGCAGTAACGCCCATTCAAGGGCCAAACGTCGCTGGCTTAACATTGCTCCACCATTGCCCCCCGTTAACCGGCTATTCGGTCACAGTCAGGCGCTGTGTCGGCCCCCACACCTGCAGCACACCCTCTTCGTCGATCTGGATGGCGGCGACCCGCCATTCATATGTGCCGGGCGCAAGATCGGTGAAGACGATTTCCTGCTGGTTCAAAGCGACCTCGTCGGCGATCAGGATGGCAGGGTTGGCCGTGTTCCAGAGCTGGAACGCATAAGTGGTCTCGCCTTCGCCATCCGGCAGCCAGACGAAGCGATAGCCGTTCTCAAGCGGAGACGGTTGGGCGCTCGCGCTTGCCCCCAGACGTTTGCGGCGGAAGGAATAGACATCCGACTGCCCTTCGATCCCGCTTGCGCTGATGGCGCGGGCGCGGACGAAATAGCGCCCGTCAGCGACATCGCTGAAACCAGCCGCCTGCCCACCCGTCCTGACCTGTTCGCCGATAATGTCGGTAAAACCGGCATCGCGGGCGATCTGCGTTCTGATGCCGACCGCCGAATCCGGCAGAGCGATATCGAACGACAGCATCGGCTGCGTCTGGACAGCGCCCGGCTGAACCATTGCGGGCGGGGGCAGCAATCGTTCCTGCGGCGAAAGACCGGCTGTGGTTGCCGCAATGCCGAACCCCGCGGCGGTCAGCGCTTCCTGCCCACCTGCCTCTGCCAACACCGCGCCTTCGACCACCTCGACCACAGATCGGGCGCCCTTTTCATCATAGCCGACCCGGAACACCGTGCCGCGAACAGCGGTGACGGCTTTGGGCGTGCCAATCCTGTAACGTTCCCGCGCGCGAAGACCGGGAACCTGCGCTTCGCCGCGACCCTCCAGAACCCTAAACTCGATGTCCTTGAGATCATCGAGCCGGTAAATGCGCGCGCGCACCAATTGCGCCTGCGTGTTGGTCGGCATTGTTACAACCGAACCATCGCTACCGCGCAGCGATACAAAGCCCATGCTGCCCGTGCGGATCTTGGCGCCCTCCGTCACGGGCATGCCGCGCGCGGCGGGCCGTCCGTCGATCGTCACCTCGCCCGAGAATGCCTCGACCCGCAGGTCAGCGGAGCGGTAGGCGAGCAGATGGCGGGGCAGGCGGATAATCGTGCCCAGCGGGATCCGTCGCGCATCGGCGATGCCGTTGACCTTCAGAATGGCCGAATAGCTTCCGGACGAGGACATGTAGTCACGCGCGAGCGTGAAGGGAGACTCGCCTGCCTTGATCCGGTGCTCAATGTAATCCTGATCCTGCGCCGCCGCAGCCGCGGAAAACAGCAGGCATGCCATTGCCACGGCAGACTTCATCGCACGGCTATGTCTTCGAAATCCTGCACCAGTCATCATCGTGGTCCGCCCGTTCCCTGCTACAGCCCCGCGGGCGAAAAAGCATAGGCAATCGCGAAGCATCCGACAACGACGAGACCGCCCGCACTGATGACCAATCGGCGCAGCGTCTCCTGCCCGAGGCGGCCGTTACTTCTGCTCTTTGCGATCACTGCCTACACCTCCAGCGCGGATAAGCCCGAGTCTAGACAGTGCGATACCGATGCTCCGAGTAAACATGTGTAAACTTCCGCTTCGATAGGCGGCGTCCTTGCAGTGCGGCGACCAAGCGTGCGTCGCCCCCGTTCCCCCTCGGGGCAGTAAGCCATTTTTGTCGCTTGCCGCGCTCGGCGCGGATCCTGTTACGCGATGACTCAGGCTGTCGCGGCGGCGCCAAATGGTTACCGAAGTTTACAATTTTCCTACACGGCGTTTACGACCCTGGCCGCAGAAGCATCTCGTCAAAAAGGCGGACGAGATCAGCAATGCGTTTCCAATATCTTTCAGGACCCAGGTCAAACTGTAGCTGTCAAAGCATCGGTTTTGCACCGCAGTCCCAAATAATGATCAATGCAGTCGAGCCTTTTGCGAAGAATTTGCAAAATGGATCGATGACGGAAACGCATCGCTCAGCGCCGTTTTTGCCATTCAACAGATCATCTGTACGGAACCTGCTGCCAATTGCGGCGGCCTTGTATGTTCTGTCTTCGGTTTCGCCCGCCCATGCGCAGGTTGCTCGCTCAATGAACAACACCGGGTTCGAACAGAACGACCCCGGAGGCCCCGGCGCACCGACCTTTGAAATCATGCCGGATACGTCAGTTCCGGGCTGGGAGTCGACAACTGACGAAATTGAGCTTTGGGACAGCAATTTCAACGGGGTGCCTGCAGCCAGCGGCAACGTTTTCGCCGAGATGAACGCCAACCGGCCTGGCGCGCTCTATCAGAATATCTGTCTGGTCAATGGCGAAACCATCCGCTGGCGCTTTGCCCACCGCGCCCGCGCGGGTGGACCGGCAACGCAAACTGCCGTGTTCCAGATCGCCAACAGCTCGGGTGTCGCCATTCAGACACTGCAAACGTCTGCGACAAGCAATACAACCGCCTGGGCCTTTCGCAGCAACACAACAGGCGTGACATACACCGGTCCGTCGGGCGTACAGCGCGTGCAGTTCGTCACCACAGACCCCGGGTCAATCGGCAATTTCCTCGATGACATCCAGATCGGGCTTGGCGCTTACATCGAATTCGATCCAGCGGCGACGTCAGACAGCGAAGGCGCGGCCAGTCCGAACGTGACGGCTTTGCGCGTAACCGGGAATTTTGCCGCCAGCGTCAATGTGACCGTCAACATCATTGGTGGCACCGCAACACTGGGGTCCGACTATACCACACCCAGCGGGACGACCAGTTTTACGGTGACCATTCCTGCGGGGAACTACCAATCGGTGCGGATACCGATCGGTCTCGTCATCAATCAGGACAGGCTGATTGAATCGGACGAAACCATCCAATTACGGATCACACCGGACCCTGCAAACTTCGTTATCTCGTCGACCACAACATGCGGCGGGACGGCTAACACAACCGCCGTTCACACGATTGTCGATGATGATGTCGCGCCTGTCGCGACTGATGACAGCGCGACCGGACTGAACGGCGTAACCGGTGCCGCTTCGGCGCTCAATGTGCTGAACGGCGATACCATCAATGGCGCTGCCGCCACTACAAGCAACGCAACGCTCAGCGTCGCTGCGGGCTCCAGCCTGCCCAGCCAGCTGACCTTCGATCCCGCGACGGGTGTCGTCGGCGTTAGGCCAGGAACCCCAGCTGGGACTTACAGCTTCGTCTATCAGATCTGCGACCTGTTGAACCCCACCTCTTGCAGGACGGCCACTGCCTTGCTGACGGTCAATCCAACCGTCGATCTCGCCATTATCAAGAGCAACGGCATGACGACAGTCGTTTCGGGCACAACGACAACTTACGGCATCACCATCACCAATAATGGCCCAGACGCGGTCACTGGCGCGGTGGTCACCGATATTCCCGGTTCGGGGATCATTTGCCCTTTATCAAATCCCGTCACCATCGAGGGCAGCGGTGTGCCCAGTGGAAGCTTTACCGTTGGAAATCTTACTGATGCGGGGATCGTACTTCAAACCGTTCCCAGCGGCGGATCAACCACTTTGACGTTCTCATGCGACATAAATTGAAATGACAAATTGTTGAATTCGGCTTGTCCGAAGGCAGCTTCATGCTCGCTGTTCTCAAGTCCGAGGGCATCGCGCTCGGCACTATTATTCCCGACCAATCTGCAATCCTATTCTATTCTTGTGAGGCATTTTAATCATGAAAATCAATCAGACCACGCGCTCCAACCGGCGCAAATCGCTTGCTCTCCTCTTGAGCACTACGGGTTCCGTTCTTGCCTTGACGTTCCCCGGCGTCGTGGCGGCGCAGAATGCCGTCAACACGGCCCGCGTAACCGTTCCAGCCAACACCTTCGAGATTGATCCTTCCAACAACGAAGCGACCGATACCGACACCATCCTTGCTGCGATCGTTGCCTCTGACGACAGCGCAACGGGCATCAACGGCGCCGCTGGCGGGACCGGTGTGGTCAATGCCTTTGCTTCGGACACCATCAACGGTGTCGCGGCATCACCGGCCAATGCCATCCTGTCGGTTGCTCCGGGCTCGTCCGTGCCTGCTGGCCTCACCTTCAACACGGCCACTGGCAATGTTGATGTGGCCCCCGGCACCCCGGCAGGGACCTACAGCTTCGATTACCAGATCTGCGAAGCGCTCAACCCGACCAACTGCCAGACCGCAACCATCACGGTTACGGTGGAAGCTGCACAGATCACGGCTGACCCCGACACTGTCGCAGGGATCAACGGTGCTGACGGTGCCCCCAACCTCCTCAACGTGCTCGACGGCGATACCCTCAACGGCAACCCGGTCACGCTGAGCGAGATCACCCTCACGGTGACCACCCCGGCCACCCCGGCAACCCCGGGCGCACCGGTCCCGGCCCTTAACCCGGCCACCGGCCAGATCTCGGTCCCCGCCGGAACCCCGGCTGGCACCTACACCATCACCTACCAGATCTGCGAACAGCTCAACCCGACCAACTGCGCAACCAACACCGCAACGGTCACGGTCAACCCGTCGGTCGATCTGGTCATCACCAAGAGCAACGGCACCACGAGCGTCCTTTCCGGAAGCACGACGACCTACACGCTCACCGTCACCAACAACGGGCCGGATTCCGCGACCGGTGCGGTTGTGACCGACACCCCCGTCGCTGGCCTGACCTGCCCTGCCGGCAATCCGCTCACCATTGCTGGTCCGGGGGCACCAGTCGGCGCCTTCACCTTCAATGACCTGACCGGCGCAGGGGTCGTTCTCGGTACGCTGGGCAACGGTCAGTCGGTCACCATCAGCTACACCTGTCAGGTCAACTAAAAATGGCTACGCCGGCCTCCAATAACGGCTCCCGATGGCAGAGCGGGCGACTGGGTCGCCTGCTCTCCACGGCGGCCCCGATCCTGATCGTCGCTTGCCCGGCTGCCGTGTTTGGCCAAGTCGCGGTGAACACGGCTCGGGTGGTGGTCGGCGCTGACACTTTCGAGTCGGACACGGCCAATAATCAGGCCGTCGACAGTGACGCAGTCCTGGCAGTGCTGGCAGCCAATGCCGATCTGGCAGGACCCGTCAACAGCGCGAACGGAGGGAACAATATTCTCGACGTTCTTGCCAATGACAGCCTCAATGCGATCCGCGCGACGATAACGAATGTGACGATTTCGGTGGTGACGCCGGCGAGCGATCCCGGCGTCACCCTCGATGTTGCCACGGGTCTGATCAGTGTGGCGCGCGGGGTGCCAGCGGGCACCTACACCATCACCTATCAAATCTGCGAAATCGCAAATCCAACGAACTGTGCCACCGCAATTGCGACGATCGTGGTGGAGCCGGCGCTGGGATCGCTCGCCGGTACGGTTTATGACGACGGCAATGGCAACCGACAGCTGGATACAGGCGAAACCCGGCGCGAAGGCTGGATCATCGAGGTCATCCACGACGGCGAAGTTGTTGCTACGGCCCGATCGGATGCCCAAGGCAATTACCAGATTGATGGTTTGCTCAGCGGATCGGGATATTCGATCCGCTTCACCAACCCCGACAATGATGTTGTCTACCGCGTAATTACCGGCGTCTCGCTGCCAGAGAATGCGCTCGTTTCCGATCAGAACCTGCCCATTGATCCTTCTGGCGTGGTCTATGATTCGGTCACGCGCGCGCCGGTCGGAAATGTGGTGGTTTCGCTGCTGGGTGCCAATGGCATCGCATTGCCTGCGACCTGCTTCCTCGCGCCGAGCCAGCAGAACCAGACGACTGACACCAGAGGCAATTATCGCTTCGACCTCATTCCGGGCGCCGCGCCGCAATGTCCGGCGGGCGAGACCGTTTACACCATCGCGATCGCTCCTCCGGCCAACTATTCTGCACCTTCCACGGTGCTTCCGGCGGAAATCGGTGCCTTTGACCCGACCGGCCTGACCGCCCCGGTGCTGATCGGCAGCAGCGCGGCGGCCCCCGCAAATGGCGAATTGGTGCGCTGGTACCAGTCATTCCGGATCGCGCAGGGCGATCCCGATGTGATCTTCAACCATATCCCGATCGATCCCTTCGCATCGCGTGACGCGCTGATTGTCTCAAAGACCAGCACAAGGCGGACCGCAGGTGTGGGCGATCTTGTCCCCTATACGATCACGGTGCGCAATTCCGAAGCCGTGCAGCGCGCCGGGGTGGACGTGGTCGATATCCTTCCGCCGGGCTTCAAGTATGTTATCGGCACCGCGTTGATCGATGGAACTCCGGTGGAGCCTGTCATCAACGATCGCGAACTGCGCTGGACCCGACAGGTCATCCCGGCAAACGCGACTGTGACTTACCAGCTGACCATGGTGGTCGGCGCAGGCGTCACCATTGGGGACCGGATCAACAATGGTCTCGCCAGAAATGGCAACAACGGTTCGGAAATTTCCAACCGCGGCCAGGCCGTGGTTTCCATTGTGCCAAGCGCCGTCTTCGATTGCGCGGAAGTCATTGGCAAGGTCTTCGATGACAGCAATGGCAACGGCTATCAGGACCAGGGCGAGGCGGGCATCCCGGGCGCGCGCCTGGCGACCGTCAACGGCGAACTGATTACCACCGACGAATTTGGCCGCTACCACATTGCTTGCGCTGCCGTGCCTGATGCGCAGATCGGCTCGAACTTTGTGCTCAAGCTCGATCTGCGGACGATCGCCGAGGGCTACTGGCCGACATCGGACAACCCGCAATCGATCCGTCTGACCCGCGGCAAGATCAGCGAACTCAACTTCGGGGTGCAGCGCGCCGCCACAATCGGCCTCGATGTGGATGCGAGAGCCTTCGTGCAGGGCTCGGCAACACCAAGTCCGGAATTCGCCCGAAAACTTGCATCCTTGCGGTCCGACGGGGCCAGGAACCCGATCATCCGGATCAATTATCGGGTTGCCGGTGCAGAGGACTGGACGCTCGCAGAGCAGCGGGTGGCAGCCATCAAGGCTGCCGTGGAAGCGCTGTTTCCTGCCGACGACAAGACTGCCCAGCCCACCATCGAGGCCAATGTAAGCCGTGCCACTGGCGCGCCGGGCCGGGAGTGATTCACATGAAAAAGCCCACCCTCCAGCGCGCCGGAATGGCGACGCCAAACCGGCTTCGCCGCGCAAGGCTTCTGGTCGGCATATCGGTTCTCGCCGCAGCCGGGACCATGTCTGTCAGCGCACATGCCGCTGCACCCACCTTTGCCGACCACATCAAGGCGGTGCAAAGCGCAGACGCGCTGGCAAGGGCGCACGCCGCAACCGGCGGCGAACAGACCGTCACATCGATTGCGAAAGCTGCTTTCCTCGCGGGACTGGACGAATTTGCCGTCGAACGGGTCGCCCGAAGCAATGCGCCGATCCTCTCGGTCGGGCTGGTTGAGCACGAGACCACCATCATCCGCGGCGCAGGGGCCACTTTCATTGGCTATTCCAATTACCCCGCAGCGCATGACCGCAGCGAAATCCGGATTTTCGACGCTGCCGCTTCGCCCGATCAGCCGCCGCACGCCGTGATCGCCGCTTCAGGCAACGGAGCCGCACGCTGGAAGCCGACACCCTACGCCGGGCGCGACATGCAATATGTCTACCGGGTCTACGACGCGCTGGGCAATTTCGATGAAACCGCCCCGCAGCCGATCCACATCGCAATGCAGGGAGAACGCATTGCTGCCATCAATGTGACACGTCCGGAATTCGGTGTGGTTGATGCTGCCGCCCACCGTGGCATCAATCTGTCGCAAACCCGGACGCTTGCAGTATCTGGCCGGGCGGCCGATGCAGCGGCAATTCTGACAATCGAAGACCAGATCGTTCCGCTCGATCCCGACGGGCGTTTCTCGGCCATCATCCTGCAGCCGAATGCGTGCAACGGCCTGAAGCTGACCGTGCAGCTGCCGTGCGGGGCTCGCCACGAAGGACTGGCTGCACAGGACACCTGGAACCAAGCGGCTGCGTCTCCAACCCTTCCGCCGCAGACCGGAAACCTACAGGACCTGCCGGCCTCGGGCTTCGAAATCCGGACCCGTCCGGCCGATGCGCCCGCAGCTTCCGAGTATGCGCTTGAAGTGCGTGCCGATGCTCTGGCGGCAGAACCGGTGATGTCGATCGGCTTGATCGGCAGCGAGCGAACTGTTGTGCTTGGAAGCCCTGCCGAGTTCCAGACGTACACGAACTATCCTTCCTATGTGGCCAAGGGCGAAGTCCGTATCTTTGCTGCGGGGACGGTGACGGATGCCTTGCCGCTTGCCGTGGTTACGACCGACGCCAACGGCTATGGCCAGTGGCAGCCTGCCGCAGATGCGCCGCGCGATCTGCTTTTCACGTTCCGGGTTTACGATGATCGCGGCAATTTCGACGAATCGCAGCCGCATGAACTGACGCTGGTGCCCGAACCGGTGACCATCGAAAGCACCCGCGTCATGCGCCCGACTTTCGGTGTGGTCGATGAAGCCCGGCTCCGGAATATCCCGATGGCCCGGAGCGCCACGATTACCGTGAGCGGACGTGCCGATCCTTCGGATGAGCTGGTCTGGGTCGGCGGGCAGATCGTTCCCGTCAATCCGGATGGCAAGTTCATCACCCAGCAGCTGGTGGATCGGGACAGCAAGGATGTGCGTGTCACCATCGAACGCGACGGGCAAACCACTTTTGCCACGTCGCGCGATGTCTCTGTGCCGCGCAGTGACTGGTTCTTTGTCGCCCAGGGCGACCTGACCTTCCGTTCCATGAGCGGCAGCGGCCCGGCTGTCGAGGTTTCGGGAGACCCGCTTGCCGACGGGAATTCGATCACCTCGCGGGCGGCCTTCTACGCCAAGGGCGCCTTTGGCGACGGCTGGCGACTGACCGCCGCGCTTGATACCGGCGAAACGCTGCTGCGCGACATTTTCAACAACCTCGATCGCAAGGACCCGCGCCAATTGCTGCGCCGGCTGGGATCGAACGCGTTTTATCCCACCTACGGCGACGACAGCACGCTGGTCGAAGATGCGCCGACCCAAGGCCAGTTTTATCTGCGCGTGCAGAAAGCTGACACCAGCCTGCTGGTCGGCAATTACATCGTTGATCTGCAACAGGCCGAGCTCGCGCAGCTTGATCGCGGATTGTTCGGCATCGCCTTCGATCACAAGAGCGTGGCCACCACCGATTTCGGCGAGCGCAAAACGCAGTTCACCGCCTTCGCATCGGACCCGGGGACGGTTCCGGGCCGGGACGAGTTCCGGGGGACAGGTGGTTCGCTGTACTTCCTCAATCGGCAGGATTTGACGGTCGGGTCTGAACGCATCCGCGTCGAGGTACGGGACCGCGACACCGGCCTGGTGCTCGAAACACGCGATCTGCGACCCCAGGAAGATTATGATATCGACTACTTCCAGGGCCGCGTGACGTTGCTGCGCCCCTTGGCATCCACGGTTGCCAATAGCGGCCTCGTGCGTGAATCCAGCGCAGGCGGCAATGTGCCGGTTCTGGTGGTGCGCTACGAATTCACGCCTCCCGTCGGCAGCCTTGACGGATACACCATTGGCGGGCGCGGTTCAGCGTGGCTGGGCGAAAAGCTGCGGGTCGGTGCCTCGGCCCAGCGCGAGACCACGGACACTGCCGATCAGGTTCTTCTGGGTGCAGATGCATTGTTCCGGCTGACGGCCGGGACCTATCTCAAGGGCGAGATCGCGCAAACCGATGGCCCCGGCTTCGGCCAGAACAATTCGGTCGACGGCGGCTTGTTGTTCAACGACGTTGCCGCGCCCGGGACTGCCGGGCGTACCGCACGGGCGTGGAGGCTCGAAGGCGCTGCCAACCTTGCCGAATTGCAAGGAAAGACCGGCGATCGCGGCACGGTATCGGCCTTTTACGAAAGCCGCGATGCCGGCTTTGCAGCCAATTCGCAGCTGACCCCGAGCGACACGGTGCTGTGGGGCACGGCCCTTGCGCTTCCGATCGGAGACAGCACCGGCATCACCGCCAAGTACGAGACGCTGGACACCGCATCAGCAGGCGAACGCAGTGTGGCAACGTTCGATCTGGCACAGGATTTTGGCAAGGATGTTGAACTCAAGCTCGGGGTCCGCCGCGACGAGCAGGCCCCGGGGCTGCTGTTCAACAGCACCGAAAGCGGTATCCGGACCGATGCCGCAGTCCAGCTTGGCTACAATCCGGCGGGCCGGAACTGGTCGATCTACGGGTTCGGGCAGGCGACTCTCGAGAGTGACGCTGCACGCAGCCGGAACAATCGCGTCGGCGTGGGCGGCAAGGCCGAACTATCCGACAAGATGTCGCTTTCGGCAGAAGTATCCGAAGGTGACGGCGGACTAGGAGCGGACATCCAGCTCAGCCGCCGCAACGGCGAAGGTTCGGAAACCTATATCGGCTACGCCTTGCTGGCCGACCGGACCAACACCGGTTTGGACCCGGTGAACCTGTTCACACGATCCAATGCCGGCACTCTGACGGTAGGTGCCCGTCACCGCTTCAGTTCGTCCTTCAGCGTGTTTGGCGAAAACCGCATCGGTCACGGCGGTATCGCCCCCAGCACGATGCGCAGCCTGGGCGTGAATTTCGACCCGAATGAAAAGCTCTCCTTCAGCGCAACCTTCGAAAACGGGCAGATTGACGATGCCGCGACGGGGCTGTTTCGCAGAACTGCGGGCACGTTCGGGTTCGGGTATACGACTGACGGGGTCCAGTTCGGTTCGAACATCGAGGCGCGTTTTGAACGTGGCGCGGGCCGTGACCAGACCGTCTGGCTGGTCCGCAACACCGCATCGGTCCAGATCAATCCCGATTGGCGCGCGCTCGGCCGGCTCAACTTTGCGATTGCGGACAACGAGGGGCCGAGCGTTCGTGCTGCCGATTATGTTGAAGGCACGATCGGGGTTGCCTATCGTCCGGTGCTGCATGACCGCCTGAATGTTCTGGCGCGATACAATTACTTCCAGGACCTGGGGCCCATCGGGCAGGTTACGGCGGGCGGGGAAACCGGCAGCCCCAAGCAGCGCAGCCAGATCGGGGTGATCG
>Ga0209812_10002411_pt1 | contig 11217 bp, 11 predicted proteins | sample JI71714BDNA_FD_187502 | JGI IMG/M metagenome (GOLD analysis project Ga0209812, IMG submission 187502) | Wastewater effluent complex algal communities from Wisconsin, to seasonally profile nutrient transformation and Carbon sequestration -... | ecosystem: Engineered > WWTP > Effluent > Algae...
CAATAATATTTACAGGTAAATTAACCCTCTGTTTAATAAACTCGCAGTGGAATCAGCTACTTTCAAAAAGTACTTATTAGTACAAATAAAAAAATGTTATGCTTGCAGAGTATTTTTTGTAAAAAAATTGTTTGTTTTGTAGTTAGTAATCCAAACTTTTCAAACGAAGAAACAACCATAACATGAACGCATATATTGTAGCAGGATACCGCACGGCGGTAGGGAAAGCTCCCAAAGGCACGTTTCGTTTTATGCGTCCCGATGACCTGGGAGCTGAAGTCATCAAGCACTTAATGGCACAGCTTCCTCAATTGGATCCCGCTCGGGTAGACGACCTTATCGTAGGAAATGCCGTACCTGAAGCAGAACAAGGGATGCAAATTGCCCGGTACATTGCCCTTTTATCGCTGCCCAAAAGTGTACCCGGCTTTACTATCAATCGCTATTGTGGCTCAGGTGTAGAAGCCATTGCCATTGCAGCTGCCAAAATCCACGCAGGCATCGCCGACTGCATCGTAGCCGGAGGGGTAGAATCCATGTCGATGGTCCCTACAACCGGGTGGAAAACAGCCTTGAACTACGAAATTGCCAAGGAGCACGCCGACTATTACGTAGGCATGGGTCTAACCGCTGAACAGGTTGCCAATCAATTTAAAATAAGCCGCGAAGATCAGGATGCGTTTGCCTTTGCTTCGCACCAAAAAGCCCTTGCCGCACAGAAAGAGGGCAAATTTGAGGCTGAAATTGTGCCTATTACGGTAAAAGAAACGTTTTTTGATTCCAATTCCGGCAAAAAGAAAACGAAAGAATACATCGTTACTAAAGACGAAGGACCACGCGCCGATACAACTGTGGAGGCACTGGGAAGACTTAAACCTGTTTTTGCCGCAGGTGGCAGCGTTACCGCAGGAAACTCTTCGCAAACGTCAGATGGAGCGGCTTTTGTCGTAGTAATGTCAGAGAAAATGGTGAATGAGCTGAATCTCAAACCCATTGCTCGGATGATGTCGTATGCTTCCGCAGGTGTAGAGCCACGAATTATGGGAATTGGCCCCGTCGCAGCTATTCCGATTGCCCTTAAACAGGCAGGGTTACAGCTCAATGACATTGATCAAATTGAACTCAATGAAGCATTTGCGGCCCAGTCGTTGGCAGTCATTAAAGAGTTGGACATAGACGTAACAAAACTTAACCCCAACGGTGGTGCCATCGCTCTCGGACACGCATTGGGTTCAACCGGTGCCCGTTTATCAGTACAATTGTTTAATGAAATGCGGCGTCAAAAACAAAAATATGGGATGGTAACAGCCTGTGTAGGTGGCGGGCAAGGCGTAGCGGGGATTTATGAATTTTTGAATTAACGCCAAAGCTGTCAATAGTCCATAGACGATAGTCTACAGCTTTCAAATCAAGGTGAGCAGACAGTTTCAATAAACTATCTGCTCACCTTTTTACTTTACACACTACACTTTCTACTTATTCTCTCACCGCCGCAATCACCGAAATCTCCACATTCGAATCTTTTGGCAAACGGGATACTTGCACCGTCTCACGGGCCGGGTAGTGACTCGTAAAGAAATGCCCATACACTTCGTTGACTTTGGCGAAGTCGTTCATATCCTTCAAAAAGATGCTGCTTTTGACGATGTTATGGTAATTTAAGCCCGCTTCCTTCAAAATAGCACCGATATTCAGCATTACCTGACGTGTTTCCTGTTCAATATTATCCGTTATTAAATCGCCGGTAGCGGGGTCAATCGGAATTTGACCCGAGACAAAAAGTAAATCTCCCACCAAAACAGCCTGCGAATAAGGACCGATGGGAGATGGAGCAGAAGTAGTGAAAATGTTCTTCTTAGGCATAATTGTGAAGTTAAAGGTTAATTCAGTTAATTAGACCACGGTCAATAGTCGATATTTATTAATACCATAGACTGTGGACAGTTGACCATGGGCTACTCCAATTCCCTCAAATACATCTGAATCGTATTTTCGAGACCAAAATAAAGCGCATCACAAATAAGTGCGTGACCGATAGAAACTTCGTCTAAATGAGGTATCTGTTGGTTGAAATAACGTAAATTATCTAAACTTAAATCGTGCCCCGCATTCAAGCCCAGCCCTATTTCGTGGGCTACTTTAGCCGCACTGACATAAGGCGTAACGGCTTTTTCACGGTCTCGAAAATAGTGTTCTGCGTAAGGTTCAGTATATAATTCCACTCGGTCGGCGCCGCAATTTTTAGCTCCTTCCACCATTTTTTCGATTGGGTCCACAAACACCGAAACCCGAATCCCCTCTGATTTAAATATAGAAACCAAATCAGTTAAACGCGTTCGGTTGGTAATCGTATCCCAACCAGAATTTGAAGTAATGGCTCCCAACGCGTCAGGAACGAGTGTTACCTGAGCAGGTTTGGTTTTGAGCACCAATTCTATAAATTTACTTTCGGTCGGGTTTCCTTCGATGTTAAACTCGGTCGTAACGACTTCTTTCAAATCAAGCACATCCTGATAACGAATGTGCCGCTCATCAGGACGAGGGTGTACCGTAATTCCCTGCGCACCAAAATTCTCGCAGTCAAGGGCTGTTTTAACAACGTTGGGATTATTCCCTCCGCGCGAATTGCGCAACGTGGCTATTTTGTTGATATTTACACTGAGACGAGTCATTTTTGATTGGATAGTTAGAACCGATAAGCGTTTTTATTCTTTCTTATCTTCCTAACTTTTAACTTTTCATAATGGTTTCAAAGGTATTCGGAAAACCCGTTTTACACAATTTTTTGTTCAGAATCTTGACATACTCACTTTTTGTCTATATTTCGATAAATTATTTCTTCATCTAACACTTTGTCAACCTTGAAAGAGAACTATCAACGATGGTATTCGCCGACGTTGGGGCGAGATATTGAAATGCTGACGATCGGGCATTGGGGCTATCCTATCTTGTTATTTCCCACCTCTATGGGTCGTTTTGACCAAAATAAAGATTTTGGTCTTACAGAATCGGTGCGGTGGTACGTAGAAACGGGTAAAATCAAATTGTATCTGATAGACAGTATCGACAAAGACAGTTGGTATGCCAAACATTTACAGCCGTCAGTACGCGCTCATAATCACAGTATTTATGATCGTTTTCTCAACGATGAACTCGTTCCTTCCATCAGACATGAGTCCAATGTAGATAAAATCGCCGTGGCAGGATGCAGTTTCGGGGGCTACCACGCCCTCAATTTTGCCTTCAAACACCCTGATAAAGTAGCCTATATGTTCAGCATGAGCGGGGCATTTGATGTTCGCAGTTTTATGAATGGTCACAACGACGATACAGTCTATTTCAACAACCCGGTGGACTTTATGCAAAACGAAGAAGGTTGGAAATACAACCACATGAAAATTGTATTGGGTACTTCAGAGTGGGATATTTGCCTCAATGACAACGTAAAAATGTCTCAGATTCTAAAAGCAAAAGGCATCCATCATTGGCTCGACATCCGGGGCTGGGAAAGCCACGATTGGCCCTTATGGAACAAAATGTTTCCTGAATACATATCACAAATGGGATTATAAAAAGCCCCATCCCCGAAGGGGCTTAAAAATAACAATAAACTCCCCCATCGGGGGTGGGGGCCAATATTCATTATGAAAAAAGTAGGAATTTTACACGGAATGGAAAATACATTCCCTCAGGCATTTGTAGAGCGCGTCAATCAATTGGATGGTAAAGATGTAATTGCCGAACCGGTATTGATTGACCGCGTGATGCAGGGCGAAGCCACCGACTACGCAGTTATTATCGACCGTATCTCACAGGATGTACCGTTTTATCGGGCATACCTCAAAAACGCGGCACTCTGCGGCACAGCCGTCATCAATAACCCTTTTTGGTGGAGCGCCGATGAAAAGTTTTTCAACAATGCACTGGCGGTAAAATTGGGCGTACCTGTACCCAATACGATACTGATGCCCTCCAAAGAGCGCCCGACAGATACCTCTGAAAGCTCTTTTAGAAATCTTAAAATGCCCATGGCATGGGGAGAAATGTTTGACTACGTAGGTTTTCCTGCCTACATGAAACCGCACGCAGGCGGAGGTTGGAAAAGTGTTTATAAAATTGACGACATGAACGATTTGTGGACCAAACATGCCGAAACGGATCAGTTAGTGATGTTGCTTCAAAGCGAAGTAACTTTTGAAGATTACTATCGTTGCTACTGCCTGGGCGGTAAATACGTTCACATCATGCCTTATGAGCCGCGCAACCCGCATCATTTGCGCTACGCAACCCAGCCCAAAACCACGGGTGAGGCCCACAAAAAACTAATCGCCACCATTACCGATTATGTATTACGGCTCAACAAAGCATTGGGCTACGATTTCAATACGGTTGAATTTGCCGTCCACAACGGTATTCCTTACGCGATCGATTTCTGCAATCCTGCCCCAGACGCTGATATTCATTCAGTTGGACAGGAAAATTTTGATTGGATTGTGGAAAACGCTGCCAAAATGGCCATCGAAAAAGCCAAATCCCACAAAGACGGAAAAACAAATCTTACCTGGGGAAGCTTTGTGCGTACTTCCGCCATGAATTTGCCCATCGCCAACTTAGCCAAAGGAGATGTAGAGCCATCGGAAGCAGAAGAAAAACCTAAAAAAGCGGCACCAAAAGTCAAAGCGGAAGAACCGGCTAAAAAAACACCGAAAAAGAAATAAGTTTACACGGGGCCGCCCGAGCGGTTCATAATTTACAGTTTACGGTTAGCGCCACATAATCTAAAGCCTACCGTAAACTGTAAACCATCTACCATAAACTACCGAAAACACATGCATAAATTTACCATCGGAATCGAGGAAGAATTCCAAACCATAGACCCCGAAACCCGCGCTTTGCGCTCTCACATGTCAAAGATTGTAGAGGATGGTAAAATCATCCTCAAAGAGCGGGTCACTGCCGAAATGCACCAGGCAGTTGTAGAAGTAGGAACCAATATCTGTACCAATATTCAGGAAGCTCGTCAGGAAGTTACCTACCTGCGGAAGATGATTATTGATTTAGCCGCCCAGCAAAATCTTAAAATTGCCGCAGCAGGTACGCACCCGTTTTCGGACTGGCAAGACCAGCTCATTACGCCCAACGAACGCTACGATAAACTCATTGACGAAATGCGCGACGTAGCACGCGGCAACCTGATTTTTGGACTCCATGTTCATATCGGAATTCCCGACCGCGATACCGGCGTCAAATTGCTTAATTCTCTTACGTATTTTTTGCCGCATATCTACGCGCTTTCTACCAATTCTCCTTTTTGGTGCGGGCGCAATACAGGCTTTAAATCGTACCGTTCCAAGGTATTTGACAAATTTCCGCGCACCGGTATTCCCGAATACTTTGAAACGGCCCACGACTACGACGATTACGTCAATTTGTTAATCAAAACAGGCTGTATCGACAACGGCAAGAAAATTTGGTGGGACATGCGTCTGCATCCATTTTACAATACCATCGAATACCGCGTTTGCGACATACCGATGCGCGCCGATGAAACTATCTGTTTGGCGGCGTTGATGCAGGCATTGGTGGTGAAAATCTATAAGTTGATGAGCAAGAATCTGAATTTTCAGCACTACCGTAAAATCCTCATTAACGAAAATAAATGGCGGGCAGCGCGGTACGGCATTCAGGGAAAACTCATTGATTTTGGCCGCAAAGAAGAAGTACCTTATTTTAATCTGGCTCAAGAGTTACTTGAATTTGTGGATGACGTAATAGATGACCTCGGCAGCCGTAAAGAAGTGGAATACATCCATAAAATCCTGGAAATGGGTACCGGTGCCGACCGTCAGTTGGCTGTCTGGGAATCTACCAAAGATCTGAGTCGCGTGGTGGATTATATTGTGGAAGAAACGGCTTATGGGTTGTAAGAATACTTGTTAAATGCAAATTTTGCTCTAAGGTCTGTGGAGAAGTGAATTCTGCCATTTGATAACTTTTTCAAAAAAATGCCCGAAGAAACAAATACTACGACATATCAATTATCTAACAAATAGCGATTTAACTTCGATAAATAATTTTGTGTAATAATCCGCGGGTGATGAAATTAAGGAACCCCGTAGTTCGGGGTGTTCTAAAAGACACCCCTGAACCAAACATAACAAGAGTGTTTGTAACAAGGTAAGTGCCAATTTATCTACCTGATAGCCTTCAAAACCCTCTGTTTTCAAAAACAAGAAAGAAGGTGTTTCAGGTATGTACAATTTATTTGCAAATCCACACAAATTAAAAACTCATTAATACAATGTGTTTACGGCTTATTGTTATCGCTTGTTGCTTCTGTTTTTGGAGATGCGACTCGGCTAAAACAGACCCAACGCCAACCGAAATAACCATTCAATTTATCAATCAACTTCGACCTCAATTGGTAGGTACATGGCAGCTACGCCACGCTCAAATCAGTTCTCAAAAACAAGTTGCCGTTTATCATTCCACCGGAATTACGAAAGATACGCTTTTGAAAGAGGTTGCTATTATAACGTTAGTTGCTTGGTCCGGCGAAGTCGTTGATGAACGGATACTGCATTTAGGAGGCACTCTACGATTTAGAGCTAAAGACTATCCAATTCATGTTCAGCTTTGGCCAATTCAAAATAACCCGAAGACGAAAGGTTTCCTGTTCATTGATTACCACTACCAACAAGGATTAAACCTCAATACTGCTGACGCCGACTATCTGTATGCCATTGGTCTCATTGGAGAAAACTTTAGCTTGGAAACTGAGTTAGGCGATTCAACAATGACTTGGAAGGGTCTGAATCGGGCTATAGTTGCCGCCAATTTTACAAAGAATAAATGACAAAGTATTGCCCGAAATTGCAACTTGCCATCTCTCGATTATCCCTGTCTCCTAAAGCCGAAGCAGCTTTCCCAAAGGTCAATAAAACTGTCTTTTGCTAAAAAACTTCTTTGCTGAAAAGCGAAAACTCTTCTTTTTTGCGTTGTTGAAGAAGTGATACATTAACTTTGCTCCATGAAAAAAACGATTCTTTTCCTGTCTTTGCTTACTTTTTTTTCCTGTAAAGAGAAGGAACCTGCTCCCGTCGCTACTCCTGCCTGCGCTATCGGCAGCGAAACCGGCGTCAACAATGCCTATAAATCGGAGTATCAGTACAATGCGAGTGGATTGCCGGAAGCATTGAACGTCTCGGTTAAAGACAACGCCACCGGGCAGTTAAAACCCGCCGCTACTATCCAATATACATATGAAAACAGTCGGTTGGTTAAGGTGGTAGATGCCGATGTGGAAGAAAAATTGGAATACAATTCCAAAGGAGCTTTAACCCGCTTGACCGTGGTCAAGACCAATGAATCCGCCTACGTCAATTATACGCTTAACTTTGAAACCGACGCCAATCAACGTATCACCAAAGTGACGGACTCGAAGGGAGTACAAACTACTGTCAAACGCGATTCCCAAGGAAATATTACAGAAACGCTGACCACTAACACAAGTACCAATCAGGAACTCTATCGCGTTGTCCTGAGCGGGTATGACAACAAAAAATCAGTGTATGATTCATTCAAAGGCTGGTCATTCAGTATATTGGGCTATTATGCCAACTACGTTAAGTTTCCGCTTTTTACCACCGGCGCAGGCGGCAACGCAGGAAAACGCACTGACTACGAAGCGGGGAAAGCCGTAACTGAAATTACGTACACTTATACGTATAATTCCACCGGCTTTCCGCTAACGGAACAATCCCTCACTAAATTTTTAGACGGCTCCGGCATTGCTACCTACAGCCGGACATTTACCTATACCGATTGCAAATAGAGATTGTCAACTCAGCTGTTGTCTGATTTTTTCGGCTATTTCTGCCAATTCATCCTGACTCATTTTGAGCTTATTGTTGAAGTTCATATCTGCCATGCTGTTCATAGGAATCAGGTGTACGTGTGCGTGAGGTACTTCTAAACCCACTACAGCAATGCCGATGCGTTTGCAGGTAATGGCTTTTTCAACAGCAATGGCTACCGTTTTTGAAAACTTCATCAAACCTTTATACAACGCATCGTCTAAATCAAAGATATAATCAATCTCCTGTTTGGGAATAACAAGGGTATGACCCGGAGCACAGGGAAACACGTCGAGAAAAGCGAAGAATTCTTCTGTCTCAGCGATTTTATGGCAGGGAATTTCGCCATTGACAATGCGGGTAAATATAGATGGCATACGAATAAAAAGAGGATTAAGTCCTGAGTATAGCAGGCAGCAAGATACAAACAAAACCTCTCACTTTTTAACTGTGCCAAATTTTGTACAAATCTAAGTTTGCTTTTTCGAGACAAAACCTGTAATTTTGCGCTCTGATTTTCAAGGGTGTGTCAAAATTGACACTTTTTTTGTATCAGGCGATTAGACATAACAGATTCAATAACAATCACAAACAACCATGGCACGTGATTTAAAATTCACAAGAAACATTGGGATAGCTGCTCACATTGATGCTGGTAAAACCACCACAACAGAGCGAATTCTTTATTACGCAGGGGTAAGCCACAAAATCGGTGAGGTACACGACGGTGCTGCAACGATGGACTGGATGGCGCAGGAGCAAGAGCGCGGTATCACTATTACCTCAGCTGCTACCACAGTAGATTGGCAGTATAGAGATAATAAATACCACATCAACATTATTGACACGCCGGGCCACGTTGACTTTACAGTAGAAGTAAACCGCTCACTTCGCGTATTAGATGGTCTTGTATTTTTGTTCAGTGCCGTTGACGGGGTTGAACCTCAATCAGAAACCAACTGGCGTTTGGCCAACAATTATAACGTAGCTCGTTTGGGTTTCGTTAATAAAATGGACCGTTCCGGTGCAGACTTTTTGAATGTTTGTACGCAAGTGAAAGAAATGTTGGGAAGCTACGCAGTCCCTCTTCAATTACCAATCGGTGCTGAAGACAACTTCAAAGGCGTAGTTGACTTGGTAAACTTCCGCGGAATGGTGTGGAACGAGCACGACAAAGGAATGACTTTTCAGGAAGTACCTATTCCGGACGATATGCTCGAAGAAGCAACCGAATGGCGCGAAAAATTACTCGAAGCAGTGGCTGAGTTTGATGATACCTTGATGGAAAAATACTTCGAGGATCCCGCATCAATCACCGAAGACGAAATTTTGGCCGCTTTGCGTGAAGCAGTTATTGCCATGAAAGTCGTTCCAATGCTTTGCGGTTCTTCTTTCAAAAATAAAGGAGTTCAAACCATGCTTGATTACGTGATGGCCTTATTGCCTTCACCATTGGATAAAGAAAGCATCAAAGGAACCAATCCTGATACCGGCGCTGAAATCTCTCGTAAACCAAGCGTGAACGAGCCTTTCTCGGCTTTAGCATTCAAAATCGCAACCGATCCTTACGTTGGTCGTTTGTGTTTTATTCGTGCATATTCGGGTGTATTGGAAGCAGGTTCTTATGTACTGAACAACCGTTCAGAAAACAAAGAGCGTATTTCCCGTATTTTCCAAATGCACGCCAACAAGCAGAACTCTATTGAGCGTCTGGAAGCGGGTGACATCGGTGCGGTAGTAGGTTTTAAAGACATCAAAACGGGTGATACCCTTTCTGATGAAAAACACCCTATCATTCTGGAATCAATGGTCTTCCCTGAGCCGGTAATCGGTTACGCCATTGAGCCTAAGAAAAGTGCTGACCAAGACAACTTCTCGAAAGCGATTGGTAAATTGATCGAAGAAGACCCAACCCTTCAGGTGGAGTCTAACGACGAAACAGGTCAAACCATCATCAAGGGAATGGGCGAGCTTCACTTGGAAATCATTATCGACCGTATGCGTCGTGAGTTCAAAGTGGAAGTAAACCAAGGAGCACCACAAGTAGCTTACAAAGAGGCGATTACTAAGAAAGTAGAGCACCGCGAAGTCTATAAGAAACAAACGGGTGGTCGCGGTAAATTTGCCGATATCGTATTTGAAATCGGACCACGCGACGACCACGAAGAAGGTCAGGAAGTTAAAAAAGGTTTACAGTTCGTAAACGAAGTAGTAGGTGGAGCGATTCCTCGCGAATTTATCCAACCGGTACAAAAAGGATTTGAAGCGGCTATGGTAAACGGACCATTGGCAGGATACCAATTGGAAAGCATGAAAGTGCGTCTTTTCCACGGTTCTTACCACGACGTTGACTCCGACTCACTTTCATTTGAATTGGCCGCGAAAATCGGTTTCAAAGAAGCAGCTCGCCAAGCAGGTCCAAAATTGTTGGAACCTATCATGGCCGTAGAAGTATTGACACCCGAAGAATACACCGGTCCTATCACAGGTGATTTGAACCGTCGTCGCGGTATCATGAAAGGAATGGATTCACGTGCTGGTTCACAGGTAATCAAGGCAGATGTACCTTTGTCGGAGTTGTTTGGTTACGTAACTGACCTTCGTACCATGTCATCAGGCCGTGCTACTGCTAACTTGACTTTCTCGCACTACGAATTCTTGCCAAACAACTTGGCGGATATCGTAATTGCAAAATCAAAAGGATAATTTTAAGTTTACTGTTTCGGGTTTATAAGTTTAGAGTTCAAATACAAACCATAAACCCGAAACTTAATAAACTGTAAACTTTAAAAATATTTCCTATCGGAGAAAATGGCTCTTTCGATGGGGTAATTTAAAATCAACCGGAGCCAACAAAGTAAGAATGAACCAAAAGATTCGTATCAAGCTCAAGTCATTTGACCACAATTTGGTGGATAAATCGGCTGACCGCATCGTGAAAGCGGTGAAATCAACGGGTGCTGTTGTAAGCGGCCCGATTCCATTGCCTACTGAGAAGCAAATCTACACAGTATTGCGCTCACCCCACGTGAACAAAAAATCACGTGAGCAATTCCAACTTTGCACCTACAAGCGTCTGATCGATATTCACTCGTCAAGCGCTAAAACGGTAGATGCTCTGATGAAACTTGAATTGCCGAGTGGCGTTGATGTTGAAATCAAAGTTTAATTACCTTGGGTTTCCAAATTACAAAGCCGACTTCGAAAGAGGTCGGCTTTTGTTTTTTAGTGGATTTTATTCCCCATCCTATCCTTCTGAGCATGAGTTATTTAAGCGAAATGTAGAATTTGTTGCCCATTAAAATATATCCCAAAAATAGTGGTATTAGTATTTTCTTATTCTAAAGCAATTCAATACTTT
>Ga0209812_10002412_pt1 | contig 11217 bp, 12 predicted proteins | sample JI71714BDNA_FD_187502 | JGI IMG/M metagenome (GOLD analysis project Ga0209812, IMG submission 187502) | Wastewater effluent complex algal communities from Wisconsin, to seasonally profile nutrient transformation and Carbon sequestration -... | ecosystem: Engineered > WWTP > Effluent > Algae...
ACAATGCTGTATGATATGTAAGGCTTGGCAAAACTAATGTAGTATTGAAATAAAATTCCAACTGTGAGACCGTCCCCTGTCTCAGTGGGCTTGGCAAAACTAATGTAGTATTGAAATCTTCATCAGCTAACTTATTGCATAGTGCGTTGTATGGCTTGGCAAAACTAATGTAGTATTGAAATTCGACAATAACTACAACGAAAAAACAGATAAAATTGAGGCTTGGCAAAACTAATGTAGTATTGAAATATATATGGGCTTGCCTCACCTCTTATGATCTTATCCGGCTTGGCAAAACTAATGTAGTATTGAAATAGCGTTGGAGGATCAAAAGGCAAGAGAGTCTTCGATGGCTTGGCAAAACTAATGTAGTATTGAAATCTTATTTACAATAATGTATCTATCAATCTCAGAACTGGCTTGGCAAAACTAATGTAGTATTGAAATTTAAAAAGTGGATCGCTGTACCCGACACAAACATATGGCTTGGCAAAACTAATGTAGTATTGAAATGCCTGCCCCGTCAATCAATGATCTCAGGTACCGAAGGCTTGGCAAAACTAATGTAGTATTGAAATTCATTCTTACATTCTTTTCATTGCTATGCTCTGCAGGCTTGGCAAAACTAATGTAGTATTGAAATCCAGATGCAACTGTCTCGCCGATTACAGGGTAAACAGGCTTGGCAAAACTAATGTAGTATTGAAATCTCTTTTAGCTTACTATTGGTTATTCATCTAGCTACGGCTTGGCAAAACTAATGTAGTATTGAAATCTTTGCACATTTGTCCTTATTCAATCATCATTGAAGGCTTGGCAAAACTAATGTAGTATTGAAATACCCTCTCTTTGTATAATCTCGTGAGTTCTTGTGTTGGCTTGGCAAAACTAATGTAGTATTGAAATTAACATAAAATAATAATATAATAAATATCAGTTTAGGCTTGGCAAAACTAATGTAGTATTGAAATTATTCTAACAGTCTGACTGCGTTGCTTGTTTTATAGGGCTTGGCAAAACTAATGTAGTATTGAAATGCATTAGCAATCATATCATCAATAACCTGTTGAGTTGGCTTGGCAAAACTAATGTAGTATTGAAATTTCTACGATAACACTGATCGAGGATATTATGAATGTGGCTTGGCAAAACTAATGTAGTATTGAAATTGAGTCAACCAAATCTACCCGTCTCACCTCATAGGTGGCTTGGCAAAACTAATGTAGTATTGAAATTTTGTTTTTTTATGTAATAATCTCTGCCTTTCAGTCGGCTTGGCAAAACTAATGTAGTATTGAAATCATTTCCGTGATCGTCTACAAGACTACATTGACAGGGCTTGGCAAAACTAATGTAGTATTGAAATTATCAAGAGGGAAAAAAATTGTTATAGACAGTTGGGAGGCTTGGCAAAACTAATGTAGTATTGAAATTGACTTGATATATCCCCACAACATACACAACAACAGGCTTGGCAAAACTAATGTAGTATTGAAATATGCAAGGAGCGTACTGTTTTGAGATGTGAGCTAGTTTCAGTTTTGATTACTGGTTTGAATTAGTATTATTGTCTATGTTATTTGTATTGAGTAAAATTGCTAGGCCTCACACATGAGTCATTACTGGGGGACGTTCTAGGTGTATTTCTTTGAGTGCAATCATGAGATCTTCGGTTGTGGTTACCGGTTTTGCACCTGATATTGCAACTATCTCTTCCCTTGTTATTGCTCCTTTTCTTAATTCCTGAATAAAAGGATCTTCATTTTTTCTTGTAATATAGTTTTTAATTTCACTCATTTTATAATGATTATATTGATAAATAAACACTCTAACTTTTCCTTGGGTTGGGGATTTTTCTTGGGATATAAATTGTCTTGATTGATAATAGAGCTAACATATAAATAATTGAGAATATATTGCAATAGTAGCCATTCTTATGGTACTAAATAATCAATGAATGATGAATAATAATTTATGTATAAATAGATACTTAGTCTAATTTTATGAGACATCAATACTATTTGCCTATAAAAGATTTCTACTGTGATCTACTTGCAACAGTGCGATATATTGTTATAATGATTTCTCATCAATCAATATCCTATATGTCAGATAAAATTGTTCATATTAGCCCTTCTCAAGTACGACATCGAAAATATTTGTTTCTAGGTACCATCTTGGTGTCAAAATCTCTTCAGACACTTCTGTCGTCAGAAGAAATTCAGTACATAGTAGATGACGTGCGTAAGAGGGCTCAAGAGCAAGGAGGTCTATTCTTCTTGCAGCATTATCAACATCAAGATATTACTTATCCTATCTTCGTAATAGATCTATCTACGAGTCTTGATGGATCTGTAGAACAGGGCATTAAAATATGCTCTATAGGAGAATATTGATGTCTTACCCTGCCTGTATGAGGTAGGGTTTTTTTTGTAGCATCTCTTGCATTTTGGTGCTTTTTTTGACTTTTATGATGGAAATCTAATTTTGTTTGAGTATAGTGCAGATAGATTTACTTTATTAATCCATAAAGATGATATCGATTTTTGACCAAATCAAGAAAATCAACGATCACGGTAAGGAGTATCGACTTGCTCGTCAGTTAGCCAAAGCTTTGGAATACAATGACTTTGGTAATTTTGAAAATGTAATCAAAAAAGCAAAATACGCTTGTGAAAATAGTGGACAAAATATAGTAGACCACCTCGGTGAGGTCACCGAGGTGGTGCCGTGATGATCATGAGCAGGTGCACCATATCCTAGTTACCAACTATCACGCTATTTCTGTTACTTAATAGCGATGGAAGCAGATAGTAAAAAATCTAGTGTGGCTCAAGCCAAGACATATTTTGCCATCCAAACAAGAAAGCAGGAAGTTAGCGAACAGCTCCTCGAAGATCAAAAGAGAATCTACCTCAGAGAGCAAGTCTCAGAGCACAATAAATCTCTTGCCAAAACTGCTAAGCAAGCATGAGTATCTCACTACGGCAACTTTGTAGATTATGGATACTTGTGATTATATGGCATGAGAAATAAGGATATCCTCAAAACCAAAAAACTTGACCCAAAAGATTCTCTCATGGATCATGTGGGTAGTGAAGAGCTTGCGGCAAATCTGTTCCGTGCAACACAAGCAGAAGCCAAGATCAAAAGAGAGTGAATTATCGGTCAAGACAAAGCAAGTAAGGCTCACTATGAGATAGGGCAAGAAGTCAGAGAGACGATCAAGAAGATATGAGGTACTATGCCAGAAAAACTCCCCAAATTTGATCATATCAACAAAGCAAAAAAGAGAATCAAGCAAGTAGACAAGAAAAACCTACCACCACAATCATAGTCAAAATATCATAGCACCTCTTGCATTTTGGTGCTTTTTTTATAAAATGGAGTTAGTTTGTAAGGTTATAAAGTCTGTAATATTCATAAAGAATGACGAGCCTTTAGCCTTCTACCTTTAGCCTTTCGCCTGTGATTATGTACGATTTTGACCCACAAAAAGATTATTATAAAATCCTATGAGTAGAGGAGTCTGCCAGCGACGATGAGATCAAAAAAGCCTTCCGCAAAGCAGCCATGAAACACCACCCAGACAAATGAGGTGATCAAGAAGAGTTTAAGAAAATCAACGAAGCCAACATGGTCATCGGAGACCCACAAAAGCGCCAACAATACGATGCTGTCCGCAAGGGTGGCTTTGGGGGCTTTGGAGGTGGATGATTTGGTGGATTCCAGTGATGAGGATTTGGATGATTTCAGGGTGCTGACGTACAGTTTGAGTGATTTGGTGATCTGGGTGATATTATCGAGCAGTTTATGTGAGGAGGATTCTGATGAGCAAGCCGCCGCCCTCGCAAAGGTCAGGATATCCAATTATCATTGTCGATTAGCTTTGAGGAGTCGTATCATGGTATGACCAAGCAGATTACCTATGCCAAGCATGAATTTGATGCCAATGGTCAGGCGACAAGAGTGACCAAGCAGATTGAGGTCAAGGCTCCAGCAGGTATCCAGCATGGTCAGTATATCAAATATACGCAGATGGGTGATGGCTGACGCAATGGTGGTCCAGATGGTGATTTGTATGTTCAGATCAATGTTCAGTCATCTCAGTATTGGACGCGTAAGTGAGACGATATTTATACTACCATTGAAGTACAAGTACATGATCTTGTGCTAGGTGCTGAGTATGAAGTGCCACATCCAGATGGTAACGTGACAGTCAAAATTCCCAAATACACACAACCAAGTGATATCCTCAGAGTCAAAGGTAAATGATTTGGCAAAAAGGGAGGTATGTTTAGTGCTGGATGATGAGATTTGATGGTGAGACTCATTGTCAAAACCCCCAAAAAATTGAGCAAAGAAGAGACAAAACTCTGGGAAAAAATCAAAGAAGAAGCTTCTCGCTAGTGATTAGTAGCCTCCTGGGCATGTAGTAGAAATTGAATATCAGTTATTAGATGACAGATTATTCAAAATACATAAATTCTGACTTGCAATTGGGTCAGTTTTTTTCATACAATATGATTATGGTTTTATAGTGCTAAATAATAATCTCAATGTATGGAGAATTAAATGAAAACAACTAAATCAAGCCAATAATGGTCTCCCTATACCCAAAAAACAGGAAAAAATGTAAAAGGTTTTGGTGGTCTATTGGTTTACGATTTTATTACAAAAGTATTTATTTTTAATCAACTATCATAGTATGAAGAGAACAATCACAGCCCTTTTATTGACTTTCTTATTGAGTATTGGATATAGTTTTGCTAGCTTCCAAATAATGACAAACAGTACACAAGGAGACTATATTTGATGATGAAAATCTCGAGATGTATCTGCATCAAATTGATGATTCTTAAAGGTAAATAATGCAACAAAGTCAAATGTCTCTTTTAATATGGAGTCATTTGATATATCATGGATGAACTTTAGTTTTAGTGCTTGAGTAAATGAATGAACTCTAAAGCCTGGAACATTATACTATCCAGCAAAGCGTGATCCATTTAGATGATCGTATAATGGAATTGATATTAGTTGAGATGGAAGATGATGTAATACAATATTATGATGATTTTATGTGCACGAGTATGCTCTCAATAGTGATGGTACTCTACAGTCTGCTGCAATTGACTTCTTACAACATTGTGAAGAACGTAAAGAAGAATGACTTTACTGATCAATAAGATATAATTCTAAGGTGCCAGTTAGTTGTACTAATGGTGACTGTAGCCGTGCCAAGCAACTTATAACAAATGTAATTAACCAAACTAAGGAACCTAAAACTACGACCACAACCAATAAGTCTGCGACCACAACTAATAAGCCGACAAATAATTCACGTACTAAAACAGTAGACCTTAGGACTATCGATTTTGATAATCTTACTGTAAGAGCACAGAAAGTCTTCGATAGGAGGGTTAATGGACGAGTTCGTAAATATGAGAATGTTATAACTACGTGTAATGTAGATCAATTATTTGGTATTGCTACTGATCGATTGGATACTCAGGCATGTGGCATGCAACATACAGTACATGTACAAAATGCATTAGATATTGTCAATGAGATTTTTGGTGAATATAGTGCGGATGATGGTACAGTACTTAAATTATCAGCTCAAGAAATTGATACATGAATTAAAGACTTAAGAAGGATTCTCAATGCTACATTCAGACGACCTACGCCAAGATCATCATGAGATAGATTGAGTTATGCAATCGTGAGACGACAAATTGAATATATGATACTAACATTCGAGGTAGCAAAAACTTATGTTAGATAGTGTGAATTATATTCTATTTTATAATGTTTGATTATATATCTTATAGCTACTCATGAAAGAGCTTCTCGCTAGTGATTAGTAGCCTCCTGGGCATGTGCTGGGCCTAATCATTAGTCTCCTATTGTCTGGACTAGTAAAGGGTTGATGATTTTTGTCTGGTCCTGCTGATAATATTCGATCTTGTCTGCTACAGCCATGTACTGGTTCTCATTCATCAGTATCAAATAGATACGGACTTCCCCATGGATCAGTCTCCATACCAGCAAGTGCACCAGTGTGCAGACCAGCGGCTTGTTCAATACGGCGTAGTGCTTGTATCCAATGATTTCTACATGGATGATTGCTGGCTAATACACTAAGATCAGTATTGCCATCACAACTACATCTAATACATGCTATTCTTCAAGTAATGTCATATAGGTTTTGGTTGGTATTACTCTGCGCCATAAACACTGCAGTCCTAAAATCCTGAAAATCCTTCTCTACTCTTGTATATCTGACTTGATCTTGCATTCATTTGATCCTTGGTACCAGTGCTACCGCAAGTACTCATATGATTACAATCACAATTAGCACTTCAATGAGTGTGAATCATTTATTGCTGAATGTATGATATGATTGTGGATTCATAGTGAGTACTTAGTGTGATAAAGTAGTGAATATTATTATGATCATCTTACTTTTTACAATTAGAGTGTTTTGATATATAATGATGTGAAAAGTGCGGCGAACCTATAGACTATATTATAGTTATATAATTATAATTTGTCAATTATAAAAAACATAAAAGAAGCATAAAGGATGTGGAAATAATGTGGAATAAATAACATACCTTGCAAAAGATACAAAAACTCCTATATCAATGATTAACTATTTTTATTTTATTTATTTTTTTGCGTTCTCATGAAGTATATTGCTTATGTTATGATGTTTGCTTTGATTGCTCCATCTTTTGTTTCTGCTCAAACTGATACTAATTTAAATGAGTTGATGGCTCAGCTTTCGGCTCAGGGAGACGCTACAACTACATCTGATAGTGGTTCAACTACTACAGCCACTACTACAGCTACCACTGAGACTACCGAAACACACAATGCTGCTGAAATCAAAATGCAGAATATCACATATACCAATGTAGGTAGTAAATATACTATTACATGGACACCAATTCAAGGTACTGCAAATGTTGAGGTATCTGTCAAGAATACTGATACTGACATGGATTATACAAAACTTCAAACTGTTGAAGCAAGTAGAGGTTCTGTAGATATCAATCTTACTTCACAGGGTACATATACGATCAAATTGACTCCAGTGGATGCACTAAGTACTGCACTTGGTCAAGACAATATTATTACTATCAAAGTAGAGTCTCCTGCTGCAATTCCTACTACTCCACAAGAAGCACAAGAGTCAATCAAGGCTGCACCTCAGGTAGGTCCAGCAGAGGATCTATTGTTTGGTGGTTTGATTTTGGTAGCAATTCTATACTTTGTTTATAGATTTAGAACAAACGACTAATTAGTATCAATGATGATAGACTAATGATAGCCTGACTAGTGTCAGGTTTTTTTGTGATTTTTATGAGAGTGTTCTTGTGTGTGATACTACTTGAGTCACAAAATGACTAGATTTTCTCAACTGAATAACTATGCTAGATGATGTATTTTATTTTTTGTATTATTGTGATGTTACTTACTACTACTTCCCAACTAGACAACAAGCCAGTCTCTCAGTATCTTGGATTTATCTCTGCTGAAGTGATTGTCTGAGCTAATATTGTCAAAGATCTTTTTGCATGAATTACTGATATCTTTGGCGGTAGATCAAGTTCATATGAGTCTGCTTTGATCGATGGTAAAAATCAAGCAATGCAAGAATTGATCACAAAGGCCGAAAAGCTTGGTGCTGATGGTATCATTGGTATTGATATGGCATATGAGGTAGTGGGCAAGTGATCAATGTTTATGATCAATGTGACTGGTACTGCAGTTAAATTTTAATTTATTTATTGATTCACGATGAAATCACGAATTCGTATGGTGCTCATTATTCTTGTAGTTGTAGCAACGATTGCATGGTTATTGGGTATATGGTCTAGTATTGATCCAGTCTTGCTTGCTCAGATTACATGATCGGTGTGGGCTCTTGGGCTAGCTACGATTGTGATCTGATATCTCAGCGAAGAGCACAAACCTCTCAAAGATCAATTTTAACCTCACCCCGACCATCTCCTTATCGCTTCGCTAGGAGAGGGAGGATATTAATCTATTCGGTCGAGACAAGTCATCGGCCCTACGTTCTCATATTTCTTGTTTCTTTTCTTATTTTTTTTTATCTTTCTTCTTTTAAAAACTCATGTTTATCCTACCGGACCTTGACTACGACTACGCAGCACTTGAACCATATATTGATGCACTAACGATGGAGATCCATCATAGCAAACATCACGCAACTTATATTGCTAAACTTAATACAGCATTGGAGAATATTCAAGTAGCTGGGTATCCTGCGTTTGATTATGAGATTGATGAGTTATTGTCTCGTATGTCGACGATCCCAGAGGAGGCGAGAGCTGCAGTGCGTAATCACTGAGGTGGGCACTTCAATCATAGTATGTTCTGGGAGCTTATGACACCATGATGATCGCAGATATGAGAATATATAACTGACAAGTTGTCAGAAATATGGGGTACTCCTGACTGATTCAAGGAGGCATTTGCTGCTAGTGCTGGAGCACTATTCGGGTCGGGCTGGACATGGTTGATCAAGGGTACCGACGGTAAACTTGCTATCAAAAACTACGCCAATCAAGATAATCCGATCATGTATGGCGAAACTCCAATCTTGGGTATTGATGTGTGGGAACATGCCTACTATCTCAAGCATCAAAATCGTCGCCCAGATTATATCTGAGCATGGTGGAATGTGATTGACCGGGATCAGGTGGAGAAGAATATGAGAAAAATCGTATAGGATTTTTCTAGCCAAAACTTATAATTTTGGTATGAAGACTATTAGGTAGTAGTTTTGATGCTAGTTAGTAAGAATTTTATTAGCTTGATATAATGGCGTAATGGACTGTTGATGATCTTGAATTGAATGTATTGTTCGACTTATTGGGTACTTTTTTATCATTTTTTGGCCTGTAATATTATTATGAGCTTTTATTTGAATAATTAGTTTATTCATTAAGGATAAAGCAAAAAAATCTATTGAAGCATCAATGCCAGTGAATAATACCTTGAAAAAGGTACATATCATTGGATGCATACTATACATAGTATCGTTTATTGTATATCATACTTATGTGATGTCATTTCTTCAGGCAAAATACTATCCTTCATATGTTTTTCTTATGATATTATTGTCTTATTTAGTGTTATTTAATTCAAGAAAATATCAGTGGATTTCATTTTTGATTATGTTGTGTATGCTTTTATGTTGGTTATGTGTATGATTATTTGATAAGTGAGAGTATCTTGCCTATAGTAGTGGTACAATTATTCGATATGTATGATATTTTTTATTGATTATATGATTAATTTCGTGTACTTATTTATATCTTCATAAAAGATACTATTTTCCTGGAGATGAAATTACTGATTTACGTTCTCTATAGCTCATGAAACTCTACCTCCACACCCCATATTACAAAAACTCAAACTTTATGGCTCATCTGTGTGAGCATTTGGTGTTACATCCGCGTAGTGCTGACTTGGATGAGTATATGCTTCGCTACTATGATGGAGATGGGTGACTACATGGTGAGTATACCTATCTGAAATTTCGTCCTCAAAGTACTCTTGAACAAAACCTCGATACAATCCAAAATCCTCGTATTACTCAAAAGGTAGTGAATTATGAGATGGATATTTTTGCAGAAGAGTTTGGTGAAAGAGGATATTTCCTCAGATTGATCGATAAAGTGAGACAGCAAATCTATGGCAAGAAACATACATCACAACCCAAGAAACCAAGCTTGAAAGAAATCGTAGAATATCATGATACCTGGTATAAGAATGGTCGCTGGGTAGCTCGAGATGAAGATAGTTATGAGGTGATTGCTCATAATATCCCACATCCTACAGCTGTCACATCGGTGACATTGCCACAGTACCAGTATCAAGAAGTACTTCTCGAGTGACTCAGAAATCACGTTTGGTGAGCAAAACACACAAGTGTGTCAGATCTTGTCATCAATGAGATTATTGAGGATATTTTTACTGCTTGGGATAATCTTCAGAAGCGTTATCACCTATGATCATATTATACACAGGGAGCGAGCTCTGCATTTGATAGTCAGTATATGTTATTGAGATTTTCTGCGCATACTCGTTATAACGTGACACCAGAGTTTGTACAATCATACAAAAAGATCATTACTGAATTGGTATTCAAAGATGGATATTGGAAGTGGATAAGTGCAATTGGCCTGATCCATCATGCTGAGACGATTGATGCTGAGACGATCATCCAGTGTATTGATTTGATTACATACGAATATCTACATTCCCTGACATCACAAATTCACAACTAAGAATTATGGTTGTTTTGCTATATCGTCAATAGCTGAATTTCATGTGAGATATTCTTGATATGCTTGTTTGAGTTGTGTTCAATGTTGTTGATCGCCTATAGTTCGTCGAGTTGTCTGAGTATCATTATTCTTCATCTTATCTATTATATGATGTGCATTTGCCGTGATGAACATTAGTGTGTCATATTGTGTGTTGTATGCTTGTCTTTCGAGTGGAATTGCTTTTGGTCTATTCTTGTAGAGCTGCTCAAGAGATGATATGATTCAATTGATGCTGGTATTGTGACTTCAATGTTCATTGGTGGTCACACCCAATGCTGATGTCATTTGCTCGTATTGTTTGAGTAGGTCAGATATCGAAATATTATGTTGTGTGCTGATTGTGTCGTGTGGATAGAGCTGTTGTTTGAGTGTTGTAAGAGGATTTAGATAGTCAGACATAAAATTATGATAGAATTTTGCTTTTTTGCCCTCAGTCAACTGATTGTTGTATCGTGATGTGAGATTTTGTTCTAAGTTATCCAAAGCATTTGTTCAGTCTGGAGTGGTAAGTTTGTCTACGATGTCTTGATAGTTTCATTTGATAGTGAGATCGATCACTTTATCATTGACCAATCCCAATGAGTGATCTGCAATAGCTTTGAGATTAGTATTGTCTGCATAGATAGTATTAGTATTGAAGTCTTGATCAATAATCCACTTGAGAGTCGGATATGATTCTAACATTGTGAGAAAATTACGCTCTTCTTTCAGCGTTGCGAATGATTCGCGGTTGATAAGATTGTTGAGTTTTGTAGATAGTGACTCAGCAAATAGCTCAAAGTTTCTGATAAGTGATTGTTGTTGGTCCAATTTTAAGTTTGGCCAATTATTGAGGTTCTCAAAAAAATCG
>Ga0209812_10002413_pt1 | contig 11216 bp, 9 predicted proteins | sample JI71714BDNA_FD_187502 | JGI IMG/M metagenome (GOLD analysis project Ga0209812, IMG submission 187502) | Wastewater effluent complex algal communities from Wisconsin, to seasonally profile nutrient transformation and Carbon sequestration -... | ecosystem: Engineered > WWTP > Effluent > Algae...
CATAGATTGCAAGGCCATTAAAAAGAACGAATGACCCTTACCACCTCCTCCACCTGCGCATCCGTCAGACTAGTAGAAGATGGAATGGAAATACATGAATTATAAATAGTATTAGATACATTTTCATTGGTGATAAACGGCAGATGCTTAAACATTCGCAACTGATGCATAGGTACCCAAAAAGGCCTACATTGTACACCATTATCTAACAAGTGTTTGATCATAGGTCTTTGCTTTTTGACTTTCATAGTGTGCAACCAATTATTGGGAGCGACGTGGTCGCCTACTTTTTGGAACTGCAAAATTTCATTTTCCAGATGATCGCGATAATATTTATCTATGGCTTTTTTACGCTCTAGAAAAGATGGCAACTGCTCCATTTGTGCTACACCTACAGCCGCTAGTATATTTACGAGTCTATAATTATACCCTATCTCATCATGGTCATATTCAAAAGGATCAGTCTTTGCTTGGGTGGTGATATGTTTGGCTTTTTTCGCCAGATTTTCATCATCTGTGACGATAACACCGCCTCCACCTGTACTGATGATTTTATTGCCATTAAAACTAAAAGTACCAAAAGTACCAAAGGTACCTGCCCCCTTATTTTTATAGGTTGATCCTAAAGCCTCTGTTGAGTCTTCGATCACTACCAAGCAATATTTTTTTGCTATAGACATCAGTCTATCCATATCACACATATTGCCCAATACATGTACAGGCATGATAGCAGATATGCATCTCTTGTCGCTCTTTAGGTAAGTGTGATCTTTGTAATAATAGGTTTCCTTTTCCAAAAAAGCTTCCAAAATATCCAAATCCATCTGCCAGGTATCTTTATCCACATCTATAAAGATTGGATCTGCACCTGTGTATTTGATGGCATTTGCCGTAGCGATGAAGGTAATATCAGGAGTGATGACATAGTCACGTTGACGAACACCTGCCAATTCTTGGGCGATATGAAGTGCTGCTGTGCCATTCATGGCAGCGACACCAAATTTTGCTCCCGCAAATTCAGCAACCATATTTTCAAACTGGGTGACATAACTACCTACAGAAGATATCCATCCCGTGTCGAGACAGTCCTTGACATAGGTCCATTCATTTCCTGAGATATTGGGTATGGAGAGAGGTATCATTGGTTTAATGTTGATTTACAATTCCTTAATGGCGTTGCATTCTTTAAATGCATAATTTATTGGCATTGCATTCTTTGAATGCAGCATACACAACATCTTCAAATCGGAGATTGTAAGACCATTAGCAAAAATATCCCTTGAAGACATTGTTTATTGGCGTTGCATTCTTCGAATGCAACATGAAAAGCATCTTGAAATAGGTGACTTCAAGGCAATTTGCTCATATATTCTTTAATTATACAGATTATTGGCATTGCATTCTTTGAATGCAACTTACACAACATCTTCAAATCGGAGATTGCAAGACCATTAGCAAAAATATTCCTTGAAGAAATTGTAAAAATTTATCTTCTCTAATTCTTGCGATATAATTTGATCTGGAACATTAATCGTGGGATAGTTGGACAATATATCCAAAAATTTGGCATCATAGTGCTTTTTCGTATCATTTAGGTAATCAAAAAAATGAAAATCAAAGTTAAAATTAGGATGATTTTTTACCATCAAATCTATCATTGCTTGATTAAATTTCATCGCTTTTATTTCTTCAAATTCTAAAACCCTAATAATTTCTCTAATACTTTTGCACCTAAGATAAGCTTCATCATAAGGCAATTTGTATGCATACGTCCATTTAACGCCAAGATTCGCAGATACGTAACCCTGAATAAAACCTTTTCCTACAATTTGATTATACGTAGAGATTGAGTCTATATGATTACCATCAAGTAGTTTAACAAATGCTTTTTCGAGAGAGTCGTCAAAGTCTTTCAAAATCACTTTTTCATTATGAATGACAAAATTTTCTGGTAAATTTGAATGTTTGATCCACGCCCTAAATATTTCAAAAACTTGAATCTCTACTTTATCTTGCTTTAAGTATTGCTGTATTATGGGTAAATATCTCAATTTTAAAACGGATTGTTGATTGAAATAAAAACATTATAAGAGCTTTCGCGCTGGAATTCCTATATAGGTTCCAGGCACTTCTATATCTTTCACCACCACAGATCCGGCGCCTATTATAACATCTTTACAAATTTTCACTCCTTGTTTCACCACCGCTCTGGCACCTATAAAGGTATGGTCTCCAACAGTAACATTTCCAGCAAGTACAGCCCCAGGTGCAACATGTACAAAATCTCCAATAGTACATTCATGTTCCACTATGGCACCAGTATTGATGATGACTCCATTGCCTAAAGTTGCTAATGGATTAACAATGGAGCATGCACCAAGCATTAACATCGATCCTAACTGAACACCATAACCTATTTCGGCAGTAGGATGATAAGCGTCACCAAAGGAAGCTTTTCCAGCTAAACTATCAAAAACATTTTTCCTTATTTTATTGTCACCTATGGCAATAAAAACATCTTCATCATTAAATGAATATTCCATTTCTAGCCCCAAATAATCTAAAAGGTAAGGATTATTCTCTTTTTTTGTCCTTTCACAATACCCTTTGATATTTATTTTATTTTTCAATAATATATCACAAGCCACATAAGAGTGGCCGGAGTAACCAATTATTATATAATTGCTATTTTCAAACATCTTTTACTTTATTAATAAATACATACAACCTGAACGATTGCTAAAACAGCAAGATAATTTGTCAGTAACAAAACCTCTTATTTTCTAAATATAAATATTAATACTAAAATCAGCAGTAAAAAAAACATAAAATTCCTATCAGTCAAGTAATGGCCAAATTTTGAATTCATTATTAGAAAATTAATTATTTAGTTTAACGTAAATAAATCTTGTTTAGTCGTTAAATATTCAAGAAATATTAGCTCTTTCAGGAAACAATAAATCCAAATATCGATCAGTGAGATAATTATAATCTAAATACTTTTTTGAATATAGAATTCCATTTTTACCTTTATTTTGTAACTCATCCTTGGATGAATTACATATTTCAATCAAACTTTGAGTAATGTGTTCAGGACTACCAAACCTAACATTATAACCTGCATTAGCTTTATCTATGATTGTTTTGCTATTATTAAAAATCTGTATACATGGGATACCACTTAGTAAGTATTCGTTTAATTTATTTGGAGAAATTCCATAATCGTATACTTTATAGTCAGGTACAATAATAACAGAAGCATAAAAGTGAGAAATTAACTTAGGAATTTCATTTTTTGGAACAATGTCATGAAACAAAATATTCAAATTATTTTTGTATTTCTCTTGAAAAGTTGATTTCAAAGGCCCAGAACCAATTATGTGTAACTTCAAGTTTTTGTTCTTTGTTTCAAGGGTAACAAATGAATCTAAAAGATACTCCAAAAAATTAGCTTTTCCAATACTACCAGTATAAACTATATTAAAATTGTTTGGATTTAAGTTTGTAATTATCTTTTTACTCTCTAAACTTGATATTTTATCAGTATAATATTCGTAATCAAGACCATGAGGTATGTAATGGACGTTTTTATTTTTAACAATTTCATTAACATGCTCTAATAAATTGGGCATTGTGCCTACTATTTCATCAGCATATCTATACCCTAATTTCTCAATAATTGAAAGTACAACAATAAATGGATTCCATTTAGAATAGCCACCTACACTCGTAAGTGTTAATGGCCAAATATCTCTGACTTCGAATATTAATCTCACATTATATTTAAATTTTAAATATATTCCATTTAATACAGTCAATAACGACAAAGATGAAACAATAACACAATCTGGCGGAGACTGCTTGTACAGTTTTTTACATAATCTAAAAATGTACCATTCAAATTGAAGCCAAGACAAAATTCTTTTAAAAGAAAAACCCAAACTAAGTTTAGGTCCTTTTAATAAATAATGGTGGACACCATCAATTATGTTATATTTATAATAGTGATCGTATATATATGGTTCATTATTTTTTATCCCAGATGCATTTGAAGACATCAGAATAGTATTATAACCGTTAATGGCGAAATATTTTGAAAAATAAAATTGTCTTGTTGCATTTCCATAAGGAGGTGCTACAGCATATTTGGAAATGTACCAAATCGTTTTTTCCAAAATTATAAATTTTTTATCTTCTTTTGAATCTCCAAAAACTCTTTCAAAGGTCTTGCTGGGGAGCCTGTATATGTTTCCCCATCAGGCACCGATTTTGTCACTAATGCAGCCATCCCAATTGTAGTATTTTTACCAATAGAAATGCCATTCATTAAGGAAACGCTTGGGGCTACCCATGTATTATCTCCAATTTTGGTACTTCCACCGACCATAACATTGGCAATAACAAAAGCATTTTCACCAATTTCGACATTATGAGCGATATGTACCAAATTATCAATTTTAGCCCCCCTTTTTATCATCGTATTACCAAGAGAACCTTTATCAATACAAGTATTTGCTCCAATTTCAACATCATTTTCAATTATAACCCCTCCAATATGTGGAAACTTAAATACTTCTCCATTTTCATCTTTTTCATATCCAAATCCGTCAGCACCTATTACGGTCCCACTATGAATGGTTACTCTTGCACCAATTTTAACTTGATCGTAAATATGTACATTTCCATGAATAATAGTATTTTCCCCAACTATACATTTACCAATATATGTAAAAGGACCGATATAAGCGGACTCAGCCACGATTGCTTCTGGATGAATGAAGGCTGTGGGGTGAATTTCTGGCAGTATTTTCTTAATAAAAAATTCTTGAATAACCTTAATAAAAGACAGCCTTGGGTTTTTAACCTTAAACAACACTTTACCATCAATTTCATTTAAATCAATATCATCAGGTATAATTATAACACGTGCTTTGGTATTGTTGATTACATTTTGTTTTTCACTTAACGAATTCTTAATCCAAATAACACTGTTTTCGTCCGCATCTTGCAATGTAGATGCCTTCTTTATAAAAATATCTTTTGCATTCCCAAGAAATGGTACGTTTAAAAAATGTTTTAAATTTTCAATTGAAACCATAATGATATATTTATAATTTTGAAAAAATACGAACAACTTCAAACACCTCAGCATATTCCATTCCTGCTTGAACACCTCTTACTTTAACTTGTGCTTTAATAAAATCTGGATCTGAATAACCTCTAAATGTTTGGGATTTATACTCTTGAATAGCTTTAATTTTTTTTTCAACATGTTCTGACGTTAATTGAATAAAACAAGTATTATTAAATGATATTATATTCCATAATAATTCATATGATAAAATTGTGTTGTTTTTAAAAGCTCTAACCCCTTCTTCTGCAATCACTCTGTGATCTTGGTGCAGATCATTGAGAGATGGTATAAATACTAAATCTGGCCGTATAGATTTTCTAAGTTTGATAATGTCTTCTAATATGTCTTGCCTATGAAAATTGAATTTTCTAACTGGGTACCTAAGACTATGTACATTTTCTTTTTTAAAACCTAGAATATTTGTTGCTGCAAACAGTTCAGTTTGCAGAATATCTGTAGGATAACCATCTGGTACTGATTCTTCACAAATAGAAAAAGAAACATAGTGCCCCTCAGCACCATTTTCTAACATCCTAGCAATAGTACCTCCACAACCAAATTCACCATCATCTGTGTGAGGTGCAAGTATTATAAAATTTTTAAAATCCATCATTCCTTCCTATTATTTTTGGTATAATTTCGGAGTATTGTTGATTACCTTCACTACTTTTTCAAAATCCATCCCAAGTGTATCCAAATACCATCGTATATTTTGGTATCTTGGTTTGTTTTCTTCTGCCAATAATTCTAAAGCCCTTTCTCTTGTGATTTGACCTTCACGTATTTGATTGCTTCTAAATGTATCATGTTCAGTAAAGCCCGCAATAGTATAGTAAATATAATTATATAATGCCGCCGTCCCATCGCCGATTCGCCAAGTTGTCGGTGTATCTACAGCTTTTTCCCAATTATATATTCCTAAAAGAGTTTCATTTACAATATCCTCATCCCAAGTCCAATAATCGAAAATATGATAATAGTCTTTTTTATCTGTAAAACTTCTGTAATATTCGCCTGACAAAGTATCCCAAAGAGAACTGTTAAAGTAACCTAAGCTTTCAGTCATTGCTAAAAACCTTTTTCCATGGTATCTCAATTGTTTCATCACACCGTGACTATACACTCTTTTTTCTTCAAAATCCGGTTCAATGCCTAAAAAACCAGTCTTAAAGTGAGTGACTTCTAAAGGATTGACACCCCAAAGATTGATATTAATTCCTGTTTGCTTTTTGATAGTTTCAACATGCCTGAAAAAGTGTTTATCACCCGCAGTCAACATGGCCATCATTCCTAAATGGGGCGACTTGAGCCATGCTTCCAAATTCATTCTAATGTTCTTGCGCTTTTGTGAAATATCAGCAGCAACTATAATATTTTCTACCCCCAATTGAGAACACATCCGTGAAATATTTCTTCTTCCCAAATCTGTGACCATACCCCAATCATATGTGTAAGTTATAGGCTTCATTTTAAGCTCATTTACAATCAAATGTAGTCCGTAACAACTATCCCTTCCTCCTGAAAACGGAACTATACAATCTAATTCATTTCCCGGTCTTCTATAAGGTTCAACAAGTTTAAACAACTCCTCCTTTGGTTTTGGCTTATTTCTGAATTTATAATTATGGCAATAATTACAAACACCTTGAGCATCAAATTTTATAAAAGGCATTGTTTCAGGTAAGACACATTTTGTACATCTTTTGATATTTAAATCCTTGTACTCTAATAGTCTTTCTTCATTTTCATTAAACTTAAATTCAGGAATTAAGTCTTCTGTCCTTATATTATTATCATGAATAAAAAGTTCTTCTTTAGCTTCAGGTATATCAAGTATTAAAGCATCATTTTTTATTTGAAGAATAGATTCACATCCAATCTCCTTTAAACCAAAACTTTCGGATGCGAAATAAAATTCATTCCCTATTTTACCAGAATATAAACTTCCATTGTTAGAGAACAATAAGAGTTTGCCAAGGTGTGGGATTACTAATGCACATGCTATAACACCTTTGCATAGTTCTAAAATCCTATTCGGAATTGAATCTATTAAAAGACCATGATCTAAACACTCTTTTGCTATCGCCACAATGACTTCCGAATCTATCTGGTATAGTCTTTTTTGTGTTATCTGATTCCAAATCTCTTCTTCGTTTACAATGATTCCATTGTGTATAGCAAATATACCATCCCTTACCACAGGCTGATTATCTCCAAGCCCATTAGTTATAAGTCGACTATGGCCCAAGACAATATTATATTGATATGGTTTTACTTCAGATAATAGTCTTTCTACATTGTAATCAGCTCTATGTATCTTATACCTTTTACCATCATAGTAAGCAAGCCCGCTAGAATCTTTTCCTCTTTGTTGAGAGTGCTTTACTAAAAAGTCAAAATAATTTTTATTAATCTTTGAATCAGAAATGATTCCGAAAATTCCACACATAAAATTATTGAATTAATTTTTTAATAATGTTTGATATGCATCAACTAATTGCTGTGATTGTTTCCCCCAACTTAGTTCTGTTAAATCCTTTGAGGTTGATGCTAACTCGAATTGTTCTATTATATTAATTGAATTAGTTAGTGCTTCTTCTTTTAAATCACAGGTTTGACCAAGACAATATTGATTAACAACTCTTCTCATTTCAGGAAAATCAGATGCCAACACGTATAATCCTGAGAATGCGTATTCAAATAACTTATTTGGTAAACAATAGAAATCGCTTAACGACACGTTTTGTATTAAACAAAGACCTACATCAGCAGATTTAGCAATCTTTACAACTTCGTCATGTTTAACGGCAGGGTGATAATGTATTTTGCTGCAAATTTTACTGTATTCTTTTACCTTATTAACATATTCTCCATACCCTACAAAAACAATATGAGAATCAACATTAATATTATTAAATACATCTAAATATAAATCAATGCTCCTACCTTTGCCAATGATACCAAGATATAAAAATATTTTTTTATCTTTTGGTATATTAAAATATTCACGAAGATAATTGTTGTTGCCTGTATTAAAAACCAAGGGATCAAATTCTGGTGAATTAAGCACAACCAAACTCTTTTTCGCACCTAAAATCTTGTCATACCACCTTGCAATTGCGGGAGCAACGGTAATCAAAAAATCAACTTTAGGCCAACATAATTTTTCAATTAAAAAAGTAGCTTTCGAAAGCACCTTAGATTGACCATTTTTTTGGGACTCCAATTCATGAGCATCATAAACTAATTTTGATTTCAAAAACAGTTTTGCTACAAAACCAATCGGTAGAAACAATGTATCATGGCAGTGAATAACAGCTGGTTTTAACTTAAAAAGAATAGGTAAAAACTTAAAGAATGCTTCTACATAATTTAAAAAATACCTAAGCGGCCTTGGAAAAAATGTAAACTTTTTAGATTTCAGTGAAACAGTATCGACATTTAAACCGTGGTTGGGCTTGTATGCTATAGCTTCATTTTCTAAAACTCCAACACCATGAAGATAAAAATTCTCAACGTTTGACAAGGCTGCCATTTCCTTTAAAATTCTGTTATCAAAGTTGATGTCAGTATGTGATATATGTACGATAACTTGATTATTCATTTACTCCATAATTTTGTTTCCTGATAGATTCTGAAACAATCGTTTATCATTTGATTTTAACAAATCTTTCCCATTAAAACTTGCATTTATTTTTTGTGTAAACCCTTTTTCATCATAACCTGTATAACTAAGTAGTCTTCCTTGGGTTTTTACATTGTTTAAATTTATATGTACAAAAGCAACGATTTTCATAGATGGAATACCATAATCTCTATTAAAACTCATCTCAGCAAATGATCTGTTTAAAAGACTTAATTTACTATCTTCTATGATAACATTTTTTATATCACAAGACCAAGAAGAAGCATCCTTGCCAGTAATCAAGGCAACAAAATTGGCAACAGGAACGTCGGATTTTAATAAAGCTCCATCTATTACAGATTGCATTGGAGCATCTTTCAATTTATTCTGAAAAACAATACAGTTATAAGAATCTTTTGACTGAATGGGATTTATTCCCTTGTACATCTTGTATTCATGGACAGAATTTTCTACGAAGCCATTGCCCCATTGAAAGTCTATGTCATTTCCATGCAAAATAGAGACTAACTTTTGTCTTAAAAAATAAGGTTTAGAAATTTTAACATCACTGCATTGTATTTTTATCCCTCTTCCCTGAGCATCTATAATAGTGGGGCTGAATATCACAGCGCTTCCCATTGATGTATAGTTTTCGTCTCTTGGATTATACCTGGGTTTATAACCAAATACAGCTATACCATCAGCATCCCTGTCATTATGTGTATATATATGTTCAATATGGGCATTTTTAATGAATGCTTTTCCCTTAAGATTGACTATGGCGATTCCTTTGGCTTCGTCTGTACTTTTTCCTCTAGGAGTAATAGTCGGAAAAGAAACGTGCCTGCCAACACTTATAACAGATGTATTTTCTAAATTAACTATATCAAAAACACCATTAATGATGATACCTGCTGATCTTCCTGATGACTTTTCTGAAGCATATACATTTTTTATGGTCAACTTTGATTTTATTTCAACATATCCTCCTTTGTCTCTGTACTCTGCATTGTTTTTATATCCCAATGCATCAAGTCGAATACCGAAGGATAATTTATCTTTCAAATCTAATGTTAAAGAATCCCCTAAAATATTAAAGTTTCCGTATCTATGGTATGTTAAATAGATTAAATGAGTATCATCGTAGCGAGCATTGTCAGCCATTTTGATGATTACATTTCCTATACATTTAATAGTGAAATTTCCTTTATCAAGATTAATTGAATTGATAATTGGACCAGAAATTATGTATTGGCCAGAGTTCAAAACTAGGGTTTTGCTCTTTAAAAAACAATAATTGAAAGCATCCTGTAGTGCTTTGGTATCATCCCCATTATCATCAGCTACAGCTCCAAAGGTTTTTATATTTATCTCATTTTCAATTAACAGACCCTGAGGATATCTACAAGAAATTTGAGAGAAAGTAAAAAATAAACATATTAAAAGAATATTTTTCATTGGCTTAAGGCTTAAACATATACCTTTTTTAATATTTGATGCTCTACTTGCCATCCAACTCTGTCAGCATATTGATTTGTTTGTTTTGCCTGAATCTCTTTATAACTTAGATTATTCACAAAATCTTTTAAAGCTTCTTGATTTCCTTCTAACACCCATCCTATATTATTTTTCCTTATTTCATCACTTAGATATTCAAGGTTCTCACTCACAACTACTGGCAAACCACCCATAAGATATTCAAAAAATTTATTGGGCATAGAATGACGATAACTAAGAGAAATATCAAATGGTAAAAAAATTATACCGACATCAGCACTAGATGTAAACTCAATAATCTGGTCAATAGGAACAGCTGGTTTGTAATGAATATTTTTAAATTTAGAGCTCATTTCAATGACGTAATCTTCCATATCTCCATAACCCATCATGATAATATGTCGATCACTTTTGACATTTACAAAGGAGTCCAGAATTTCTTTGCACCCACGAGCTCTATCTATAATACCCTGATATATAAAAATGATATCTAATTCAGAGATACAAAACTCATCTCTAAGTTTTTGGGATCTAACCAATGGTTTATCAACAAAAGGATTGAATGGTACATTGCGAAGTACGTACACATTGTTAGCGTTATATTCACTTCTATACCATTCAGCAATTGGCTCACATACTACTATCGTTTTATCAGCATGTTTAAAAAACTTTCTTTCAATATATGAGCTGACCTTTTTTAAGAATCCACTTAAACCTGTTTTTTCTGTCTCCAATTCATGGGGTACATATATCAGTATACTGCCAGTTAGCTTTTTACCTAAAACACAAACTGGTAATAAAATAAGATTATGACAGCTAATAAAATCAGGTTTGTAGCGGAGTATATGTATTAAATACTTGATATTGAGCTCTAGAAAGCTTATCAATGCAATTGCTTTTCTTAAAAGTGATTTTTGTAGTTTTACTTTTTTTATTAAAGATGTTACCCTATTAATTTCT
>Ga0209812_10002416_pt1 | contig 11203 bp, 11 predicted proteins | sample JI71714BDNA_FD_187502 | JGI IMG/M metagenome (GOLD analysis project Ga0209812, IMG submission 187502) | Wastewater effluent complex algal communities from Wisconsin, to seasonally profile nutrient transformation and Carbon sequestration -... | ecosystem: Engineered > WWTP > Effluent > Algae...
CTCGGCTTCGGTCACCAGTTCGGCGATGATCTCGGCCACCGGCTGCACCTTCGTCACCATGCCAACCGATTGCCCGGCCATCAGGCTGCCGGTTTCCACATCGCCTTCCACCACGGCGCGGCGCAGGGCACCGGCCCAATAATGTTCGATGGCCAGTTGCCCGGCGGCCAGATCCATCTCGCCGCGGTCAACGGCGGCGGCCACTTCGCGCTGGCGTTCGTTGAAGGCCTCGCTGCCGGCGTTTTTCAGGGCGCGCACCGGGATCACCGGCAGGCGCGGATCAACCTGCACCGATGCCATGGCTTCGCGCGCGCTGGCCCGCACAAAGGCGGCCTTGAACTTCTCGTGCGCCGTGCTCTCGCTGGCGGCGGCAAAGCGGGTGCCCAGCTGCACGCCCGATGCGCCCATTTCCAGAAAGGCGGCAATGGCGTTGCCGCGCCCGATGCCCCCGGCCACAAACACCGGCACATCGCGGATCACCGGCAATATCTCCTGCGCCAGCACCGTCAGGCTCACCGGGCCGATATGGCCGCCGGCCTCCGATCCCTCGATCACGATGGCATCAACGCCCGAACGCACCAATTTCTTTGCCAGCGCCGCGGTGGGCGCAAAGCACATCAATTTCGCGCCAAAGGCCTTGATCGCCGCAATCGCCGGCCCGGGCGGCAGACCGCCGGCCAACACGACATGGCTGACGTGCGTGCGCGCACACACCGCGATCAGCTCGTCCAGCTGCGGGTGCAGGGTGATCAGGTTCACGCCGAACGGCTTGTCGGTCAGGGCGCGGGTGGCGATGATCTCGGCTTCCAGCAGCGCCGGCGGCATGCCGCCACAGGCCAGCACGCCAAAGCCGCCAGCGTTGGAAATCGCCGCCACCAGATGCCGCTCCGAAACCCAGGTCATGGCGCCGGCCATGATGGCATGGCGGGTGCCCAGAAATTCGCGGCCACGGGCCGAGGCGGCATCCAGGAAAGGCGTATCGCTCATGCCGCATCCTCATCAGCCGGGGCGGGTCCATCCAGCCCATAGGCCGTGTGCAGCACGCGCACCGCCAGTTCGACATAATCCTTGGGGATCAGCACGCTCACCTTGATTTCCGATGTGGTGATGGCCTGGATGTTGATGCCGCGGCTGGCCAGCGCGCGGAACATGGTGGCGGCCACCCCGGCATGGCTCTTCATGCCCACGCCCACCACCGAAATCTTGGCGACATCGTCATCGGCGATCAGGCTCTGGAAACCGATGGCGTCGCGGGCCTTTTCCAGCACGTCGATGCTGGCCGGCAATTGCGCGCGCGGCACGGTGAAGGTCACATCGGTGCGCCCTTCATCCTTGGCGATATTCTGCACGATCATGTCCACGTTCACATTGGCATCCGCAAGGGGACCAAAGATGCCGGCCACCACGCCCGGCCGATCGGCCACGCCCACCAGTGTCACCTTGGCTTCACCCCGGTCGGCCACCACGCCGGCAATCAGTTCACGTTCCATCTCATCATCCTCGTCCACCACCAGCGTGCCGGGTGCGTCGGAAAAGCTCGACAGCACCTGCACCACCACCTTTTCCTTCATGGCCAGTTCGACTGACCTTGTTTGCAACACCTTGGCACCCACGCTGGCCAGTTCCAGCATTTCTTCATAGGTGATCTTCATCAGCTTGCGGGCGCGCGGCACGATGCGCGGATCGGTGGTGTAAACCCCGTCCACATCGGTGTAGATATCGCAGCGATCGGCCTTCACGGCCGCCGCCAGTGCCACGGCCGACGTGTCCGATCCGCCGCGGCCCAGCGTGGTCACGCGGCCATCGGGGCTGATCCCCTGAAAGCCCGGCACCACCGCCACAGCGCCAGCCTTCATGCTGGCGATGATGGCCTCTGTGCCGATATCCTCGATGCGAGCGACACTGTGCGCCGCGCTCGATCGCACCGGCAATTGCCAGCCCAGCCAGCTGCGGGCCGGCACGCCCAGCGCCTGCAGCGTGATCGCCAGCAGGCCGGACGTGATCTGTTCGCCGGCCGCCACCACCACATCATATTCGGCCGGATCGGCCAGCGGCGAGGCTTCGCGGCAAAAGCCGACCAGCCGGTCCGTCTCGCCGGCCATGGCCGAAACCACCACCGCCACCTCGTTGCCGGCATCCACCTCGCGTTTCACCCGCGTGGCGACGTTGCGGATCCGCTCCGTCCCCGCCATCGAGGTTCCGCCAAATTTCATCACGATCCGGGCCATGGCCGGCATCATCCTTCAAGCTGCTACACTATTGCCCTTGCCTGATAGGAACGTGGAGGGGCATTGGCAAGAAAGCCCTACCCGGACCGGACTCAAGAAAATGTCGCAAGCCGCCAGCATCAACCCCGACGAAGCCGCTTTCTTCGGCAAGCTCGCTGCCGATTGGTGGAACCCCAAGGGCACATCGGCCATGCTCCACCGCATCACGCCGGTGCGTGTCGCCCATATCCGCGCTCAGGCGCTGGCCCATTTCGGGCTGGATGCCAAAAGCCGGCGGCCGCTGGCCGCGCTGTCGGCGCTGGATGTTGGTTGCGGCGCCGGGCTGATGGCCGAACCGCTGGCGCGCATGGGCGCGGCCACCAGCGCCATTGATGCCGCGCCGGAGAATATCGAAGCTGCCAGCGCCCATGCGCAGGGCCAGGGCCTGGCCATCGATTATCAGTGCATCGCGGTGGAGGAACTGGCCGCTCAGGCCAAGCAATTTGATCTGATCACCTGCCTTGAGGTGGTGGAGCATGTCGCCGGGCGCGATGCGTTTTTCGCTGCCATTGCGCACCTGCTGAAACCCGGCGGCCTCGCGGTGTTTTCCACGCCCAACCGCACGCCGGCCAGTTGGGCGGTGGTGATCGCCGGGGCGGAATATGTCACCCGCACCATCCCCAGGGGCGCGCACGACTGGAACCGCTTCTTCACGCCGGCCGAACTGGCCGAAGCCCTCACCGCCGCCGGCTTGGCGCCGGGCGATCCAGCCGGCCTCAGCTGGCGGCCGGGCCGGGGCTTCCACATCGGCGATGATGTGGCGGTGAATTATTTCCTGTCGGCAGTGAAGCCTGGCTGATCATCCGGTTCTTCGGGCGGTTCGTCGGGCTGATCGCCTTCCTCGGCAAATTCCCGGGTGATTTCGGCATCCAGCGCGGCAAGCGGGCCCTGGCCGGCGGCGCGCTGTTCCGCCAGCACGGCTTCGGCCAGCCAGGCCTTGGCCGCACCCAGCGCAATATGGCGCTGGCTGGCCAGTGGCTCGCTCACGGCGCGGGCCTGCTGCACCTCGGCCTGTTCGCGGCAGAAAGCGGCGGTGTGGCGCGCCATGGCTCAGGCCTTGTTCTTCATGTTTTCAAGGCCAGCAATGCTGCCGGACTGCTTCACCGCCGCTGGCTTGGTGGCCTTGGGCTTGCGGATTTCCTTGGCGGATTTCTTCTGGGATTTGGCCATGGGCTTTGCCTTTCAGGCTGCAACAAGCTGGGGATTGACGGCGGTGGCGGTGGCGCGTGGCCGGTAATGGTCGGCCAGTGGCGAGCCAAGATGGCGTTCCAACAGGCCCAATATGCCGGGATCGGCTTCGGCATCGAATTTGCGCGCAAACAGATCGGCGCTGGCCTGCAACGCCGGCAGATCGGCAACGCCAAAATTGCGCGGCCGCAGCTTGATGTCGCCATCGGGCACCCAATCGATCATGCGCAGATCATCATTGATCACGGTGAAGGGGGCGCCGCCGTTCATCATCACCGTCTGGAAAAACGCCTCGTCGGCGATGAAGCTGTTGCGGTAAAAGGCCTTGAAGCGATCGGCACGCGCATCGTGGCAGACAAATTCGCAAAAATCGCGCGTCACCGCCTTCCACTGGGTGCCGATGAAGGCGGTATCGCCAGCCGGATAGGGCCGCGCCACCTGCGTGGGGTGCACCGTGCCGCTTTCCTCGATGAAATGATGGCTGATGCGGTTCAGCGTGTCGGGGCGCTCCCGGCGCTGATCCGCCATGCGGATGAACTGGCGGCCGGGATGGGCGGCAAGAAATTCGCCGATATAGGCTTGGCTTTTCAGCGGGAAATCCTGGCCGGACAGGTTGATATAATGGCTCCAGCCATCATCCATCGCCAGCAGCCGCGCCATGCCGCGCAATTCGGCCTCCACCAGGCTGTATCCGCCCCACACTGCATCCTGCGGCTCCAGCATGGCCACCCCGGCATAGGGCGCCAGAAAACCGGCAATATCGCGGGCCAGCGCCGGGCCTGAGCGCTTGTCGACATGCACGACATAGCGGTTGCCGGGGGCATGGATTGCCTGAAAAAGCCGTTTGAATTGCGCCGGATAGCGGTGCACAAGCAGGAAATAAGCGATCATCGGGCCAGCCTCTGTATCGCCTGGGCCTGGCTGTCGAAGGCCCAGGCCGGGCGAGCGCATGTCCTGCCTCAGGAAAGCCAATCAAACGGGTTTTGATCGTGACGAGACAGCGCCAGACAGATGATCGCTGGGAAGCAACCGGCGTGCTTTGCATATGGGTATCAGGGCCAGGATTTGCAAGGCGGCGCCCGGCCTTGCGCATTTCCGGCAGGCTTGGCGGCGGCGGCGGGATCGTGCCACTATACCGGCCTTGGGAGGAACGGCGATGACGACACCACTCACCGGCATTCACCACAGCGCCTATCGCTGCCGCGATGCCGAAGAAACCAGGGCCTTTTACGAGGATGTGCTGGGCTTGGCCCTGGCCGCCGTGGTGCAGGAAGAGAAAGAACCCGGCTCGCGCCTGCCCAACCCGTTCGTGCACCTGTTTTTCCGCATGGGCGATGGCCGCTTCATCGCCTTTTTCGATGCACCAAATTCGGCGCCCGAAGGCGCCTTCAACCTCGTCCACGGCTTTGACCGCCATGTCGCGTTCGAAGCCGAGGATGAAGCGCGGCTGCTGGAATGGCAGGAAAAGCTGAACGCGGCTGGCGTGCCCTGTTTCGGGCCGATCGATCATGGCTTCGTGAAATCGGTCTATTTTGCCGATCCCAACGGGCTGCCCTTGGAAATCACCGCGCGTGTGGCCGATCATGATGCGATATTGGCCGAAGACGCCAAGACCGCCCACGCCATCATCCAGGCGTGGACCGCGCGCAAGGCCGCGGCCCGCGCCGAAGGCCGCGCCGCGTGAGTTTCCAACGCATCCCCCTGCTGATCGCCTTCCGCGAGGCGGTGGGCCTGCGTGACACCTATGGCGGCATCGATGGCGTGGTGGCCCTCCAGGCCCATCACCTCAAACCTGAAACCCCGTCCGATACCATCGTCATCTTCATGCATCCGATGGGCATCATGCATTATCTGCCGTTGCCCCCGGCGCTGGCCGCTGCCGGCGTCCATGTGCTCACCGCCGTCTCGCGCTATCCCAACAATGACTCGGCGCTGATCATGGAGAAGGTGGCGGTCGATCTCGGCCGCTGGGTGGCGCATTGCCGCGAGGTGCTGGGCTATGCCCGCGTGGTGCTCGCCGGCTGGTCGGGCGGCGGCAGTCTGGCGCTTTTCTACCAGGCCGAAGCATCGGGTGCGCAGGTGACGCACACGCCCGCTGGCGACCCGTTTGCCATGGCAGAGGCGAAACTGCCCCCCGTCGATGGCATCATGCTGCTTGCCGCCCACGTGTCGCGATCGCAAACGCTCACCGAATGGCTGGATGCCTCGGTGGTGGATGAAGCCGGGCCGGTGCGCGATCCCAAGTGGAATCTCTATGATCCGGCCTGCCCGCAACCGCCCTACAGTGCCGATTTCCTGGCCGAATATGCCGCTGCCCAAGTGGCGCGATCAAACCGCATAACCGCCTGGGCACAGGCCACGCTGGCCGAGGTAACGGCGCGCGAAGGCCCGCACGCCGAACGCGCCTTCATCGTCCACGGCACCATGGCCGCGCCCTGCTGGCTCGATCCGGCGGTGGACGCCAACGACCGCGCGCCCGGCCGCTGCTATCTGGGCGATCCGCGCCTGATCAACGATTCCCCCGGCGGGCTGGGCCGCTTCACCACGCTGCGCTCATGGCTGTCGCAGTGGAGCCTTTTGTCCAACGCCTGTTCATTGAAGGTCGGCCACCGCATCCGCGTGCCGGTGCTGGTCGTCGGCAACACGGCTGACGATGCCTGCACCCCCAGCCACACGCAGCGCCTGTTCGATTGCGTGCCAAACGCTGCCAGCCGCGAACTGCATCAGGTGCAGGGCGCGACGCATTATTATGCGTTCCAGCCTGATCATCTCAAAACCGCCGCCGGCATCGTTACCGATTGGCTGGGCAGGGCGCTCTAAACCCTCCCCCATCCAGCACCACTCGCTCATGCCAAGCTTGTCGAGGCAAGGCCCTAGTGCGGTGCGTGCCTCGACAAGCTCGGCATGAGCGGGTCTGGTCCTGTTTCGGAACGGCCTATAGAAACCGCGCCACCACTTCGCGATAGCTGCGCGACACCTTCACCTGCGTGCCCGAACCCAGCACCAGGAAACATTCACCATTGGTGTGCGGCTTCACACTCTTGATATTGTCCAGATTGACGATGGTGGAACGGTGGATGCGCTGGAATTTCTTCGGGTCCAGCCGCCGTTCCAGATCCTTCATCGTCTCGCGCAGCACCAACGTCTGATCGGCGGTATAGACGCACATATAATCGCCGGCGGCATCGATGCGTTCGATATCATCCACATCCACGCGGAAAATCTGGCCGCGATCCTTGATGTTGATGATCTTTTCATAACGGCCGGTCTGGCCGGCATCGCCCAGATCATCGGGCAGCGCGCCCGGCGCGACTTCGGACAAGATTTCCTTCAACCGCTCCGCGCCCTGCGCGCCCTGTTTTTCGGCCAGCCGCTGGCGCACCCGTTCGATGGTGGCGGCCAGTCGCTCCTCCTCCACCGGTTTCAGCAGATAATCCACCGCCTCGGCTTCAAAGGCTTTCAGCGCGTGCTGGGTGAAGGCAGTGACAAACACGAACAGCGGCGGTTCGATATCGGCCAGGCCGGCCACCACCTGAAAGCCATCAAAGCCCGGCATCTGGATATCCAGAAACACCAGATCGGGCTTGTGCGCCCGCACCGCTTTGATCGCCTCGCGGCCATTGGCGCAGCGTTCGATGATCTCGACATCCTCAAACGCCGCCAACCGCAGCTCCAGCCCCTGAATAGCCAGTGGTTCGTCGTCAACCAATATGGTGCGAATGGACATGGGCTTACATCTGGGTGGCGGGTTGCGGAGCCGCAACCGCGTTTGCGACGAGTGGAGCGTTAATGGCGAGCGGCGACTGCGCATCGGTCTGATACGGAATGTCGATCAACATGATCACGCCGTGCGGTTCGTTGTCGGCCACTTCAAAGCGGTGATCATCGCCATAGCTTTGCAGCAGCCGGTCGCGGATATTGCCCAGGCCAACGCCGGTGCCTGCCGGCGCGGTGTCTGCCGATGCCCCGCCCAGGCCGGGCCCGGTATCGGCGATGGTGATCACCAGCCGATCGCCCATGCGGCGCGCGTCCACCAAGATGTCGGCGCCGTCTTCGGACGGGGTGACGGCATATTTGATGGAATTTTCGATGAGCGGTTGCAGCAGCAGCGATGGCAGCCGCGCCTCCATCACATCGGGTGCGATATCGAACCGGGTGCGCAGCCGGCTTTCAAACCGCGTGCGCTCGATATCCAGATACAGCTTCAGCGCCTCGGCCTCCTGCGCCACCGTCGCCAGCCCTTCGCGTTCGCCCACCAGGCTATAGCGCAGAAAACTGGCCAGACGCGACAGCATGGCATTGGCCCGGTCCGTTTGCTTCAGCAGCACCAGGGTGGAAATGCTGTTCAGCGTGTTGAACAGGAAATGCGGGTTGAGCTGATAACGCAGCATGGCGAGCTGGGCATTGTTGGCCTGTGCCGCCATGGTGATCATGCGTTCGGTCTGTTCGGCCAGCTGCAGATAATAGTTGATGCCGTAATAAAGCGCGGTCCATGCGCCCAGCACCGAAAAATCCAGCAATATGGCACCCAGAAACTCCACGCCCTCCGGCTTCCAGCCGGGCTGATAGAAGGTGGCGTGCGCCCACACCTCCAGCACCGAAAACAGGCCTGACGCCGCGATCAGCGCCAGCGCCGTGGCCGACCAGGTGGCAATCGGCTTCATGGCGATCAGCCGGCGATACAGGGCCGCCAGCAACAGCGTGAGCGAAACACCAGTGGCCGTGACGATGATGGTGGGCAGCACAAAGGCCAGGCCCATGGAGTTGGCCAACCCCGAAAGCGATCGCAGCATGAAATAGGCAAGCCAGCCGCCGCCCTGCAACATCCAGAAGGCGCGGTTCTTGTCGCGGAAAAAGCCCTGGCGGACGCGCTGTTCAACCATCGCCGCCACCATAGCCTGCCTGCACAAAAAGGCCAAATCAGCGATAATCAGACGCCTTCTTCACGCGCTCTGGCCAGCATCGCCCAGCGTCGCTAGGCTGCGTTCCATGGGCCTTTCCGCTGCACAACTGGTGTCCTGTCTTGATGCGCTGGCCGGCGAACATCCGCCCATCGCCGCCGCGCTTGCCGTGCATGGCTATCCCGAGCCGCGGCTGCGCCCGCGTGGCGCCGGCACCATGATGCGGGCCATCGTGGGCCAGCAAGTATCCACCAAGGCCGCCGCCAGCATCTGGAACAAGCTGGAGGTCGCGTGCGGCGGGAACATGGACGATCTGGCCGCCGTGGCCGCCACGCCGTTCGATGCGCTGCGCGCCGCCGGCATGTCCGGCCAGAAGGCCAGCTATGTCCATGCCCTGGCCGAAGCGGTGGCATCGGGCCAGATTGATTTCGCCGCCCTGCCGGAGGAGGATGAGGCCGCGATTGCGCTGCTGTCTTCGGTCAAGGGCATTGGCCGCTGGTCAGCCGAAATCTATCTGCTGTTTGCCGAAGGCCGCACCGATATCTTCCCGGCCGGCGATCTCGCCTTGCAGGTGCAACTGGGCCGGTTGCTGGGGGAGGACACCCGCCCCACCGAAAAGCGCGCCCGTGCCCTGGCCGAACCGATGCGCCCGCACCGCGGCGCGCTGTCGATCTTCCTCTGGCACAATTACAATATTGTCGCGCTCTGATAAGGCGCGCGCATGATCCGCATCACCGATGTCTCGTCGCCGGCCAATCCGGTGCTCAAATCCCTCAAGGCGCTGGCCGAAAAGAAAGGCCGCCGCGCGCAAGGCTTGTTCTTGGCCGAAGGCCTTCGCGTCTGCACCGAGGCGCTGGCCGCCGGCCATGTGCCGACCACTTTGGTGTTCACGGCCGAGGCCGAGCAACACCCGCTCACCATCGCGCTGATCCGCGCCACGTCCGAGGCCCGGCGTACGTCCCTGCGCGTCACCCCCGATCTGATGCAGCGGCTGACCGGCAAGGACAATGCCGCCGGGGTGGCCGCCGCCTATGAAATCCCCTCGACCGATCTGGACCGCATCGATCGCAGCGCCGCCAAACTCTGGCTGGTGGCGGAAAATCTGAAAGACCCCGGCAATTTCGGCACGATGCTGCGCACCTGCGATGCCACCGGGGCCGGCGGCGTCATCCTGCTCGACCAATCGTGCGATCCGTTCAGCGTCGAAGCCGTGCGCGCCTCCATGGGCGCCCTGTTCAGCCGCCAGGTGGCGCAGGCCACAGGCGGGGAATTTTTCCAGTGGCTGCGCGCCGGTTCAGGCCAGCTGGTCGGCGCCGCCCTCGAAGGCCGCACCGTCGATTACCGCGCCCACAATTATCAATCCCCCTGCTTCCTGTTCATGGGCAATGAACAATCCGGCCTGCCCGCGGACTATGCCGCCCAGTGCGACGCGCTGGTGAAACTGCCGATGCTGGGCGCGGCTGACAGTCTGAACGTCGCGGTGTGCGCCGGCGTGCTGCTGTATCATGCGCTTGACCGGCTGGGTGACGCGACCGTCATTTGACCGGGCCTGCCCCAGCGCCCACGCTGGCAGCATCCTTGTGGAGACTGCCATCATGCGTGCCATCGTCCTTCTCATTGCCGGCCTGCTCGCCAGCGCCGCCGTCGCTGCCGCCCCCGTCACCGCGCTGGTGGGTGGCCGGCTGATCGACGGGCAGGGCGGGCCGCCGCTCGCCAACAGCGTGATCCTGGTGGAAGGCGAACGCATCACCGCCATCGGCACGGTCGCCACGCTGCCGGTGCCGGCTGGCGCCACTGTGGTTTCCACCGAGGGCATGGATGTGCTGCCCGGCCTGTGGGACATGCACGTCCACCTGATGATCAACGGTCACGCCGATTACACCCATTGGGACAAGGCCTATCTCAATCGCTTCGGCCCCGAAATCATGCCGGCCAGCGCCGTGCAGCTGCTGCTGGCTGGCGTCACCAGCGCCCGCGACCTGGGTGGGCCGCTGGCCGAAAGCATCGCCATCCGCGAGGATGTGAAGGCCGGCCGCAAGCCCGGCCCGCGCCTTTATGTGTCTGGCCCGTTCCTGCAGAAGAAACCCTATCCGGGCACCGAGGCGTTCCGCTGGGGCGTGGACAGCCCCGAAGACGCCCGCGCCAAGGTGCGCAAGCTGAAGGCCGCCGGGGTTGATATCATCAAGCTGGTTGATCAGGATGAAGTGGGTGAGGTCACCACCCGCGCCATTGTCGAGGAAGCCCACAAATTGGGCCTGAAGGTGGTGGGCCACAGCCATCTGCCCGATGAAATCCGCATCGGCCTGAAAACCGGCATCGACAATTTCGAGCACACCGGGTTGGGTGCCGCCCCGCGCTATCCGGACGATATCATGGTGGCGCTGGAAGCCCGCGCCGCCGAAGGCCGGGTGCGCGGTAGTCCGCTCTATTGGACGCCCACCATCAGCGGCCTGTTCAATCATGGCAATCTGCTGGCCAACCCGGAAAAGCTGGACGATGCCTGTTGGGCCCGCGGGCTGAAGCCCGACACGGTGGCCGACATCAAGGCCTCGCTGAAGGATGTGTCGGCGCTGGAGTATAACCAGCTGACGCCGCGCCGCAAACCGACGCTGGACACCAAGTTCGCGCAGCTGCGAAAGGCCGGCGCCATCCTGCTGATCGGCACCGACAGCGGCATCCCAACCGCCTTCCACTGCCAGACGACCTGGAACGAGCTCGACGTGTGGGTGAACGGCCTGGGCGTGCCGGCGATGGAGGCGATCCAGGCCGCGACCTATTGGCCGGCCAAGTTCATGGGGGTCGAACGTGACAGCGGCACCATTGCTGCGGGCAAATATGCCGACATCA
>Ga0209812_10002417_pt1 | contig 11199 bp, 15 predicted proteins | sample JI71714BDNA_FD_187502 | JGI IMG/M metagenome (GOLD analysis project Ga0209812, IMG submission 187502) | Wastewater effluent complex algal communities from Wisconsin, to seasonally profile nutrient transformation and Carbon sequestration -... | ecosystem: Engineered > WWTP > Effluent > Algae...
ACCGGTCGGGCCGACAACACTGAATCCGGAAAAGGAGTCAGTTAAAGAAGTAGAAAAACAGGCCGCTTAAAACGGTCAATGGTGACAACTAGCTTGAAAAACGCCGCTACTGCCAATAGCTTTTACGTAGGGGAAGTTCAAATTTTTCTTTTGAACCAACCCAATTACCTATAATGCCAGTCTTTGTGAACTTACCATTGAAAACTCTTTTCTCACCACTACTGTCATCAGGTAAAGAAAATTCAATTCTATCGCCATTAACATTCGCTTTGACTAGATGTGGTTGCATGGGTTCGCCCAATGACTCTTGAAACAGAACCATGTGGCCACCTGCGATGAATATAAATAGTTCAGTCCCGACCAAATCCCCTCCTTCTTCATAATACTCAAGGTCACTAAAGACACCTGTTGTATTGACTGCAGGGGTTTGTGCAAATACTAGCGAAGAGGAACACGACAAAATCACCGCAAACCTTAAAAAATTATTTACAAACATAAATATCCTCGATTACCGCCTAACGCCTTAAACACCGGCAGCATTTAAACTGTCCGAGTGCTTTGTTTTGTTAGTCCTAATATTTTGTTTATATACAGAGATGTCATCTCTAATCAATAGTATCTCTTCCGTTTTTGAATAAAAAAATCGGTGAGCAGATAATATCAACTTTGTATTCATTAGACCGATCATTTCTTTAGTCGCCGGAAAAGTACCTTCCTTCATTTTCTCATTTTTAGCTATTAATATAGCCTTGCTTGTAATCGGAACGCATATCTCAATATTTGATGTGTTTAGACCAAAGTAGAATCCTTTACGCCCATTAGGGTGGCTCAAAACAAATGGATTATCAGAAGTTATTACATCAAGGCTTTCGTCTTCGACAATGTGCAATTGATAAAATTTATTCGATAAACACCTCTGTACAATATCTAACAGCCTTAACTCTGTTCTTATTAGATCAGTTTTTGAGTAATCGAAAGCGCTTTTATTAGAGACATTTATATCTCGGCTCATGCTATCTACGATTTCTTTCGTTCTACGCATGGGTATTTCCAAGTTTTCTCTGTGCGAAGGGACTCGCAAGTAAAGAGTCGCCAGCAACAAAATCAAATGCCTCATATCGTCATTAGAAGGTAAACAAGAATGTTCATTGATGTGACTAATTGCCTTACTAATATTGGGCTCTATTTGCTCGGCGTAAAAATCCTCAACAATCAAAGGATTCTTATGATCTACGGTATAGTAATCTCGTTGAGCACAAGCATCATTTGGGCTGGTAGGGAATGGATGGTCATTATTGATTGGTACAGCCCAAAATGACGAAGAGTTTTCACCACCATTTGTAAACCCCTTTAAGTAGCACTTTGGAATGTAATGATGCTTTGCTTTTCTTCCCATGCAGTCTCCAGAGGGCACTAACCCCCCACTTAGGGGCAAAAACACATGGGCTAAAATGCGAGCGAAGCGAGACAGCCCATGTGTTTTTGTCCCGCGAACGCAGTGAGCGACTACAGTGGTTTGTTATGCGCTTGGTAAACCTTGTTCTGGAGCGCAGTCTTAAATGAATTAAAATCTTCTTCGGTTTTAAAGCACTTCTTCGGAAAAATATGATACAAAAACCCAGATACTTGCAGTAATAAGAAGGGACCAGATACTGAGACTTTACCAAGCCCTTCCCATCTATTTAGCGTCTCATTTGCCGCTGTTTTTTCAAATAAACCTTCATCCCTGAGCTCATACTCATGAACACCTAGAATACCGTTTGAGGTATTGGAGCGTAACAAAATTGAACCAATACAGAAGACGAAATATATGCCAACTACAGCAAGCCCAGTTAGAAACGCCCCAGAAATAGAAATAAACCATTTTTTTTCTGTGTTTGGTATACCTGCTTCCCAAAATACTATGGCCAACACAATAGCCACAATAATAAAAAATATTTATATATGTAGGATGTTGTAAACATAAATCTTAAGTTGAACCTTAAAAGATCCATTCTTGAAATATCCGTCGTTACTCTCATCTCATTCCTTTTGCATAACGCAAAGGACACGGGCGACGAGCCGCGTAGCGGGTTGGCGTCCCAGCGACCAACGGGAGCGAGTGCTGCGTTTTGTTAGGCATTTTTTGCACCTAAAACTGACCACTGCTGCCAAGAACCTAGAGCAAACAGGCAGCCAATAAACAAACATATACCGGAACTAATTAACCAAAACGTCAGACTATTTTCTGGGAACATCGGCATTAACCCGACGAACGAAACGCTACGAAGTAAAAATATACCAGCAATGAGGATTAGCGCTAATTTTGTCAGAGGTAAACGTTTAATTGCGCCCGCGCCCGACAGGCCATAAAGAGCCCAAACCAAAAGCACCATGACAATGACAGAGGTTACAATTGTCGGATACCAAAGCCCTTGCTCTGCCATCCGAGCCATCTGTTCGCCTGCACCAAAGAAACGATACCAATCGCCCCCGAATACAATACAGCCCAGATGAGCAAGTGCAGCAGCGAAACAACATATCGCTGCTGCCAGAAGATACTTATTACTAGCAGAATGCATCTTTCCTCCGTGAATGCCTAACGCCTCAATAACCGGCGCGCGATAGCGCGTCCGGCGCCGAAGGCGCGCAGTTGATTGATTTGTTATGTGAATGCACTTTTTATAACCGCATAAATATTAGCGTGACTAACCCACATCATTGAGGGTATGAAAAATATAAATAGTGTAAAAATACCTGTGCATAGAGACCACACATAGTCATTCTTTGCCCATTTGAAAAGCTCTGCGTTGGAGAAAAACAATAACAAAAAGTAAATGACAGAAATGGCAATGAATATGATGCCGAATAGCCACCATGGCAGCGGATTAATAACCATTGCAACAAATGGCGCCAAGAACAGCCAAGCCATTACAATGATCAGATTTTGAATCGACACCTTTAGGATGGTGCTCAATGCTTTCATGACTATTTACACATAACACTTTGCTAATTGGCTGCCGCAGCGAAGCGTAGGCAGACCAGTGGAGGCCACGCTTTTTGTGGCCAGAACGAAATTAAGCAACTTGTTATAAGCCATTTGTGTTGACCCTATTGCCGCAATGAATACAAACGATTGAGCCAGAAAACCAATGCCAAACAACTTTAGACCAGTCCCCGCTTGATGCCGGATGCGGCGACTTAAACCCTTGAACAGTTAAACACTTATTACAGTGAGGGCAACGGTTAAAAAATGCTAAGGCAATATGAACAGCAACTGCACCTGCAAACGCACCGAAGATGTATACCAAATAACTTGCACTTGCTTCCGGTGGAGAGAAAAACTTGCCGTAACCCAACGCTAGAAAGAAGGTGATCAAAAGAAACCACGCGATAAAAACGCTGAGTACATCAAGTCTGCCTATTAACGTTTTGAACACCGAACTTTCCTATGGCTTATAACGCTTTAATCAGCCGACGCTTCAGCGGTCGGCTGCATTGACTTGTTAGGTCACTCTACGCCTTTGCCAAGCAATATTGGCAGTATGTGTTTTCTGCTAAGTTGATGGTGCGTAGCATTTTTATATTTATTGTCATGTGCATTGAGCAACAGAACGATTAAGAGATTTCGACTCGGAACAAATTGAATCAAAGCAGTGTAGCCATAGTCTGTACTGCCTCCCATCTGAATGATTGATTCACCACTGATTTCTACCTGCGCTAAACTCCCCAGCAACCATCGTTCATTAGCTTTAGAAAAAGCTAAGTTTGGCGCCCCTGCGGGGAACATAGCTCCGTTTTTAAGTGCATCAGACCAAACAGCTAAATCATCAATTGACGTAACCATACCACCAGCCCCGATGAGCGCCCAGCTTAAGCCTTTTTCAAAAGTGGTACGGCCTTGGTCATCTCCCCCGTAGCCACGAGATAGGTCGTTTGAAGATAATCGTTGATCTTGATAGAAGCCGGTACTATTCAAATTTAACGGAGTCAATAAGTTGTCGTGAACATAATCCTGAAATGATTTATCGCTCACTTTCTCGACGATAGCCGCCAACAACGTGTAGGCAGCGTTGGAGTACGCGATTTTCTCACCCGGCTTGGCAATTAACGGCATTGCTAAGATTCTGCGTTCAGCCTGAGCTTTATTCATCAACTCAAAGTCAGAATCATTATGAAAATTATCCAATCCACTCGCGTGCCCCAATAGCTGCATAATTGTAATCGACTTCACTTCGTCAGGCGCCATTGGATAAAAAATCCCAATACTGTCGGTAAGTTGCAACTTTTTATTCTGGACAAGTTGTAGCACTGCGGCTGCTGTAAATGTTTTTGCAATTGACCCCATATCAAATATGGCTGCAGAGCTATTTTTCACAGAACCTTCCCTGTCAGCATAGCCATAAGCACTCTTAAACAAAACAACGTCATTTTGAGCAACTAGAACAAGCCCATCAAATGTGCCCGCCATATGTTCTTGCTGAAGTTCATAAGCCAAACTAGCGATTACGGCTTTTTCAGACTGAACAATTGAAGATACATTACGATGGCCAGATACCGCACTACAACTTGAAAGTACAAAGGCGAAGATAAAAATTGCTAGACGATTCATAGTTTTTATAAGTTACCTAACTATTTGCTTTGGGGCGGACAACGCGACGCGTTGGACGTCCCAGCCCCGTAGGGGCGACCAACAGCAACTTGTTATGTTTATTGTGCGATACAAATCAATTTGATCTAAAAAATGCATTTAAAATTGCTATATAGATAAATTTTATTATTACGAAAAAAATTAAAGAACAAAAAACAAACAACCCCAGACTCAACACCTGCACCAAGTAACCCAAAAAACTTAGTAGAACAGCAGTTGCAAGTGAGATACTTAAAATATATCTCTGCAATATACTGCCGCTTTTAAAAGCGACATATGTGCAATAGCTTAAACTACCATAAAACCCAACCACAGCGCCTACTAGCAAAGCTAAGCCAAATACATGATGATTTGCTTTCAACAATAATGATACCAAAAGCGTGACTGCACAGCTTACTATGGTGTATTTAAACAAAACTGTTAAATATCGTTCAATTGAGAGCAAGTTGAGTTCTCATGATTTTTAAACATAACGCTTCAATCAGCCGACGCGTTAGCGGTCGGCTGAATTGGTTTGTTAGGCGCATCGTACCGTGGCACGACATCTGTTTTAAAATTAAGAAATGCGCCAAGCCTTTCTCCGACTTTTTGAAGACGACCAACAAACTTCTCTTTTTCCACGTCGGAACCTCTCAGCGCCCGATGCATTTCACCTAATTCTTCTTTCCAGATAAAAATTGCTTGATTAATCGATTTTTGCTGATCCCAAACATCATTGAATTGAACCGCAGATAGCTTGCCTTTGTAAGTGATAAGCAAAGCGGTTAACCCATATTCTTTGTATTCGGGGCGCACAAAAAAAGGAGTTTTGGCGTTGGCCGGATATTCAATACCAGATATGAAATCATTAACATCTAGGCTGGTAGAATTAAGACCATATTGGATCGCAGTCACTTTATACATGATTTCGGTCTCAAGAGATTTTAATTCATTATTCAGTTTCTTTTGATCCTGATACCAGTCATAAAGAAACCCAAAAGATGCCAGAACGATACTTGATAAAGCCCAAATAACTATGGGGCGATTAATCCATTCCCATTTTGATTTGATAGTTGTTTTAGACAAATGCGCTTCGATTGAAGCAGCTATGCGATCGATACTCTCACTGGCAACTTCAATTTCTTGCCTCGGTTTTCGCATCGGATTTATTCGCCTAACGCTTCAATCAGCTGCCGCATTAGCGGTCGGTTGCATTGATTTGTTAGGCCGATTTTGATGCTTAAACCACCCTGCGAACCCGACCATCAGACCAAAACCTAAAATGGGCCCTGCACCATAGCCAACCATAGGCGCAGGCGTAATTCCCGTGGTTGAACACAAAAATAACACCATGTAGTAGGCCGCTACGGCAGATAGCCAAAGAGGTCCGCTAGCCGATAGGATCCACAACCCGACAATCAACGCAAGGGCACTGGCAATGATGACAACACCTGCAAATAACGAATGGCCAAGAGCCAAGGCAAAGACCTCCTCTACATGCGGCAAAGGTGCTAAAGGATCTGGTAAAGAGAATGCCCACATAGTAACCAATCCTAACGGAATAACGACAACGCTGAAGCAAAATATTCCAAGTCGGTACCGCACAATGACAACAGCCGAAGCAACCAACAACCCAAGAATCTGAGACGCATCTGGCTGCAAAGCCAGCAAAAGAGCAGCTACAAGAACGGCAGCGAGACACATAATTTGGTACTTACCGTCTTTGGCAATAAAAACTGAACAAGCTGCAATAAAGGAAGGTAACAGGAGCGGCGCGGCATAAAGCCTCAACGGCCCGGCCGGAATCCAGCGTTCAGGTCCTGTAGAGCCACCAAATAGCGGTATCGCAAGCCCAATCAAAGACAGAATAACTACTACAAAGGCCATATTCTGCTGATTACCTGGCTTACTCATGTGGCAGCCCGCCAAACCAAGACAGCAGGCCAAGAAAATTGCCAACAAATGAGTGATCCAGATACCCCATCCAACATCAGCCAGAGCAAGGACAATAAAACTACCAACAATTGGCGGGACCGCCACGAAGAATAATGAGAGAAACGAAGTATTCATATTCTACCTAACGCCCCGCGCAAGCGCGCGAACTTGTGAGCGTCGCAGGGGCCGCAGGCCCCGAATGACGCGGATTGTTAGGCACCAACTCATTGACAATAAAAGTATAAAATGGCGAATCTTCTTCTATCAGCTCTCGCACAGAATTAAGCTGTATTCGTTTGGAAACCGCTTTGAAAAAGCGTAAAGCCAATTCATTTTCTTTAAATGTCGATGCCGCCATTGGTTGATCGACTTCATTAAATATTTGACGTACAGCCTCTAGCGCTATCCAACCGCCTCGATATTTTGGCAGAACAAAAAAGTCAGCAAGTTCCCAAATAGGACGCTCTTCCAATTCAATCCTATCAAGCAGAACAAAACCCACCAGAATTTCACCAACCCAAATTAGGTGAGCTTTTGCTTCTTTAGAGTCAACATAAAGCTCAAGATCTGACGCCGTACACCCGTCATACAGTCCGTTGCTACAGATGTCTTCTTTGCTCCAGCTTGTTGATTCAAAATAATAAAGCTGGAGCAACCGTTGCAAAACCATTGTTTCAGACAGTTTCAGATTTGTAAGTCTAACTTTTGGCATGATTCATCCTGATTGCCTAACGATTAGCGCACGCGCGCGAAACGCAGTGAGCGTCGCTGCGGCCGAAGGCCGCAAAGTGCCGCGCATTGTTAGCTAACATGTTGAGTTTTCCTATCTTTATAAAAAGCACGATATATCAGCGCAATACAAATCACCGCAAAGACATTTATCCCAAAACCCCAATCTATTTTTGCAAGAGGATCGTTGAATGCGCCATCCATAAAAATGCGTCTCCAGTAGAAATTGATTCCGGCTGAAAACTCAAACTTTTGTTCTCCAATATAAATGCTCAGCAATTGCGGGATATAAAAAAGTAAAAATTCGAAACCTGTAAATTTTATTTTTTTGATGTACTTATAAAGTATAAATGCACCAATTATCGAGAAATAGAAATTGCTGTATGGAGCTATTACACCAGAGTTTAAGTCCACAAAAATAAAAATAAAATTCCCTAAAAATAACAGAGCAGTAAGAACAAACAGAGAAAGGCCAAACTTGTTCAAAATATATTCCTTGTGCATAGCTAACGCTGAGCGCACGCGCGGCAACTGCATCGCAGTTGACGGCGCTGCGGCCGAAGGCCGCAAGTGCCGCGATTTGTTAGCCGAGAGCCCGGATAAGGGCAACGCGAAAACCCAAACAACGCCGCATGCGCAAATTTAAAACTTACCCCGCAAACAACTGACATTTGCAGCTTGCTGCCAGAAAGCGCTGAGCGGAGCCTGTAAATAATTAGTGAACACCAAACTACCAGAAGGGAAACGAAGAACGCAATTTCCGTTTGCACTTTACCCAAGCAACGAACTGCCCGAACAAAGCCACCTCCCTGGTGTTGGCTGCACAACCAGCCAAAAACTATAAAACCCGATTACCGGCTAACGCCCGCCACAAACGCGAGAAGCGTGTTGCGAGACGAGCGCCCAAAGGGCGCGTTTTTGATGGCGATTGTTAGAGCTCACAGCTTGATAACGGCCAACATATCTTCACCATCTTCATCCAAACCCACTTCCTGAAAGCCAAAACTTGAATAAAAATCTTTGGCCAATGGGTTTTCAGGGTCATAGCAAATTTCGATTTCTTTTACTTTGCCATTGGCTTTAATTTCATTGAGTGCCAAATTTAGCGCAGCTCTACCAATACCCGCTTTTTGATAACGTTGGTCCACCATAAAGCGCCAAATAGAAAGCTTTTCAGGGGTTTCCGATACCCACATGAAAAAACCGACAGGTTTATCGTCTTGATAGATCGCTCTGCAGGTATGTCCTTGGCAGTAATGTGACTCAACCAAAGACCACATATTGCTCGCAACATATTCCTGTTGCTCATCCGTGACATCTAAGTCACACACAGCTTCATAATTTGAACTTGTCACTTCTTCCAATTTGATATTCATGGCGTCCTGCATATTTTATTTATTTGTAATCACAAATTCATGAAAGCCTTCAGTTTCCGCTGGTTCAACTTTCAATACATTCTTAATAGGTAATCTCGCAAAAAGCCTATCCCAAAACTTTAATGCTTCGCGGTCTTTTTCATAAACAGCTACATGCCATTTTAATGAATCATTTAACATTAACTGGCTGACAACATGAAAAGCGATACCTTTTGAGCGGTACTTAGGTAAAATAAAAATATCTGACAGTTCAGGCATTTCGCTGTCTAATATTTCAGTAGGTTCAACAGTCACAAAACCTGCGATATTGTTATCAACAACAACTAAATAAGCATCACACTCTTCTTCCTCCGCTGCGACATCGCTGAGATATTCTTCGTCAATATCAAATCTGCCAGAACTATCAATATCTTCGTTATCAAAAGCACTTTGATGGTATTGATAGAACTGCCAAAGCATAGAAAACGCGGGCAAGTCTGATTTTGTTAATTTTCTGAGTACTATGTTCATTTTAATCTCTAACTACCAAATTTAGCGCGGAAAACCGCGCAGCGGGTTGACGTCGCAGCCCACGAGCAGCGTGGGCGATAACATTTGCTTGTTAGCTGCCATTTCAAGACATCGCAATATCATCAAACTCCGCCAGCAAACTAATTAATCTGTCTGTGTTTTCACAACCATCAAATTCTCTAATAGCAAGCACTGCAACGTCACTGTTTTTGGGATACAGGCCGGTTATTGCAGCTCGTCGAGCATTTGGGATAAATATGCATTGCAGCCACAGTTGAAAAGATGGTGAGTCTCGAAAACTGTTAACACGAAATCCTCGTGTTGAATGATGCCATCGACCGATAATTTGCATCTCAGTTTTTATCTGATCTAGCTTCCTCCAAGTGCGGACTCTCTTTTTGAAATTGAATAAGTCTGAGATCTTCACCGGACATTCCTTTGACAGCTAACGATAAGCGCACGGGCGCCAAAAACGCGCAGCGGGTTTGGCGTCCCTGTGGCACGCCTTGTTAGCCTTGATACATAAATAACAAGGCAACGCCGACACACAAACCTTAACAACGCCACACACGCGCAAATAAAAATAAAACCAACAAATAGTTGACCCACGCAGCTACGCTGCCCGCAAGTATTTATTGGAACCTGTAAATTTTACGTTAAGTACAAAATATCAGAAGGGATGCTGCGAGCACAACTGGCTTTGTAAACTTGGCTCAAACGAAGAACCAACAAACAACGCCACCATCCTTGATGATTTGCCTTACCGGCGAAAACTACAAAACCCGAAAACAGGCTAACGTTTAGCGCACACGCGCGAACCGTGGTGAGCGTCGCTGCGGCCGCAGGCCGCAAGTGCCGCGCCGTGTTAGCCGAAAGCCCGAACACTGAAACGCGAAAACTCAAACAACGCCGCACGTGCAAATTTAAAATTAAGCCCGCGAACAGCTGACTTTGACAGCTTGCTGCAAGAAAGCGCTGAGCGAAGCCTGTAAACAATTAGTGAACCAAACTACCAGAAGGGAAACGGAGAACGCAATTTCCGTTTGCACTTTACCCAAGCAACGAACTGCCCGAACAAAGCCACCTTCCTGGTGTTGGCTGCACAACCAGCCAAAAAATTTAAAACCGAAAAACGGCTAACTATAAGCGCACGCGCGCGAACCTTGGCGAGCGTCACCGCGGCCGCAGGCCGCAAAGTGCCGCGCCTTGTTAGGCATTTCCACAGTTCCGCTAATCAATTTTTTTATATGTCAGGTACTGCATACTATCTGGGTCACCTACGACGTACACTAGCTGAAACGGTTTTTCCTTACCTATGATCATCCAACTACCGTAACTTCCTTCATTCATTGTGCTGACACCTGACATATTCACAATTATCCCATATGACGAAGGTAATTCAGGAACAACTAATTCCCATGTTCCAGTACCACTCAACTGCTTTCCAGTGATTTCGTCATCTCTATAACCTTTATATATACAATCTGGGATATTTTCTAATGAAATAGAGAAGTCGCTATTAAGGGTCGCAGTCACGAGTAAATTAGGGTCCATTCTGCGGCAAATGCCCGGTGCATCAATCAATGTGTATCTACCCACCAAATCATCAATTGATGGCTTTTCCTCAGGTCCAGGGTTGCAACCATAAACAAACAAGCTAATCAAAAATACATAGAATCGAGTTAACATGCTTTCCCATGCCTAACGATAAGCGCACGGGCGCCAAAAACGCGCAGCGGGTTTGGCGTCCCTGTGGCACGCCTTGTTAGCCTTAATACCTAAATAACAAGGCAACGCCGACACACTAACCTTAACAACACCGCGCACGCACAAATAAAAACTAAACCAACAAATAGTTGACCCACGCAGCTACGCTGCCCGCAAGTATTTATTGGAACCTGTAAATTTTACGTTAAGTACAAAATGTCAGAAGGGATGCTGCGAGCACAACTGCCTTTGTAAACTTGGCTCAAACGAAGAGCTACCAAACAACGCCACCATCCTTGATGATTTGCCTTACCGGCGAAAAATACAAAACCC
>Ga0209812_10002418_pt1 | contig 11199 bp, 11 predicted proteins | sample JI71714BDNA_FD_187502 | JGI IMG/M metagenome (GOLD analysis project Ga0209812, IMG submission 187502) | Wastewater effluent complex algal communities from Wisconsin, to seasonally profile nutrient transformation and Carbon sequestration -... | ecosystem: Engineered > WWTP > Effluent > Algae...
AGCGCATCGGCCTGTCCGGCAACACCGGCTTCAGCACAGGTCCGCACCTGCATTTCGCGGTGCAGGTGAATCGCGGGATGCAGTTGATGTCGATCCCGTTTCGGATGCGCGGGATGCCCCCCGCCCCTTGATCGAAGGCGACGCGAACCCAGGTACCCGAGGATCACCGGAATCCTCGGCCATCGCTGGTTCGCCCGGGTCGCAGGCCCGGCTTGGCCATGACGCGTTGGTGCAACGCCATCCGATCAAGACCGCCGTCCGGGGGCTCGCCAAGGCTCTGATGCCGGGGTGTGGCTCGTTGCACCGGCCGTGCGCGGCAACGGAATGGCCGGTGCACACCCGGGTGGGATCAGTCGTAGATGACGCCGTCGGACTTGACGACCAGGTCGTAAACGGTGCCGTCAGCCTTGACGATGGCGTCATACACCGTGCCATCAGCCTTGACGATCACGTCATAGACCGTGCCATCGGATTTCACGATGCTCGCGGGGTCCGCGCCGGCCGCGCTGTCGAACAGTGCGGAAATCCATTCCCAGAAATCGAACGAGGCCACCGAGGAGGACGCGTCGCCAGGGGAGGCATGGGCCATCGACGAGCAGAGAACCAGCAAGGAAACGAGCGCGAACTTCTTCATGTGAACGGGGTTCATCGAATTGGGAAGGCGGGAGGCTACCTCGGTTCGGCTGATCCGGCCAGTCGGGCAGGCTCGAGCGGGAGGCTTAGCTGGGCTTGGCTTCGATCTCCGCGCCGAGTGCCGCGGCTTCCGCGTCCATCCGCAATTTGCCGTAAACCGCGATCAATCGTTGCGCCGCGGTGCGCGTACGCTCGTGCCCGGCGCCGAAGCGCGCCTGCAGGCGGGCATGGCTGTCCTCGAGCACGCGCCTGGCGTCGTCGAAACGCCCCAACTGCGCCAGGCACTCGCCACGATTGCTGTCGAAGATGGCGGCGAAGGGATGATCCGCTCCCAGCTTCGCGCGTACCTGCGTCGACAGCGTATCGAACTGCGCCAAGGCCTCGCCGAGTCGTCCGCGCTTCATCAGCAGCATGGCCAGGTTGTTGCGAGGCGCGAAGGTATCCGGGGCGCCAGGACCGCCACGCGACTCCTGCGCCGCCAGCAGGCTGCGCAACAGCGCCTCGGCACCGACCAGGTCGCCCTGGTCTTCCAGCCCGTAGGCCAGCACGCTGCGCGCCACCAGTGCCTTGTCGTCGCCCTCGGGACGATTGGCATCGAGCCAGGCACTGGCGCTGCGCACCAGCAGCACGCCCTCGGCGGCATTCCCACGCTCGATGAGCAATGACCCCAGGTTCAGCTGGCTCATCACCGTCGCCGGATGGTTTTCCCCCAGCACGGCCACGCGGCCCGTGGCGGAACGGCGGAACGCGGCTTCCGCTTCGTCGGCATGGCCCAGCTTGTTCTCCACCACGCCGAGCTGGTTCCACGCATACAGGGTCTGCGGATGGCGCGGCCCGAAGGTCCGCTCATGGCGTTCCGTGGCATCGCGGGCGACCTCGAGCGCGGCGGGATAGTCACCGTCCAGTTGCAATGCGGACGCGAGCTGCAATTGCAGCCCGAGCGTCCGTTGCGCGTCCTCGCCCAGCGCCTTGCGCGCTTGCGGCAGCAGCTCGCGCAGCGCCGCCACCGCCTCCTTCTGCTTGCCGCGCTCCCGCAACAGCTCCGCACCGGACTCGTCCAATGCGATGCGCAAGGCCGGCGGCAATGCGTTACGCCTGGCGCGCAGCTCGGCCAGGCCGGCTTCGCCGGTGTCGTAGTCGCCGGCGAAGATGGCGCCCCGCGCACGCCCCAGCAGCAGTTCGTCGCGCAGCGCTGCCGGCAATCCCTTCTGTGCCAAAGCGGTATCGAAGGCGGCGCGCGAACGCGCGCCATCGCCCAGCCCCAGCCAGGTGGTACCCAGCACCTGGTGCAGGCTGGCGATCGCACCCGGCGACAACGAGGACGATTGCAGCTCGGCCGCGGCGACATCCAGGATGTCGCGGACGCGCAAGTCGCGCCCCTGCGAATGCTCGGGATCGGCCTCGGTCAGCATGCCCTCCACGAAGCCGTTCACCGCCGCCAGTTCCTGCGCGCGCGCTTCCGCTTCCGCCAACGCCGCGCGGGCGCGCTGGGCCGCCAGCGTGCTGACGATGGTCGCGGCCAGCAGCGAGGCGAACACGAGGCTCGCGGCGATGCTCAAGGCGCGATGCCGGCGCACGAAACGCGCGGCGCGATAGGCGCGGGTGGGCGCACGCGCGCGCACCGGTCGCGAGGCCAGCACCGCTTCGAGGTCTTCGGCGAATTCTGCGGCGCTGGCGTAGCGACGACCCGGCTCCGACGCCAGCGCCTTCATCACCACTAGGTTGAGATCGCCGCGGGTATCGCGGTTCAAGCGCTCCAGCGGCTCGGGATCCTCGCGCCGGACGATGTCCAGGGCCTCGAACAGGCTGGACGATGTGAGCCGCGGGTGCGGCAGGCGGCTGGACAGCAACTCGTACCCCATCGCGCCCAGGGCATACACGTCGCTGCGCGCATCGGCATCGCGCGCATTGCCCTCCAGTTGTTCGGGGCTCATGTACGGCAGGGTGCCCATCACCTGGCCGACCTGGGTCATCTCGCCGCCGATTTCGCCATGCAGCCGGGCGATGCCGAAATCGAGGATCTTCGGCTGCCCATGTTCGTCCACGAGCACGTTGGACGGCTTGAGGTCGCGATGGACGATGCCGCGCTGGTGGGCGAAGTGCACCGCATGCGCCAGCTTCACCAGCAAGCCGATCCGCGTGCGCAGGTCGGGCTTTCCGCGGGCCAGGTAGTCGCGCAAGTCGGGCCCGCGCACCACTTCCAGCGCGAACCACGGGGTCGGCAAGCCACCGATGACGTCCTCGCCCGCCGCATACAGGCGCACGATGCCGGGATGTTCGAGTTGAGCGAGGATGGAGACCTCGCGGCGGAAGCGCTCCAGCGCGCCGCCCGAGAGGCCACGCACCACCTTCAGGGCGACATCGCGCGGCGGATGCGATTCGCGCGCCAGGTAGACCCGGCCCATGCCGCCTTCGCCCAGCAGGCCGAGGATCCGGTAGGGGCCGATCGCATCGGGCAGGCCGGCATCGGCCTGCGCCTGCTCATCCAGGGCGTGGGTAACGTCGTCTTCCATGATTGGCGCGGTGCCCCCCGGCGGCGTCTCGTGGCTGCGGCCATGCTGCCCGCGCCCGTATAATTCCGCAATGTCAGAAGTCTTCCTGGAAGCTGCGCGCCGTCGCACCTTCGCCATCATTTCCCACCCCGACGCCGGCAAGACCACGCTGACCGAGAAGCTGCTGCTGTTCGGCGGCGCGATCCAGATGGCCGGTTCGGTCAAGGGCCGCAAGGCTGCCCGCCACGCGACCTCCGACTGGATGGCGCTGGAAAAGGAACGCGGGATCTCCGTGACCAGCTCGGTGATGCAGTTCCCCTACGAGGGCCGCATCGTCAACCTGCTGGACACCCCAGGCCACGCCGACTTCGGCGAGGACACCTATCGCGTGCTGACCGCGGTGGACAGCGCGCTGATGGTGATCGACGTCGCCAAGGGCGTCGAGGAACGCACGATCAAGCTGATGGAGGTGTGCCGCCTGCGCGACACCCCGATCATGACCTTCGTGAACAAGCTGGACCGCGAGGGCAAGGATCCGATCGAGCTGCTGGACGAGATCGAATCGGTGCTCGGCATCCAGTGCGCGCCGGTCACCTGGCCGATCGGCATGGGCCAGCGCCTCAAGGGCGTGGTCCACCTGGTCACCGGCGAGGTGCACCTGTACGAGCCGGGGCGCAACTTCACCCGCCAGGATTCCACCATCTTCCCGTCGCTGGACGCGCCCGGCGTGGCCGAGCGCATCGGCGCCGACATGCTGGCCGAAGTGCGCGACCAGCTCGAACTGGTGCAGGGCGCATCGCATCCGTTCAATCGCGAGGCCTACCTGGAGGGCATGCAGTCGCCGGTGTTCTTCGGCTCCGGCGTCAACAACTTCGGCGTGCAACCGCTGCTGGATTTCTTCGTCGAGCATGCGCCGTCGCCGCAGGCCCGCGCGACCACCACGCGGCTGGTCGAAGCGGCGGAGCCCAAGCTGACCGGCTTCGTGTTCAAGATCCAGGCCAACATGGACCCGATGCACCGCGACCGCGTCGCCTTCATGCGGATCTGCTCGGGCAAGTTCGAGGCCGGCATGAAGGCGTTCCAGCCGCGTACCGGCAAGGAGGTGAAGCTGGCGAATGCGCTGACCTTCATGGCCAGCGACCGCGAGATCGCCGAATCCGCCTTTCCCGGGGACGTGATCGGCATCCACAACCACGGCACCATCTCGATCGGCGACACCTTCACTGAAGGCGAGAAGATCGCGTTCACCGGCATCCCGAACTTCGCGCCCGAACTGTTCCGCCGCGCGCGCCTGCGCGACCCGCTCAAGCTCAAGCAACTGCAGAAGGGCCTGGCGCAGCTGAGCGAGGAAGGCGCGACCCAGTTCTTCCGCCCGCTGATGAGCAACGACCTGATCCTGGGCGCGGTCGGCGTGCTGCAGTTCGAAGTGGTCGCGTATCGGCTGAAGGACGAATACGGCGTGGAGGCCAGCTTCGAGCAGGTCGCGGTCACCACCGCGCGCTGGATCAAGTGCGGCGACGCGAAGAAGCTGGAGGAGTTCCGCGAGAAGAACGCGATGAACCTCGCGCTCGATGCCGCCGGCCACCTGGTCTACCTGGCGCCGACGCGGGTCAACCTGCAGCTGGCGCAGGAACGCGCGCCCTCGGTGGAGTTCCTGGCCACCCGCGAGCACGCGCAGGCGGTGGCGGTCGCCTGATCGCCGCGGTCAGGCCTGCCTGCGGGCCGCGTCCTGTTCGAGGAACGGCGCCAGCCAGTCCGGTTCCGGCTGGTCGGCGTCGTAGTACTCGAAGATCAGGTGGATGCGCTCGCTGTCGCCTTCGTTGTACACGGCATGCGGCCCGAGGTTGTTGACCTCCACCGCCTCGCCCACCGGGAAATGGTGGACGGTGTTGCCGATCACGAAGCCGACCTTCTCGTTGGTGGTCAACGGCACGTGGATCTTGTGCGGCCATTTCGCCGCCGGGTTCGCATCGATGTGCGGCTGGATGACGCCGCCCGGCCCCATCCGCGCCAGCATCACCCGCGGGAATACGCCGCGCGCATACCCGTAGTCGGCCACCGCCTGGTCCATCACCGGCTGCAGCAACGCCTTCCATTCTTCCCAGCGCAGCCGGTCGTGCGAACCGCGCCAGTCGCGGGTGCTGTCGACGAAACGGAAGACGATGTGGCGGGTCTTGTCGAGCGCTTCGAACTTGTTCGGCTTGTCGGCGTTCTCCGCGTCCCACACCGCTTCCGGGATCGCCTGCACCGCGGCAAGCAGGGCCGCGATGTCGATCGAGCCGAGCTTGCGGATCGACGTAGTCTTGCGCGGATTGGCGGCCGGCCGTGCGATGTCGTTCATGGGCGAGCTCAGAACCGGTAGTCGAACAGGTCGATGTCGTTGCGGTAGCGCGTGGCCACTGCCTCCCGCAACTCGTCCGTGTAGTAACTGCGATAGTCGCCGCGGCGGCTGCTGTTGACCTGGTCCAGCACGCGGGCGGGAATGCCGATGCGTGCGCAGATCGCCTCGTAGGAATCCTGCATGGTCTCGACGCGCCCGACCATGTCGGTGAGCAGGCGTCCATCGCCATCGACCAGCAGGCTGCTCTGCGGCTGGAACAGGATGTGCTGTTCGGGCGGCGCATCGAACAGGAAATAGCGCATCACCGCCTGCGGGTTGGTGGCGAAGTGCCCGCTGTCGCGACTCATGAAGGCGCAGTACGACACGAAGCGGTCGAACGGATTGCGCACGAAGGCGAACTTGAAATAGCCCGCGAACATGTCCTCGCCGAGGAACGGACGCACCTGTTGCAGCGAAAGGTGGCCGTGGCGGATCGCCGCCAGTTCCTCGTACGGGAACCGCTTGTTCACGAACAGCCCGACCTGCTCGATGTCGTCCTGGCTCATGTGCTCGCGCAATGCCTGGCGGACCGAATGGGTGCCGGTCTTGGGGACCGCGGCGAAGATGAAACGATGCTGGTGCGAGATGATCATGCGGGCCGGCGCAAACTGCAGGCCGCCATTTTAGCCTGCCCACGACCGCCGAGCATTTGCTCCACCCCCGCCCCCGAAGCTGCCCGCATGCCTCCCACGATCAAACACGTCGATCCGCGCGAAGAGTTCGCCAGTGCCCTGACCCATGGCCTGGGCGCCACCGCGGCCCTGGCAGGCGGCGCGGTACTCATCACCCTGGCCGCCCTGCATGGCAATGGCTGGCAACTGGGCGCGGCGATCGTGTTCGGCGTGGCGCTGTTGCTGCTGTACGTGGCATCGACCCTGTATCACGCGGTCCAGCACCCCATCGCCAAGGGACGCCTCAAGGTGTTCGACCATTGCGCGATCTACGTGCTGATCGCCGGCACCTACACCCCGTTCACCCTGATTGGCCTGCGCGGTCCGGTGGGCTGGTGGCTGTTCGGCGCGATCTGGACCCTGGCGCTCGGCGGGGTGGTCTTCAAGCTGTTCTACACGGGGCGCTTCAAGCGCCTGTCCACGCTCATCTACATCGCGATGGGCTGGCTGATCGTGGTCGCGGCGAAGCCGATGCTGGCCGCGCTGGATGCGTGGACATTGGGCTGGCTGCTCGCGGGCGGCGTGTCCTACACGCTGGGTACCTGGTTCTACCACCGCGAGTCGATCCGCTACTCGCACGCGATCTGGCACCTGTTCGTGCTGGGCGGCAGCATCAGCCACTACATCGCGGTGCTCGCGCACGTGGTGCCGGCACGCTGAACGGCCGCGTTGGGTTCGCTACGAGGCGATGTAGCGCTGCAGGTGGTCCAGTTCCTGTCGCTGCTCCTCGATCACCGCGCGCACCAGGTCGCCGATGGAGACCACCCCGAGCACGGTATCGCCGTCCAGCACGGGCAGGTGGCGGATGCGATGGTCGGTCACTACCTGCATGCAGTGCTCGGCGCTGTCGCCGGGGGCCACGGTGATGACCGTGGCGGTCATGATGTCGCGCACCGGCGTGTCCTTCGAGGAGCGCCCCTGCAGCACGACCTTCCGCGCATAGTCGCGCTCGGAGAGGATGCCGGCCAGCCGCGCTCCCTCCATCACCAGCAGGGCACCGACATGGTGGTCGGCCATCAACCGGATCGCCTCGATCACCGGCGCATCCGGCGGGACCGCATGGATTTCAGCGGATTTCGACTCCAGCAGCTGCCGTACCGTGCGCATCGCTCGCTCCTGTCGGATCGGGAACCTGTCCCGAGGATACTCCGGTCGCGGGACGCCAATCATCGACCAGGTACAAGGGCCGCTGCTTGGACTCCTCGTACAGCCGCCCCAGGTATTCGCCGATGAGGCCAAGCGCCACCAGTTGCACGCCCCCCAGGAACAGGATGACCGACATCATGGTTGGCCAGCCTGCCACCGGGTCGCCCCACAGCAGGGCCTTGAGGATGATCCAGCTGCCGTACACGAACGCAACCAGCGCGGTGGCGATGCCGAGATAGGTGGCCATCCGCAGCGGCGCGGTGCTGAAGCTGGTGATGCCTTCCAGCGCGAAGTTCCACAGGGCCCAGAAATTGAACTTGCTGCGACCGGCGACGCGCGCCTCGCGCTGGTACGGGATCGCGACCTGGTTGAAGCCCACCCAGCCGAACAGTCCCTTCATGAAGCGATGGCGTTCGCGCAACTGCCGCAGCGCCGCCAGCGCACGCGGCGAAAGCAGCCGGAAATCGCCGGTATCGCGCGGCACCGGGGTCTTCGACAGCGACCCGATCAAGCGGTAGAAGCCGTGTGCGGTGGCCCGCTTCAGCCAGCCCTCGCCTTCCCGCTCCACGCGGGTGCCGTGGATGTCGTCGAATCCCTCGCGCCATTTCGCCACGAACCGCGGCAACAGTTCCGGGGGATCCTGGCCGTCGGCATCGAGGATGAAGGCCGCGCCGCGCTCCACCCGATCCAGGCCGGCGGTCAACGCAGCCTCCTTGCCGAAATTCCGCGACAACCGCAGCAGCGCCACCCGCGAGTCGGCGGCAGCGAAGCCGCGCAACACGTCCCAGGTTGCATCGCGGCTGCCGTCGTCGACATACAGCACCCGCGCCTCCAGGCCTCCTGCTTCGGCCAGGGCGAGCGCCGTCGCGATGCGCGGCTGCAACACCGGCAACGCCTCGGCCTCGTTGAAGGCGGCGATCACGATGGTCAGGCAGCAGTCGTCGGGCGCGATGCGGTGCATGTGTCGATGGTATGCCAGCGTCGCTGCGGGCGCTCAGTCCAGCGTGCGCAGGTATGAGGTGCCGCCGATCGCGCGCATCTGCCGCTCGATCGCGCGCGTGCGCCGTTGCACGTAGGGGCCGGGCCTGCTCGCGCTGTAGCGTTTCGGGCTGGGCAACACGGCGGCGAGCCGGGCGGCTTCGGTTGCGGTCAGCTTCGCCGCATCCTTGCGGAAGAAGCTGCGCGCCGCCGCTTGCCCGCCATAGATGCCGTCACCGAACTCGGCGATGTTCGCGTAGACCTCCAGGATCCGCGTCTTCGGCCACAGCGCCTCGATCAACGCGGTGTACCAGACCTCCAGGCCCTTGCGCAGCCAGCGGGTCGGGCCGCTGCCCTGCCACAGGAACAGGTTCTTGGCCGTTTGCTGGCTGATCGTGCTGGCCCCGCGCAAGCGACGCACCGGCTTGCCGCGCTTCTCCGCACGCTCGACCATCTTCTCGTTGTGCGCCTGCGCTTTCTCGATGGCGGCGAAATCGAAGCCATGGTGGCTGCCGAAGTTCTGGTCCTCCGATGCCACCAGCGCCAGCGGCAGGTTCGGCGACATCCGCTCGAAATCCCGCCAGTCGTGGGCGATGCGGAAGTCGGTATCGCCCGCCACCAGCGCATCCAGTTGGCGCGCGGCCATGAACGCCGAAAACGGCGGATCGACGAAGCGCAAGACCAGCACCTGCAACATGCTGAAGCCGGCGAAAAGCAGCGGCAGCTTCCACCACCAGCCGCGCCAGCGACCCCTCCGTGGCACGCCTCCGGCCTCAGCGCCCATCGGCGGCCACCTTGCGATCCATCCCCACACGCCCCATTACCATCGACCATTCCCTCTTGAATGCCCCGCCGCCGCGCATTATCCGCAGGCCGGAGCCACACGATACCGACATGACCCAGCCGCCCGACGCGCGATCGCAGGACCTCCAGCTCCGCTTTCTCCTTCCCGATGCCGGGGTGCGCGGCGTCGCCGTCCACCTGGACGACACTTGGGCCGCGATGACGGAACGCGCGACCTACCCACCTGCCGCGGCGGAACTGCTCGGCGAAGCGGCGGCGGCAGCGGCGCTGTTCACCGGCTACGCCAAGGTCGACGGGCGGCTGTCCGTGCAACTGCGCGCCGATGGCGCGATCCGCACCCTGTTCGCCGAGTGCACCGCGGCCGGCACCCTGCGCGGCATCGTGCGGGTATCGGACGCCGTGGCCGACGGCCGCACTGCACCGCCATCGCGGGACCTACGCGCACTCGGCGACGATGCGGTACTGGCGATCACCGTCGAAAACCCGGCCCTCGGCAACCGCGAACCGATGCGCTACCAGGGCTTGGTGGCGCTGGATGCCGGCCGCCTCGACGAGGCGTTCGAGGGCTATTTCCGCCAGTCCGAGCAGTTGCCCACCCGCCTGCTGCTCGCCTGCGACGGCCGTCGCGCCGCCGGCCTGATGCTGCAGAAGCTCCCCGGCGACGAGGGCGACTCGGACGGCTTCCTCCGGATCGGCGCACTGTTCGACACCCTCGCCAGCGAAGAACTGCTCGCTCTCGCACCCGCCGAGGTCGTGCATCGGCTCTTCCACGAGGAGCAGCCGCAGTTGCTCGGCGAAAAGCCGCTGCGCTTCGCCTGCTCCTGCTCGCGCGAACGCGTCGAGTCCATGCTGGTCTCGCTGGGGGAGCCGGAAGTGCAGGCGGCGGTCGAGGCCGGGCTCGGCGAGGCCAAGATCCATTGCGAGTTCTGTGGGCAGGAATATCGTTTCGATGGTGACGCGGTTGGCATTCTGTTCCGCGATGCCGCCGCCGAGCTCCCCGCCGCGCCCGGTATCCAGTAACCTGAAGCAAGGCAGGCTGCGGCAGTTTGCGACCTGCAGGGGCATTGTTAAAGAATCATAAATCCGCTAGGATCGAGCGTCCTTGGGAGGGGAACTTCGCCGGCCACGGCCTGTCCATCAAACACCTATGCGCACGCGTCCGACTGCCATTGCTATTGCCCTGCTCGCCCTGGCCTGTGCCAGCGGCGTTGCGCAGGCGCAATCGAAGGCCGCCAAACGCAACGACGCACAGGTGTTGCCCGTCCTGAACAAGGACAATGGCAAGCTGGAAGCCGTCCTGCTGCTCGAGCCCGCCACCACCGGGGCTGGCGCAGGTGCGCGCTGGCGTTTCGGCAGTACCACGCTGGAAGCCACTTACGGCCTTGAAACCGGAAGTTCGCTTGCGTTGCTGTGCGACCGCCAGTCCGGCTTGCCGTCCGCGATCGGGCAGCTCGCCAGCAACTGCGTGCTGGCCTCGGTCGAAGGCGACAAGCACGGCAACGGCAGCCGCCATGCCACCACCAGCGCGAGCCTCAGCCGTAACGGCAACAAGGTGGGTGTCTCGGTCGGCAGCGGCCGCGACACCCTGCCTGTCTGGCTTTCCCCGAACCAGTCGGGTGGCGCGCGTTACGAACAGAACGATTTCTCGCTGTTCGCCGAAAAGGCGATCAGCCGCGAGGGTTTCGTCAGCGTCGGTGGTACCGTCGCCCGCGCGCGCCTGGTGCCCGCCGCCGACGTTCCCCAGCTTGCCGACCAGTGGAACACCCGCAGCCTCAGCATTGGCGGCGGCTTCGGTTCCTTCGGCGCCAACGTGGTTGGCCGGGTAGTCAACGTGCCGGGCGAAAGCAATGTCTGGAAGGGCCTTGGCCTGGGCCTGACCTGGCGCACGCCATGGAGCGGCCAGCTCAGCGTGGGTGCAGATAACGTGGTCACCCGCGGCAAGAATCCGTTCTCGGTGAATGGCCAGAAGGACGACGAGGGCACCGTGCCCTACGTGCGCTACCAGCAGGATCTCTGAGGGCAAGCGCCACTGGCGCGCTCCACGCAAGCGAAAGGCCGCATCGCAGGACGCGGCCTTCGTCTTTTTCGCAACGAC
>Ga0209812_10002420_pt1 | contig 11191 bp, 10 predicted proteins | sample JI71714BDNA_FD_187502 | JGI IMG/M metagenome (GOLD analysis project Ga0209812, IMG submission 187502) | Wastewater effluent complex algal communities from Wisconsin, to seasonally profile nutrient transformation and Carbon sequestration -... | ecosystem: Engineered > WWTP > Effluent > Algae...
CTGAACGCGCAGAAGCATATTCCGCGCCGCGATGGGCCCTTAGCTCAGTCGGTAGAGCAACTGACTTTTAATCAGTAGGTCGCTGGTTCGAACCCAGCAGGGCTCACCATATTATTGTGGTATATTAGGTATTTAGTTGATTGGCTATCGGGAGACGCTCCCTTAAAGCCTGCTCTAGGTAACATTCTAGGTAACATTGGGAAGTAAAATACGTTCGAACGATAGGTGCGCTGGATTTCTCCAATCTCCCTTTCTTCGTCCTGATGAAGGTTAGACCAAGGCAGAATCACTCAGGTATCTGAATGCGAATCCCGGTCGTTGGCTCGGCTATGTGCCATTGGGGCTCAATGAATTGCTGATTTCAACCTGGGCGTGCCGTCAGTATTCCTCCAATGACCCCGGATTAGCGCGGCCATTTATGATGTAGATCATCGATCATATAATCATGTGCGTGACTGGATTGGCCTGCGCGGTGAACACTATGATGAGGGTGATCATCCGGAAGTTCGGGATGTTCATGCTCTATCTCCTTTGGATCTCGCGTGGGCCACAGCCAGAGGGCAGCTGCGACACCAGAAAGCGCGAGCCCTGCCAATGAGTAGAATGCTAACTGCTGGCCGAACCGCGCGCCGATCTGTCCAGCTAGCGGATAGGCGATCAACCAACAAGCATGACTGAGTGCGAATTGCGCTGCGAAAACGGCGGGCCGATCTTCTGCGTGAGCTGAGCGTCGGAGTAACAGCCCTGATGGCGTTAAGGCAGCCGCATAGGCCATACCCATTACGAACCAGCCTGCGAGCAGAAAGGGCCAAAATGCTACCGACATGCCTCCAGATGCAAGGCCCAGAGCAGCGAGCGCCGCTGTCAAGACGACCGCGCCGCCGAGCATCACAGTGCGGCCTTCGATCCGATCGAGCAGGCGCGGCAAGGCCAGCGCGGCTAGCATGGAGCCGCCGCCATAGGCCGCGAGCGACAGAGCCACTTCGCGTTGCCCTAAGCCGAACGTGTCACGTACGATCACGACGGTGTTGACGATGACCATCGCACTCGCCGCCGCGGCTGCGAGATTGACCGCGAGCAACCCGCGCAAGCGAGGGGTTTTGAGGTAGATACGCATCCCGCGTGTGGTGCGCGCGTAAATGCCGCCCTCGCGAGGTTTGGCGGGCGACCGTGGCAGCGTTACCGACAGCACCATTAGTGCCGAGCCGACAAAGCCGATTGCGGTGCCGCCGAATAGCCAGTGGAAGCTGATCACACTGAGCAACGCCGCTGCCAGCATAGGGCTGAGCAGGCTTTCGAGATCATAAGCGAGCCGAGAAAGCGACAGCGCGCGCGTATATTCCGCCTCGTCTGGAAGCACATCGGGGATGGTCGCCTGAAAAGTAGGGGTGAAGGCAGCAGAGGCGGATTGCAGTGCGAAGATCAGCACATAGACCTGCCATATTTGATCAACGAAGGGCAGCAACAGGGCAACGCCGGCGCGGATCATATCCATTGTCACTAGAAACGCGCGGCGAGGCAGGCGATCGGCATAGGCACCGACGATGGGACCGATACCGATATAGGCGATCATCTTGATTGCCAGGGCCGTGCCAAGGACTGCGCCTGCATCCGCACCCTCTATGTCATAGGCCAGCAGGCCCAGTGCGACCGTCGCTAACCCGGTTCCGACAAGCGCGATCACCTGCGCAGCGAGCAGGTTCCGGTAGGTTCGATTGGCGAGCACTGTTAGCATTGTTTAGCCGTTCAAACGACGCGCTTGACATCGGTGTAATCACCGGTGGTTTTCAGAATGATGGTCACCGTATTTTCTGTCCGGTTGCGCCAGAACCAGCCATGCTTTCCGTTAAAGGCGGCAACAAGTGTTCCGGTTTCACCCCCGGACTGCTTGCCTTTGCCATATCCATGATAAGAGATACCGGGAGCATCGGCATGGGTATCATAATTGACGACACCGCCACGCACCGACCAGTTAAATCCGATCCGCACGCCTTTGGCAGCAGCGACCTTGACTTCGGCGCCCTGCCCCGGTTTCAAAACAACCTCTGTCTGGTCGCTGCGGCCTGCGGTATTAGGTGACTGGGCATCGGCTTGGGCAGGAGCATTTCCCTGGCCTACAGTCGGTGCCCCGCTGGCAACGGCTTCATCGGAAGCCTTACTGGGTTCGCTGACCCGGTCGGCTGCTGCCTCCTGCGCCAATTGAACCTTGATCTCGCCCATTTCAGTGAGGCCGAAGGCGCTTCCTGCACCGGTCGGGTCGATACCATATTCGGACGGCAGGACGACCATGACCAGAATCGCAGCTGCGCCTGCGATGGCGACAAGAGTAGATCCTATAAGCTGGCGCGATGTCGGCAGGTCGGACATGTTTGGCAATTGTGAATTGAACATGGAAAATTCTCCTTAAGCGATGGCTAGGCCGGTGAGTTGATAGCCGACCAGAACAAACCCTGCTGTCATTAGCAGGACGTTGGCGGCGAAGGCATAACGGGCGAACCCTTGGGTTTTGCGCCAAAAGCCCATGAGGATCAGGATAGCAAACAAGGCCAGCAACTGGCCGATCTCGACACCGATGTTGAAGGCGATGAGATTGGGGAGCAAGCCGTCTTTTGACATCTCGAATTCCTGGATCTTGGTTGCCAGCCCGAAGCCGTGGAAGAGACCGAAGACCAGAGTTGCGACCTTTGTATTGGGCTGCACATCGAACCAGCGGCGGTAGGCTCCAAGATTATCGAGCGCCTTGTAGACTACAGACAGGCCGATGATCGCGTCGATGATGTAGGCGTTAGCGCTGATCCCGGTGAGCACGCCGAACAGCATCGTAGTCGAGTGGCCGACGGCGAAGAGTGTTACATACAGGCCAATGTCCTTCATCCGGTAAAGGAAGAAGATGACGCCGAACAGAAACAGCAGATGGTCGTATCCGGTTACCATATGCTTCGCGCCCAGATACATGAAGGGCATGAATTGCACACCGCTTACTTCCTGCACATAGCCCTGATCACCCTCGGCAACGCCGTGGGCATAAGCATCGGCAATGCCCGTTGCGAGGAACAGCAATATGGTCAGAAGGACCCAGACCATTGGGTGATAAGCTTTCTTGCCGGACATTAAATTCATCATGCGGTTCCTTGCGCCAGACGGAGCGATGGGTTGGTTGTTATGTCGTCAGCGGGGCGCTCTTCCCGGCCATGGATCAGCCGGTAGAGCGCGGGCAGCACGATCAGCGTCAGGATAGTCGAGGAAATGATGCCCCCGATCACGACGGTCGCCAATGGACGCTGAACTTCCGAACCGGCACCCACGTTGAGTGCCATTGGCACAAAGCCAAGCGAGGCGACCAAGGCGGTCATCAGCACCGGTCGCAACCGGGTCAGCGCGCCTTCGCGGATAGCCTCATCGAGCTCCATGCCGCGTTCTCGCAAGTCCTTGATAAAGGACAGCATGACCACACCGTTGAGAACGGCCACGCCTGACAGAGCTATGAATCCGATGCCTGCCGAAATCGACATCGGAATATCTCGCAGCGCCAGAGCAGCCGCACCGCCGGTCAGTGCCAGCGGCACGCCCGAGAACACAATTGCTGCATCACGCGTCGATCCGAACAGCATGAACAGCAATCCGAAGATCAGAACCAACGCCAGTGGAACGACAATCTGAAGCCGCGTCGCTGCCGACTGGAGTTGCTCGAACGTGCCGCCATATTGGACATAATAGCCCTCCGGTAGCGCGACATCGCTTTCGACCTTGGATCGCAATTCGGTGATGAACGATCCCAGGTCGCGCCCGCGAACATTCGCTGTAATCACCGCCCGGCGTTTGCCGTTCTCGCGGCTGATCTGGTTGGGACCGACCGACAGTTCGATATCTGCAATCTCTGACAACGGCACAAATTCGGTGCCCCCGTCACCGGTGCGCGGTATGGGAAGACTACCGAGCAAATCGAGATTTGTGCGCGCCTCCTCTGGCAATCGGACGACGACTGCAAAACGGCGGTCACCCTCGAACACTTCACCCGCATTACGCCCGCCGGTTGCAGTCGAAACCGCATCCTGAACATCGCTGATATTGATGCCATATCGTGCCAGCATCGCCCTTCGAGGTGTTACCGAAAGTACTGGCAGGCCTGTGACCTGTTCCAATTTGACATCTTTAGCGCCCGGAATCGACGAGACGATTTTTTCAATCTCACCGCCAGAGGCCAGTAATTCGTCAAGATCCTCGCCGAACAGCTTGACCGCAACGTCGGCGCGAACGCCCGCAATCAACTCATTTAGCCGCATCTGCACCGGCTGCGTGAACTCATAATTGTTGCCCGGAATTTGCTGCACCGCCGCGTTCAGTTCCGCCACGAGCTGTGTTCGCGGTTTGCGCGGATCGGGCCAGTCCTTGCGGTCTTTCAGCATGATGAAGTTATCCGCGACCGAAGGCGGCACCGGATCGGTGGCAACATCGGCTGTCCCGATTTTGGCAAAAACCCGCTCGACTTCGGGAAATTTGCTGATCCGCTTTTCAAGCACTTCCTGCATCTGCACGGCTTGCCCCAGGCTGGTGCCCGGAATACGCAATGCGTGCATGGCAATGTCGCCTTCATCGAGATTGGGGATAAACTCTGACCCCAGCCGCGTTGCGCCATAAGCGCTGATCGCAACCAGTCCGAGCGCCAAGCCAATCAGCAACTTCCCGCGCATATAGGTGCGATCCAATATGCTGGCATAGCGCGCGCGCGACCATGCCATCACCCGGTTGTCCTTCTCCTCGACTTTGCCGGTCACAAACATCGCAATCGCGGCGGGCACGAAGGTAAGCGAGAGGATCATCGCTGCGGTCAACGCCAGCATCACCGTAATCGCCATCGGATGGAAGGTTTTGCCTTCAATCCCGGACAGCGCGAATATCGGCAGGTAGACAACCGTGATGATGATTACCCCGAATATCGACGGACGAATGACTTCGCTGCTTGCCGTGGCAACCAGACCGAACCGCTCGTCCCGGGTAAGTAGGCGTCCCATACGGTGCTGCGCCTCGCCCAAGCGGCGCAGGCAGTTTTCAACAATAATCACTGCGCCGTCGACGATCAGTCCAAAATCAAGTGCGCCAAGGCTCATCAAATTCGCCGACACGCGCCCCGCTGCCATGCCCGTGAGCGTCATCAACATCGCCACAGGGATAACCGCCGCAGTGATCAATGCCGCCCGGACATTGCCTAGAAGTAGGAACAGGATAACAATGACCAGCAATGCGCCTTCGGCAAGGTTCTTTTCGACCGTGCTAATCGTCCGCTCAACCAGCTCGGTGCGATCATAAAGCGGCTGCGCGACAACACCGGACGGCAGCGATTTATTGACCGCCTGCAGCCGTTCGGCAGCTGCCTGCGCAACGATACGCGGGTTGCTTCCGGTCAACATGAAGATCGTGCCGAGGACAATTTCCTTGCCGTTCTCGGTCGCCGCACCGGTCCCGAGTTCAGACCCGATAACGACTTCTGCAATGTCGCCGATTCGGATGGGAATTCCGCCTCGCTTGGCAACGACGATCTGCGACAAGTCGATCTCGTTTTCAGCTCTGCCAGGCAGCCGGATCAAAACCTGTTCGCCAGCCCGTTCGACATAGCCGGCGCCAGCGTTTGCGTTGTTCGCCTCAAGCGCGTTGACGACATCGGTGAGCGACAGCTTGAGCGTCGCCAGCTGCGCCGGGTTCGGTGTGACGTGATATTGCTTGGTATAGCCGCCGACCGTGTTGACCTCGGCAACGCCGGGGACATTGCGCATTTGCGGCCGCACTACCCAGTCATGAAGCGTACGCAAATCGGTTGGTGTCCAAGCGGAGCCATCGGGCTTGCTTGCCCCCGGTTTCGCAGTGACTGAATACATGAAAATCTCGCCAAGCCCGGTGGCTGTCGGCCCCATTTGCGGTTCAATGCCCGGTGGCAATTGCGATTTCGCGGCCTGCAAACGCTCGTTGACGAGCTGACGCGCAAAATAAAGATCGGTGCCGTCCTCGAAGATAACGGTAACCTGGCTCAATCCGTATCGCGAAACCGAGCGGGTGTAGCTCAGCTTCGGCACGCCCGCGATTGCGGTTTCAATTGGGTAAGTGATCCTCTGCTCGGCTTCGAGCGGCGAAAATCCTTCAGCTTCGGTGTTGATTTGCACCTGCACATTGGTGATGTCAGGGACGGCGTCGATTGGAAGGCGGGTGGCGCTCCACCCGCCAAGCGCGATGAGCAAGGCGACAATGCCAAGCACCAGCCAACGCTGGCGGATTGAAAATCCGATGATACGGGCGAGCATAGTCTGGTTTCCGATCAATGGTCGTGGCTCGCGCCCGACTTTTCAATGTCGGCGCGAATGAGAAAGGCTCCCTTGGCAGCATAGCGCGTGCCCGGCTTGATACCGGAAAGTACCTCGGTCCATTCGGGAGTCTTGCGGCCCAGCTCAAGCATCCGCACCTCGTAATCGTCGCCGAAATTGGCGAAGACCACGGTGAAGTCGCGGAACCGCTGCAAAGCCTCGGTGCGAACTGCAAGCGGCACAGTGAAAGCACTCACGGTGACGCGGCCCTGCAATGCCATACCGGGTCGCCATTTGCCGTCCCGGTTCGGCAGCGAAGCGCGCATCAATGCGGTTCCTGCCGCTGCATTACCTTCGGGCAGATAGCCGCCGAGCGTGGCTTCTGCGACCGGCTGCCCATCAATTGTTTCGATAACGACCTTTTGGCCAGGCCGGATCGTTGAAAGATCGCGCGGAAAGACGTTAAACACCACGGTCGTCTGTCCGGGGTCAGTAATGACATAAAGCGGCTGGTCGAATGTGACATTGCCGACATTTGCCGTTCGTTCTGCGATCACACCGCTGACTGGCGCATAAACCGGATAGATTTGTAGCGACTCGCTCGACTCGATGCGCGCCAGTAGCTGGCCTTTGCGGACATAGTCGCCAACCGCCTTTGTGACTTGGACCACGCGTCCGGGGAACTGGCCGCGCACTTCGGACCGTGCCGTCGTTGCCAGTTGCACGATCCCTTGCACCTCGCGCGTTTCGCTAATGGTGACGGGCCCGACGGTTTCAATCTCTATTCCGCCTTCTTTGGCGGCAGCGGCAGTAATTTTGGTTCGACCTTCGGGGTTTGCAAACTTCCAGACATGGCGCTTGCCGTTCTCGGTCGCGACGACCTGTACATCAAAACTGTGCGGTTCGGTCACCACGCCGTCGCCTGCCAGAAAGTCCTTCTCTGCCTTGAAGGCAAAACGGTCGATCTGACCGCCCAGCCGCGTCAGCGTCACCGCAAGATTGACGGTTGAAGGGTCGACCGGTTTGTTGCCGCGTGTCGGATACATCCGGTATTGCGGCGGTTGGCCATCTTCAAAAATAGTGACTTCAATCGCGAAATCGCCGTCGCGCAACATCCGACCGTTGTGCGGCCCTTTTTCATATTCGGATGCGGACGTGCCTTCACCTTCAGCCGGTTTTTCAGCCTCGCCGCCGCAGGCAGCAAGCGGGACGATGAACAACAAGGCCGCAGCCATGCGAATGTGCAGATACTGTTTCATGGATTGATCCCCTTGTCAGCTGCGGCGTCAAAGCGCCCGGTCAGCCGGTCTATTTCAGTTTGAAGGTCACGGTAGCGCGTCACGGCATTGAGCCATTCGGCCTGCGCTTGGATGATGGCATCGGCGGCACCTTGCATGTCGCGGAACGTGAAGCCGCCGCGCGCATAGCCTTCGCGCACCTGCCGGAGTGCCTTGGTGGTCTGTGGATAGACCTCAACGACGATGGCATCAGCGCGCGCTCGCGCGGCGTCTGCTTCAGCCCCAAGGCTGGCAAGGCGGCGAAGCCGGTCGAGTCTTTGTGCCTCTGCGGTCAGCTCGATCCGCAATTTTTCAGCCTGTGCCCTCGCGATATTTCCTTGATTGCGGTCAAAGCGTCCCAATGGGATTGTGACGCCCGCAACCAGCGCTACGTCATTGGTGCCACGCAAAAAGCGTGCGCCCCCACTCAGTGTATAATCCTGGCGGACGCGCGTCTGTTCGAGCGTTACCGCCGCCAAAGCGCGTTCAGCCTCGGCCTGTGCAAGCGCGACATCGGCCTCTGCCAGTTGCCGCGCTGCCGGGATGCTCGACATCACTTCGCCCTCGGTTTCGATGTCCATGCCGCTTCCGCCCCAATAAGCGGCAAGCCCGTCACGCGCCGCAACGTGCCGCGCGCGCGCTTCGGTAAGATTAAGCTGCGCCTGCGTAACCCGCGCCGACGCGCTGGTTTCAACAAATAGCGGATCTTTATATCCGCGCACACGGCGCAGCGCCTCCCGCTGCATCTCGATTTCGACACCCAATCGTGTTTCCGCGATCTCGACGACATAGCCAGCGATTACGACATTGAGAAACGCACGCTGGACGGCGCTAACAAGCTCGAGCCGACCTACGCGCGACGATGCCTCGGCAACACCGATGTCACGGTCAGCAAAAGCCAATCGTGCATCGCGCTTGCCACCGCGTTCGATGGTTTGGCTATAGGTTCCCGTTATCTCGGCTTGGCCGAAGACATTATAGGGTCCACTGCCGACGAAGTTCTCGCCTTCAACGGTTACTGTAGGATTGGGCCGAACGCCCGCTTGGACACGGCCAGCACGCGCAGCGGCGATCGCCGCCTCGTTGGCGCGAATAGAGGGAGCCGCTTCTACGGCTTTGGCAATGGCATCATCCAGCGTGATCGGCTCCGCGAACGTAGCCGTAGCCGGACAGGCCAGCGCCGCCGCCAGCAAGGCGGTGCGCAATTTGGGAAACATATTAAAACTCCTGAACCGTGGACGCATTCAAGGGCCGGGCGCGAGGCCCGCCCTAATGGCGCGGTTCAGGCGGAGGGTGGTTCGGTGGGTGGCGCCTGACTGAAAGAGGTCAGAACGTCGGTCTTCACGAACAGAAATTGCTTCTTGGAAGCAAACGCGTTTCCGAAAAGACTGTCATGAATCGTTGCGAGGGCCGGTGGCAGATGGGTGTGAGCATTGCTTTCGGCATTGCCCGGTAATGGCTGGCTGTCTTCGTGATCATTTTCCGACGCGGATTCAGCGGTCGAAATTTCACCCGACGAATGAGCATGTGCTTCGTCGGGATGCGCCATTGCCGGGGCGTGAGACATCCCTGCGACAAGCGCTATACCAAGAACAAGAGTCATCAACCACCGCATATATTTCCGTCCTTATCCGGTAGCTAAAACGAGGGCAAATGCTATTTCGGCCGAAAACAAAATTCGCCCACCGGATGTCTCGATAATAGGGTTGGAGCTAACGGTAACAATCAATGATCACCACTGGTGTTCTTGGTCAAAGAGCGTGAGCTTCGCCAATAGCCATCGCAGAGAACCGATCGAGACGCGCCTTGTCTGCCCTGCCAACCTCGGTCTTCACTGTTGCGTTGCGCTTCGTAGAGCTTCGACCTCGGCGTGAACCTGCGCGTAAAGTTGTTCGGGACCGAACTCGGCAAGGGGCTTCCCGTTTACGAAAAAGCTTGGCGTTCCCTTCACCGCGAGGCTGTTAGCATCGACCATATCGGCTTCCATGATGGCTTTAGCACCGTTCATGGGCATCGCCTTGGCCTTTTCAACGTCAAGCCCGGCTGCCTCTGCGGCCACCCAAGCGCTAGCCATGTTACCGTCATGCCACGCAGGCTGCGCTTCAAGGAGTGCGGACATCACCGGCTCCAGAACGCCCTGTGCGCGAGCGGCTTCCAGAATGCCGATCGCTTCCGCTGAACCTTGATGTAGTGGCAGATAGCGAAGCACGAGACGGACATCATTGGGATAGGCGGCCAGTATCTGTTTAACTCCCGGATAAAAGGCACGGCAAGCCTCGCAGGACGGATCGAAAAATTCTACAATCGTCACCGGCGCTGTCTTGGGTCCGATGATCGGCGAGTGAGCGCGAACAAATACATCCGCTTGCACAGTCGCAACCTTGGCAGCAGGTTCTTCGGCATATGTTCGGCCGTAAATGGCTGCCCCGGCGGTAAACGCGCCAATGGCCAGCAAGCCAGTTAGTATAACTCCAAAACGTCTATTCATGATCGAGTTCTCCGAAATACGAGGGCGAGGAAAAAGGTGATGGCTGTAAAGGCGGACAGCGAAAGAAGCGGGATTGGGACGCTGCCAAAAAGCGTCATCGCGCTGTCCGAACAGGAAGGCCCTGAACCGCATGGCTGGATTTTTTCGGGTGCAAAGCCAAAATATAGCAAAGCGTGATAGAAGGAAACGACCCATCCTGCGCCTGCGAGTGTGAGGGCATATGGGGTCACACCGCGATCAGACCTGAAGGCCGCAATACCGAGTATGATTGCCAGCGAAAACATAAAAACTCTCTGAAACCAGCACAACTCGCACGGATATTGACCCATGATCTCGCCAATGAAAAGGGCACCCAGGCTGGCCGCAAGCGCAACGATCCAGGCAGCAAATAACGCCGCCCAAGCATATGAGTAGTGACGTTGTAGCTCAGGGTTCATGATTTCCGTGCAGACCGGGGCAATTGCTTTTTCGACGCTAAATGATGCGAAAGCCTATCGATCGGGAGCTGGAATTTTTCGATGAGCCGCTTTCGGAACAGGCGCGCGCCAATGAACGGGAGCAAACCTTTGAGATTTGCTGAATGAACAAGCCGCACATGCGTACCTTCGCGCAGCAAAAGATACCGCTCTTCGATGTTAGCGAAGCCGCGTACACCGAATTCCAGGACCATTTCTCGCACCGGTTCAAGCTTTGTGATTCTGGCGGTCATGCTCATGCCGCTCGGCGCTTCCGAATTACTGCGATAGTAATATTCGACGTCCGCGCCTTCTTTGGCAGTTCCTTCGATTTCGACGAGCGGATGCCAGCTGCGATAGCGCGGAAAATCGACGAGTGCTCCCCATACCTTACTCAAGCTGGCGGTGATGAGCACTTCGGTGCTAATCTTCATGCCGCAACTCCTATTCCCAAATATTAGTGGCGGCGATGACCGCCGCCATGATGCCCACCGCGATGTCCCCCGCCGTGCAAAACAACACCGATCCCGCCGCTCCGTCGATATGGATAAGAAAAATAGGACGGAAAACCATATTCCGCGTAACCCGAAGTCCACGGCCTTGAACTAGCTGCGGCGACGAGGCAGGTAACTTCTGTTTTCTGTGATGTATCAGCAGACTGGGCGGGGTTCGTAGTAT
>Ga0209812_10002428_pt1 | contig 11169 bp, 8 predicted proteins | sample JI71714BDNA_FD_187502 | JGI IMG/M metagenome (GOLD analysis project Ga0209812, IMG submission 187502) | Wastewater effluent complex algal communities from Wisconsin, to seasonally profile nutrient transformation and Carbon sequestration -... | ecosystem: Engineered > WWTP > Effluent > Algae...
AGTTCCTGATAATGTAAATAATGTAAATAATGTAAATAATGTAAATGTTGAAAGCAAAAACGAGGGAAGTGTTGGCGCGACTGAAGCGGATGTAATCGATATATCCAACGAATCATCGGCGACCGAAAGCTCGGGTGATGATGTTCAGGAGAAAATGATTCCTCAGTCTGAGCTAAATCGATTAATCGGAAGGGCAAAGAGAGAGGCGCGAGAGCAAGAGGCGCGGCGAATACAGGAAGAGCAGATTGCAAGTAGAAATGTGCAACCAACTCAACCACCTGAGCAAGCCCTAGACTTTTCTCAAATGACGCCATCTCAGCTTGACGCGTATTTAGATCAGCGTGCAGAGCAAAAACTACAGCGAGACAAGGTCTCCAATTTTGCGAAGTCATTCCAGTCGAAAATAAATGAAGAGATGGATAGCGATCCCAATTTTTACGACAATTTACAAGATTTAGCACTAGATAGGGTTCCTAAATTGGCTTTTTTTGCAGATGAATTTGATAACACTACCGAAATACTTAGGGAGTTATCAAAAGATACGCGAAAATATACCGAGATTGCGCAGTTAATTAGCATTGGTAACGATACATTAGCCAAAAAGCAGATGAAAAAGTTATCCGATTCAATTAGGCTGAATAATCAGGCGAAGAAAACCGGCAAAGTACCCGAGCCACTGTCACAAATGAAACCATCGAGCGCGCAAATGGGCGGTGGTAAGCAAAGTGTAAGCGACCTTAGACAGAAGTACAGGGTTTAATCTAAAAGGCCAGCCACGCGCCCGAAATTTAACAATTTTGGGAGCATTTAAATGCCAGTCAATAATATTCTTCAGAACGTCGAGACTTATCAAGATAATGTCATGGCGTGGTTGCTTAACTCTTTTTGCTTTATCAATCGTGCAAATAAAAAATTTAAGGACTTTAACTCCTTAACCGCAAACTTGGGTGAAACCGTTTCGTGGAAACTTCCCCCTCGTGGTACCGTTACTGCTGGTCTTGTTGCATCCTTTCAAGGTTCACAACAACGCGTTCAGTCATTAACATGCGCCAGTGCAATGAACTATGCTTATCAGTTCAGTGCTCAAGAGTTTATCTTTAATGTAAAAAATGACTTGCCTAACTTCTCCATGGCGGCTGCAAAAGAACTGGGAACCAAGGTGGAGTCCCACATTGCCAAGTCAATCAACTCGACAATGACGTATAACGACCCAGACCCTGACAATGTGCTATTTGGTCAGTATGTTCCTAACAGTGGCCCTTATCGATTTTATGGCGATGGTGAGATTGACTTGACGAGTTACGAGCAATTATCTGACGCCTTATACGCTTTCGAAGAAATTGGCTTTTCGCCCAGCGGTCTCCGCGGCTTCCTGCCACTTAACAAGATATCGCGGATTGTTGGTACTGGCTTAAACCAGTTTGCAATAGATCGAAATAACCGCGACGCAATGAGCTGGATGGTTGGCGAATTCCAAGGGTGCGAATGGGATAAGTCTAACTTAATGCCAACCCATATCGCGGGCAGCATTGGGCGGAACTCAACCAGCTCAAATCGGGTAATGACCGTTCTCAGTACAAATGACCCTACCGGTCAGAACGTTACCGAAATTACCGTAACAGAGCCAACAGGCTCTACAAGCATTGATGCGATTAACGTCGGCGACCTTTTTCAATTTGAAGATGGGGTTTCTGGCTTTCAGAACATGCGAGCAATGACATTTATAGGCCATGAGTTAACGTCGCTGCCCGTTCAAATGGTTGCAACCGCCGCTAGCTCAAGCACAGCGGGAACGCTTACCCTGAATATACGAACCAATACCGATACCGGCTTGGTGAGTGCCGCTACTCGCAATCAAAATATCAACCAACCTATTCAGGCTGGCATGAAAATTCGTGTTATGCCATCGCATAAGTGCGGCTTGATTATGTCCGGCAATCCATTTTACTTGGCCATGCCTCAACTACCAGAAGAAGACCCCTTCACTACTTACAGTAGAGTCGACCCGGACAGCGGCGCCGCAATTCGAACTTACTACGGCTCATTATTTGGCCAGAATAAGCGTGGCATTGTAAATGACACAATGTTCGGTGCGTCCTTAGTTCCTGAAAACTGCCAACGCCTACTGTTCACAATCTAAGAGGGAATAAAACATGACTTACACAAGCCAATCAAGTCCAGCGATAAATTTACTTTATCCTGGCATTTCCGGCGCAATTATTAGCAATGACGCCACCACGCCCAATACAAAGCTGGTTGTTAGTGCTGGCATTATGCGTGACCAGTCCGATACCTACGATATCAACCTTGGAAATGCGGGAGGCGTTTATTCCAATATCGCTGCCGATGCTATAACCACGATTGATTCTTCCGTTGTTGGGTTAAACGGCATCGACACGGGTGTGTTGCAAGCAAGCAAGATTTACTATGTTTATGCCATTTCTGATGCAACTAATTTTAACCTGCCTGGTGCTATGATATCCCTGTCATCGCCTGCAGAAAATCCGATATTGCCAGCTGGTTACAATATTTATCGTCACATTGGCTTTATCCACACTGACAATTCTGTTCATTTTCTGTCTGGTTACTGGTACGGCACTGGCAACGCAAGAAACTTTGCGTACGAAACGCCAAGGCAGGTAGGCTCATCCTTGAATTCCACAACCAAGGCAACGATTGCGCTGGCTGGCACGGTTCCTGACCAAGTTAATTTGCAAGCCATTATTAATGCATCTATTACCCCAGCTACAGCAGGCAACGTGTTGACAATTTACCCCTATGACGCCATCGGCTCGCAGCGAATTGTTACTGGTCAGGTTTCAACAGTGTCCATTAGCGATCAATTCATCGTAACCGTGTTGTTAAACAGCGGCAGTGCCGCTCTGTCTTACACAGTGTCAAACGCCTCTGACTCTGCAAATGTTTTTGTGTATGGTTATTTTTATACGGTGTAGCATTAATGGCTTATACGTCAAGAGAGTTAATCAATAATTCGTGGTACTTGTCTAACATCGTATCACGAAATTTCCAGACCGTTGACGGCGATCAGCTGAATGACGGTCTGTTTTTGCTTAATTCTCTGCTGGCAATAAAGAGTGCTAACACAAAGCTAATTCCCTATTACACTGTGCACGATTTTGAGCTGGCTTATAACGTAGAAGATTACTTTATCCCCAACTTGTTGATGATGGAAACCTTTGTTTTCTTTATCGATGGTGTACGGTATTCAACCGCAAAAATAGACAGAAAACGGTATTTTGGCAGCAGCAGGGCGGACAGAATCCAAAGCTTACCATTTTCATGGCATTTTGAGCGAGGGTATGGCGGCGGAACGCTGAGGTTGTATTTTAAGCCAGCGAGTAATTATGCCGCTCAATTGGTTGGAAAGTTTGGGCTAACCAATGTTGATTTAAACCAGGACTTATCTTTAACATATGATGCATTTTACCTCGAGTTTTTTCGCTACTCCTTGGCTGAATATATGTGCCAAAGTCGCGGGTATCAATTCCCGCAAGACAAGGCGGAAACTCTAAAGAAGATAACAAAACAAATGGAGAACCTGTCCCCGCCAGATATGTCAAGCCGAAAGGTGAGGCTGATTAATGGCCGGTCAACGTTAAATTATGGGCAAGTTAACATAGGCGGGGGGTGGACAGTGTAATGGCTAAACCTGGCTCTGAAATTTATCAAGACGTGCCACTTAAAATGGTTGGCTCAACTAAGTTTGGGCGTTACGAAAAGATGTCGTCTGAGCAGACGTACAACATGATTATATCGGATGGTTGGCTAGTTCCCTTTGGTGGTTGGTCGCCCAGAAGTATTATTAATTATGGTGGAGAAGGTAGGGGGATATTTACAAGTCAAAAAAACGGAAAAATGTACGCCGTGATTGACAATAACATATGGCAGTTTGATAAAAACCTAACCAAAACTGTTGTTGGCGTGATGAGTACATTTACCGGCGATGTATTTATTGATGAAAACAACGTTAACCAGATTGCTTTTAGTGATAGTCAAAGCATTTATGTTTTTAACTATCTTACTGATGGTTTTGTTGAATTAACGTCTACGGCTCTGGGGTTTACGCCTGGTTATTTGACGTTTCAAAATGGGCGGTTTGTGTCACCAGATACTAAAACCAACCAATACCGGCTATCAGCAGTGGGTGATGGATTGTCTTGGCCTTTTAACGCACAGCACGTGGGGGAGGTTTCTACCAAGGCAACTACCTGTGTGGCTTGTGTAAGATTCCCAGGGCGCGGTAACTTGCTGTTAGTCATGGGCGGTAACGTTGGTGAACTTTGGATGGACATAGGCGCGGCTGAATTTCCCTATCAGCGCAGCCAGTCAACCAACTTGGATTATGGCTGCATAAACCCCGCAACCATCGCTACAAATGAAGAGGTGGTGTGCTGGATTGGGGTTAACGAGGAATCGGGTCCCGCTATTATGACGACGCAGGGCGGCAGCACAGAAAGGATATCAACGGACGGCATTGACTTTAAGTTAGCGTCGCTTACTGCGCCGCAAAACTGCTACGGTTTTATGTTAAGGCTGGCGGGTCATCTTTGTTATGTGGTGTCTTGGCCAAAGGATAACCTAAGTTATCTGTACGATTTTAACACAAAGCAGTTTTTTACCCTTTGTGATGAAAATATGGACGTATTTATCGTTAAACGCATAAGTTTTTTTAACAATACGTACTATTTTGTTAGCCTGAAAGATGGTAACCTATACGAATTGAATCAAACATTATTTACTTATGATTATGGCAATAAAGTAGCTGAAATACCGCTTATTCGAATTACCGATAGCATATCAAAACCTGACCAGTCTCGATTTATAGCGGGTTACATGGGGTTCACTATTCAGCAGGGTGAGTTTGATTATCAAGTTGAAGATACTGACAATATCCCACACGTTGATGCGTCAATTGCTAGAGACGGGAGCGTTAATTACGGTAATTTTATAAAAAAGGTTATGAACACCCAAGGTAACAGAAAAAGTATTTTAAGGTGGGATATGTTGGGCGATGCCAATGATATGACGCCACAGTTTCGGTTTCACGGTCTAAATGGCCGCTTTGTCATTAGTGATGGTGTAATAGGAATAACAAAATAATGCTTGTACCATTTTTTAATTTACATAAGATTGGTGATAGCGACGGAAACATTAAAGAGGAAGCTTTTACCTATTTTACGCAGCTTGTACAGCAGATGCAGCAATGCTTAGGCGAGGCGTTTGTTCCGCCCTCAGTTACAAGCGCCCAAATGTCGACATTAGAGCAATCAGACAGCATTTTGACGGGCGCCATGGTTTTTAACACTGAATCCATTAACGGGGGCTCTTCTGGTGCGCCAAATGGTCAACTTTACATTAAATTAGCAGATGGTGTTTTTCACGCCATCCCGAACCTGTGAGCAACTGAATGTCGCTTTATACAAACCCTGGTGAGCAAGCCAGCAAAGATTTACAGCAGATACCGGGACAGGTGCAGCCTTACTACCAGCCTTATATCAATGCTGGCAATCAATCCATGTCTGCTCTTGGAAATCAAATAGCATCGCTCTTGGGTGGCGGAAGTCAGTTACAGAGTACTTATGGCTCTATGATGAGTAATCCTGGTGGTTATTTAAATAGCATAGGTGCCGGTTACCAGCAATCACCTGGTTATCAATATGAATTACAGCAAGGTCAAGATGCTGTCTCTAACGCCGCCGCATCGGGTGGCTATGTTGGCACGCCGCAAGAGCAGCAGTATATGGCAAACACAACTGAAGGCATTGCAAATCAGGATTATAACGATTGGCTAAACCACACAATGAGCATATTACAAATGGGTATTGGTGGGGCGCAGGGTATGTATAACACCGGCTTTGGTGGCGCAGAAAATATTAATAAGATGGGATATGACGCATCAAACAGCATGGCAGAAACCATTGCGCAATCCCTAATGCAGCAAGCGAACTTAGATTATGCCAGCCAAGTTAATCAAAATCAGCACAATATGGGGGTGGCCGGTGCTTCGGCTGGTTTAGTAAGCAACATGCTACACCCTAGAAATAGCTCAAGCAATGGTAATACTAGTGCCGGTGCTGGTGCTGCATCTCTTGCTATGTTGGCGTTAATGTAATGGATATCGGGCGCGGCAATTTCGACATATTAAGCCCTGAGCAGGCAAACCCTGGCATTAGTATGATGTCGCGCATCATTGCGCAACACTTACAAAATCAGGCCACGCAGTCGCGTACGCAAGGTCAAGACTTGATGAACCAGCGAAGCGCAGCAACGCTACCATACGCTGGTCCACAAGCCGCCGCCAACCTTCAGGCTCAAAACTTATCTAACGAATGGTATGCGCCAGAAAAACGCGCTCAAATTGCCCAGTCTAATGCCTATACTCAAAATACACTGGCTCAGGCTATTGCTCAAAGAATAAATAACCAGTACCTGCCTCAAAAAGACCAGCAGGACTTGGCGTCTCAGGGTCTTGCAAACCAACTTGCTAAAGCCATGATGCCAATTCAAATCCAGCAAGCCGGCGCTAATGTTGCTGGCACAAATCTACAAAATCAAGGTACAAGCTTACAAAATCAAGCTGCGCAAGCGACATTACCTTATGCTGCGCCTCAAGCAAAAGCGCAAGTTGCATTGACCAATGCTGAAGCCCAAAACCAACTAACCGGCAATGGTGGCGGCGTTGATATGGGCATATTAAATGGCCTTAAGAAGCAATTGGCGCAAGACCATCCTGACTGGGATACAAACAAAGTAAATGACGCTGCAGGCCAATATTTAAATGGTTCATCAACTTTTTCTGATGGAACGCCCCTAGGGGAACCAAGCGGATTAGCTAAACAAATTCTTAACTTTAATGTTAAGCATGGCAATACTGCAAAAGGAGTTGACCAACAACGCTATGCAGCAACATTGGATTCTGCGTTTTCTAGCGCTGACAGCTTAACTGATTCTGCGTTTAAATATGCTGGCGCAGATGGCCAAGCAAAACTTGTAAAAGATAAAGCGCTAGCATCTGCCGGAAAATATGACCCAGATTACTTAAAGTATTTGCAATTTACCCAGCAAGCAATACCAGCTCTGGCAACAGAAATATTAAGAACCGGCGGCGCAAATTCAACTGACCAGCAAAAATTAATGGCAATTCAGCAATTAAACCCTGTTTCGCTTACTAGCAACCCTGAGCTTGCAATGCAGCAATATCAATACTTAAAGTCTCTGTACGGCAGTATTGGAAAAACAATATCTCAATCTCCATACGATATTAATAAACAGCTTAAAAACCCCGCGAGTCCTTCCGCTTCTCCATCGGACGCCAAGGGGAAATCAGGTGATTCAAGCGCCTTAGCTGCATTAGCTGGCAATAAGTCTGAAAATAAAATAGATGCAGATAGGCTTGCTGCTTTAGCAAAGATGTATCCAAATTTAAAAAATCAACATTTAATTGATATTGCAAATGGGGGCAATTGATGGTTGATTTAAATCTAACGCCAGAACAAAAAGTTCAGCTAGACGCATTAAATGCTTATTACGGTGATAAAAATGCGCAAGCGCAAATGGAGAAAGAGGCTGCAACAAATGGTCTTGGTTTAAGCGCTGACAAGCTTGTAAGGCTCGGTGCGCTCAATAAATATTATGGCGACTTAAAGCAAAAGCAGCAAAATGACTGGATACCTCATCCAATTAATGACGCAAGGGATTTAGCGCAAGGCGCGGTTCAAGGCGCTGTAAATCTTGGCGGATTAGTAAACAAAGGTGAAACCGCGTTAGTAAATAAAGCTTTCGGAACAAACTTAGGCGCTCCTGATGTTTCCAATATCGCAGCTCCTATTGGCTCTGGAAAAGATGGCGTTCAAGCAAGTTTATCTCGCGGAATTGGCGAATACCTTGCCCCTGGCGGCGCTGTAACTAAAATGGCAAGACCCGTATCGCTGCTTGGTAAAATGATAGCAGACGGCGGCGCAGGCGCATTAAGCGGTGCTTCAAATTCGCCAGATAGCATGGGTAGCAGCAGTCTTATCAATGGAATTGTTGGCGCATTAACTCCAGCAGCGCTTAAGGGCGCTCAAGCGCTGGTTCCCTCAAAATTGTTGCGCGGCGCTTTAACGCCAGAACAGCTATCAAGCAACTTGCAGGCCGCAAATCAAACCGGAACGGGGCTTGGCGATGTTATTGGCAACAAAATGCTAAAGTCATCGCTAGAAACCATGGCGCCATCATTTCCTTTTACGGGCGCAACCAACGCCATGATTAAAACAGTTGGACAACTTAAGAGCAAAGCGACCGATACTTTGAATCAGTTATCCAGTGGCAATAAGCCAGATGATGCTATGCAGGCAATCCAAGATGCCCTTAGGCAGAGCAAAAAAGAAGTATTAAATCAAAAAGGTGCGCTTGAAACTCAATTAAACAAAGCCGCTGACGATTCCGGTGTCTTGGTTGGTCGTAAAAATCAAATGTCTTACGCTCAAAACAAGTTAAAAGAAATACAGGAAGACCCTGAATTGCAAAGCTACGTTCCAAAGGAAGTTATGAATGATTTACAGGCGCATGCATCAGGAGAATACGGCGATCAAAAGTTAAAATCTGCTGATATTAGCGGCGGAAACACAGCGCTTGGCTCTCAAGCAAACAAATATTTTAACGCGGGAGATTCTTACTCTGGCGGAATTTACAATGATTTAATTGACGCTAAAAAGGAAGATGTCCAAGAGGCACTTGATGGTGCATCCGATGAAAACGTTAAAAGCTTGCGTGATAACTACAGAAAGTTTTATGCAAACGAGTATTCTCCATATATGGATAAAGACATAGATAAATTTATCAAGTATGGAAAAGGTGATACTGACACTATTTTAAGTCAATTCTTAAGGCGTAATCAATCTCAAGACAGATCCAAACAACTAGATAAACTAATGAGTAAATTAGGAAGCAATCAAAAAGGCCTTGTAACTCATGCATATTATTCTCCAGCCATTAACAAAGCAAATGGTGATGTTGACTTAGGTATGCTTAGAAGTCTACACGAAAAGCTAGGGCCTCGTCAAAAGGAAGTTTTATTTTCAAATAAAGATAACGAAAAAGCCATGGATGATGTTGTTCACGGAATAAATATAAACCCAGAGCCATTGAGGGCATTATCAAATGCCCAAACAGGCGCCAGGTCTTCGCAGTGGGCGCCATTAGCCACCTCACTTGCAGCAATGGGTAAAGGTTTTGCTGTTGGCGGAATCCCTGGCGCTTTAATAGGCGGTGCAGTGGGAATAATAGGGCCAGCGATTGCAGGAAAGGGCGTTACTAAAACTTTAACATCCGAAAAAATACGTCAAAGCCTAGTAAACGAAATGCTAAAAAACCGCAATCGAATTTACACGCCTAAAAAGGTGCAAGGTGCGAACACGCTAGCGCAGGGCATTGCCAACGCATTACAGGGGAATAATTAATGTCAACAGACCCAAGGTTTATCGCTTGCGCAGATTTGCAGCAATATTTTGTCGATAAGGACACGGGGTTTCCGCTAGACGCTGGCGAGGTCACATTTTACAGTGACGTTAACCGTACAATTAAAAAGCCCGTCTACCAGATAACCGGCTCACCACCTAGTTATACTTATTCTGTACTGCCCAACCCTATGACGCTATCCAGCGTTGGCACATTTGAATATAACGGCGCTGATATCATCCCTTACTATTTCCCTTACGAAGGCACGCCGGATGACAGTAATAACACGGTTGAATTATACTATGTCACGGTTACTAGCAAGCAACCATTTCTTGTTCCACAATTTACCCGCGAAGCATGGCCGCCTAATGTCAATAATGGCGGTGACCCTATTAGTGATGCAGGTTACCGTAACTTGATACCTAATGGTCAATTTTGGTCACACACTGATATTGTTGGAACATCTCAGCCGCCGGTTATTAGCCTAGCGGGCGTTGACACGCAATACATTGCCCAAGGCGGCTGGACATTTTCAAGAACAACTGGAGGCGCATCTACATTCAATAACAGCTTTGAGTTAATCAATGGCGCAATACCAAGCTTAGATGATTATCCGAGTTATGCATTTAGTTATAGATGTACATCATTTGACCCTAGCGACCAAGTTAGAGATATCGGTATAGAATGGCAAGGTGTTAATAAGTTTACTACAGGCTCGCCTCCCGGTTCGCAGTCGTACACTAATTTCTTTGCCGCTAGAAGCCTAGACGCCAATACTTACACCTTTGATGTTCGCGTAATTCGCTATTATGGCTCTGGCGGCTCACCATCCGCAACGACTGATACCAGCGTCGGCTCTGTTATTATCGCGCCAACTTACGCTTATATAACCGTATTGATACCTAATTTCCCCGATGAGGGCGGAACACTGGGAACCAATAACGATGATTTCGTAAGAATAGCTTTGCGCGCACCTGAATCATCCGCCGCTGTTCAATTTACAGACTTTGTCTTAACGCCTGGCAACGTCGCAATTACGGCTTTTCCATTGCAAACAAACGCAGACATGATGTCTCGCTCCATCGCAGGCTGGGTAACGCAACCAAACCCAGACGGTAGCGACTTGTACCTACAACCCATACTGACCCCAAAAGGCATGGTATGGCAGCATTCGGAAGTAGGTCAAATCAAATCAACGATTGACATTAAAAACTTTACCGGCTCTTTATGCAATGATGACAGTTATATTATATGTGACGGTAGTGCATATCCGTATGATGGCTATTCTCCATTGGGTGTTCCTTACTATAGGCTTGGTGATAAGCTGTGGGATGATGTTAATGACATGCCACGAACCGGAACCGGTGTTGATTATGCAATGGGATTTATAACATCAACGCATACTAATTTTATTCGACTTGTCACAAATAAGGCTGGCTTACAAACTGTAACGGCAGATGGCGCAAATCCAACTGGATTTACATTTTCAACGCTTTACACAGGTAATGTAGCTTATCAGCAAAATGCTTTTGTGACACAACTTGGCAATCAAATTTTTTCTTACGACGTTACAAAAGGGTCAACAACGCCAGCAAATGCCGGAACATCCGGATTCACTATTTCTTATGATGAAATAAACGGGATTACACAGCAATCCAATCCGGGTACACACAATTTCTTTTACGTTACAGTAAATGCGCTGCCTGGCGT
>Ga0209812_10002429_pt1 | contig 11168 bp, 8 predicted proteins | sample JI71714BDNA_FD_187502 | JGI IMG/M metagenome (GOLD analysis project Ga0209812, IMG submission 187502) | Wastewater effluent complex algal communities from Wisconsin, to seasonally profile nutrient transformation and Carbon sequestration -... | ecosystem: Engineered > WWTP > Effluent > Algae...
GCCCGGACCGAGCGCGCGGCCGGAGCGCCACAGCCAGCGCCACGCTGGCACGCTCAGCGCCAGCGTCAGCAGCACACCGAGCACGCCGATCAGCACGAGTTGCGCGGCATCCAGCGCCGGCGCGGCCAGACTGCGGGCCTGCAGCTGATCGAGCAGGCTTCCGGCCCAGGCCGGCAGGCTGTGCAGGATCAGCGCGGTCAGCGTCACGCCCAGCATCAGCGCGACCAGCGCGATCAGCCCGGCCTCGAAGACCAGACTGCGCAACAGCCGACCCCGCCCGGCGCCGAGCAGCAGCCGCAGCTTCAGCGCCTCGGCGCGGGCGCTGATCCGCGCCTGCTGCAGCGCCAGTGCATTGGCGAGCGCGATCAGCAGCAGCAAGCCCGCCGCCAGTTGCGTCGCCAGCAGCGGTTCGCGCAGGCCGCCGCTGAGCGACTCGTGCAGCCCGGTCAGCGCCACGTCGAGCATCCAGATGTCGCTGCCGTGCGTGGCCGCCAGCGACTGCGCCACCGCCGAGGCCTGCGCCTGTGCTTGGGTCAGGTCGTGACCCTCGCGCAGCCGGGCGATCACCGCGGTATTCAGCGCCGTGCGCGAGCTGCCGACCGTCGCCGGGTCGCGCAGCACCCACAGTTCGGCCGATTCCGGGAAGCGGTGGCGCTCCGGCATCACGCCCTGCACCGCGTACCACTGCGCGCCGATGCGCACCTGCTGTTCACTCAGCGTCGTAGCGCCGGGGAACAGGCGCCGCCACGTCGATTCGCGCAGCACCACGCCGCTATCGCCCGCCGCCAGCGTGCGCCCCAGCCACGCCGGTGCGCCGAGCACGGCGAAGAACTCGGCCGACACGGTGGCGACCCGCGCCCGCTCCACTTGTCCGGCGGCCTCGATGCTGGCCTCGCCGAACTGGTACTGCGCCAGCCCGGCAAAGGCTGACACCTGCGCGCGGAGGTCCTGCGCGTTCGGATCAGCGACGTTCTGCGGTCGATGCCCGTCCTCGTGCAGCTCCTGCACCCGCACCAGCGCCTCGGGGTTCGGGTAAGGCAGGTCCTGCAGCAGCGTGGCCGAGGTCACCGCCGACAGCGTCAGGAAGGCCGCGACGCCCAGCGCCAGCACGCCCACCGTCAACGCCAGCGTGCCGCGGCGGGTCTGCAGGCTGCGCCAGGCCGCGGCCAGGTCCAGCCGCCAGCGGGCGTCGGTTCCCGTCGAGTGCGCGTTCATGCCGGCAGCTCCAGCCAGCCGTCCCGCAGCTCGACCCGGCGCCGACCACGCGCGGCGTACTCCGGGTTGTGCGTCACCTGCACGATGGTCGTGCCCTCGCGATTCAACTCGACCAGCAGGTCCATCACCTGCGTGCCCTGCGTCGAATGCAGCGCCCCGGTCGGCTCGTCGCAAAGCAACAAGCGCGGCCGCGCGATCACTGCCCGCGCCACCGCCACGATCTGCTGCTGCCCTCCGGACAGCTGCCGCGGATACAGATCCTTGCGGGCTGCCATGCCGAAGCGATCCAGCAATTCCGCCACCCGCGCCTGTCGCTCACTGCCACGCACATTGCGATAGGTCAGCGGCAGCTCCAGATTTTCCGCCACGGTCAGCTCGTCGAGCAGGTGATAGTGCTGGAACACGAAGCCGATATGGTCCCGCGCAAAATCCTTGCGCTGCCGCTCCTTCAAGGCCTCCAGCGCCACGCCGCCAAAGCGGTAACTGCCGCTCCAGTCGCTATCCAGCAAGCCCAGCACCGACAGCAGGCTGGTCTTCCCCGACCCCGACGGCCCCATGATCGACAGAAAATCCCCCTCGGCGATATTGAGGCGGATCTTTCGCAGCACATAATGCCGCTGGGCACCCAGCGGATAGGACTTTTCGATCTGGTCGAGTTCGATCATGGCGGGCCTGCAGGGCTGGGGGGCGGGCGACTCGGGTCCGCGGTCGGGGACGGCGCGGGGCTGTCGCGGGTCCAGCGATGGCTAGCAAGGCACGTGCCAGCGTCGGGAAGTGAGGCGAGGCAAGGGGTTCGGTGGCGAGTGACCGGAAATGGACAGTGGGTGTACGGTTCCGCGGATGCGATCAACGCCCCCGTGGGTCGTCCCGCAGGATCTGGACGGGCTGAGGCCTGGGGATGTCCTGCTAAGCTCGCCGCTATCGCTGCTGCGCAATGGCTGGCGATGTTCCAGAATCGATCGACGCGGAGATTGGTGAATGGGTTCCGTAATCCGGCGGCTTTCCCAAGATGGGACGGTATCGAGTTTCCTTCGATGGGCAATCCTCTGTACGGCGCTGGTCGCACCCGGCCTCGCCGCCGAAGAGCTGGCGCGCTTGTTCATCGACCTTGATCGCGATGGAAAACGCGAGGTCGTGAAGATGGAACGCTTTCAGGGTCCCGAGCCGCATCGATCCGATGTCCGGGTCTCGGTGGGCGGCAGCGAATATCGGACCGATTATTTTTCGCTACACGGCGATCGTCCGGACCTGCGCGCGGTGACGCTGGACGAGGAATCCGGGCTCTGGGCGCTGGTGCTGACTACCGGTGAAAGCTACTGGTGTGTCGGTCATTTGCTGACCTATGTCGATGGTCGGTTGCGGCGGATCTTCAAGCACGAGACGATTCCTCTGTGCGATCTGCAGTTCTACCGGGATCGGCGCTTCATCGCCATCCGCTGGAAAGGGTTCTGGAAAAAGGAGGTGATCCATCGAGTCACCGACGATGGACTCGGCACGCAGCGGGAGCCGGTGAAGTCCTACGACGTGAGTGAAGCGGGATATGCCGCAACAACACTGCAACTGGAAGGCGCAAGCTGCGGCAGTCACGCGGTCGCGCCGGGCGCCTATCTGCTGGTCAAGGAATTCGACGCCGTGAAGAAGCGATATCTGGTTCAGGATGCCGGTTCCGCCTGCGGTTGGATTCCCGAATCGGAAATCCAGTCCGACTCCAGGTTGATCAAGGGTCTGCCCTGGGCCGGGTGATGTGGGACCTGCCGTATGCGAATGGCTGTTCTACCGGCGTCCCCGAGTCGATCGTTCTCGGGAGCGCGTCGTGGGTGGCAGATGCGGTCGTCCCCGGGCTCGCCACGCGCCCCGATGGACTTCCCCGCCGACAGGCCGAATAGTCGCGGTTCCTCCACATCCGCAGGCCCGCATGAAGCCTCTTGTGATTGTCAGTGTCCTGATCCTGGGTGGTCTTGCGGGGCCAGTGCGGGCCGAGCCGCTGCAGGCCATCGAGACCTTCAAGTACGCCTTCCGGCTGTCCGGTGCCGTGGCCCAGGCGCGACAGGACGAGGCGTTCACCGGCATCGACAGCGCGAAAGGGAAGGCAGTGGTCGGCGCGGCGATGGACCAGTTCGACATCGACGAACTGGCTCGACGGGTGTCGGACCGCATTGCGGACGCGCTGTCGGAACAGGAGGCGACGGACTGTGTGGACTTCATCCGCTCGCCGGTCGGCGCGGACTTTCTGGCGGCGATGGAACCGGCGCGGGACCAGGCCGAGGCGCAGCGGCGGCTGCGGACGCTGCCGAACACCCACCGGGCGCCGATCGAGGGCTTTCTGCACAGCGCCTGCTACCAGAAGGCGGCGCAGCTGCTGGTATCGCCAGCGGTGATGCGCGCCCAGTCCGACTGACTATGGTGCGGAACTGGTGTGTGCGCAGTATCGGGAGCAGGAACCTGAGGCGCATGCACAGGCCGTGCGGAAGGGGTACTGCCGGTCGTGATGACGCCGAGCGGCGGGAACACGCTGGCGCGTCTGGCGCGGATTCTGGTCGAGGCCAGGCGGCCAGCGGCAGCAGGCGCGGTTTCGGGCGATCTGCAGACCGAGGTCGACACCTCGTGCTTCGCCGTGCCGATCGGACTGGTGCGGGTGGTTCGGCGGCCGCTGCTGGTGGGCGAGTCGCCGGATCGCTTCTGGGCCCGCTGTCTGGCGACGGACCCATTCCTGCGTCCCGAGCTCGGGGTTTTCGAGACGTTGTTCCCAGCGCAGCTGCCGAGCGTGGTCGAGTGCCTCCGCGCGGATCTGGCCCATGCCGGGCAGACCGTGACCGTGGAGTGGCCGGCACCCGCACAGCTCACGGAGGCCTACCGGCTGGAGTCGGCCTGCCCCGATTGCGTCGGGCAGGTGCTGCTGTTTCGCACCGCCGACGAGGGGTGGTCTCTGCATTGGCATCGCGCGTCCTGAAGGCTCGCGGGTGGTCACGAAACTGGAATCTGACGGTATGCGGGAAATCGAGAATCTCATTCAACAACGGATCGAAGCGGCACTGGCGGCCTTCTATCCGCCTGAGCCCATGACGGATCCCCCAGAGGCAAGGCCGTGCACCATCCTCGTGCCCGTCTACAACGGCGCGAGCAATGTCAGGCGCTGCCTGCAAAGCCTGCTCCTGCACGCGGATTCTCGTCATGGCATCGTCATCGCAGACGATTGCAGCACTGACCTCCGCCTGTCACACGAACTGAGCGAATGGCCAGGGCGCTACCCGCACGTTCGCTACATCCGTCGAACCAGCAATCTCGGATATCTCGATAACGTCAATGCGCTGCTGGAGGAGACCGACGGTGATGTCCTCCTGCTCAACAGCGATACTGAAATCGGCCCGCAGTGTGTAGACCGACTGCAGCGTGCGGCTTATTGCGCAGACAGGGTCGCGTTGGCCTGCCCACTATCTGACAACGCCACCTTGCTCACCGTGGCGCCCGCCGAATGGTTGGCTCAGTTTTCAACCGAGGACATCCAGGCGGCCTGCGCCCGAGCGGCACGCGCCCATTTTCCGCGTCTTCCGACCGCGGTTGGCTTTTGCATGTATCTGCGACGCGACGCGCTGGCCGCACTCGGCAGCTTTGACCGGTTTTTTGCACCGGGCTATGGAGAGGAAGACGATTATGCGCAGCGGGCCCGTCGTGAAGGCTGGCAGCTGGTGGCGGCGCCCGATGTGTTTGTGCGCCACGCTGGCGGTGTCAGCTTTGGACGCACTGAAAGCATCAGTGCGCTACAGTCTGCCCATCTGGCCCGACTGACCTGGCGATGGCCGAGCTACGAGTCGGATGTCCGCACCTGGTGGCGTGATTGGCCCTTGCGCGAACATGTCGAGCGCGTCCGTATTGAACTGAGTCGCCATGCTAAACCTCGACGTCGAATCCTGCATGTGCTCCACCGATTGAACCGGATCGGCGGCACTGAAAACATCGCCCGCGGATTGATCGATGCGCTGCAGCCCAGTGCCGAGCAAACCGTGGTTGCCGTGGATCCCCTGGGTACGCTCTGGGCTGATGCCGTGGAGGGAAGGCTGACATGCGGGGCGCGCACGCTCACGTTCAACAGCGCCAATGTCCAGCCCAATCAGATCATCGCAGGCCTGCCCGCCGATCTGTCGGATCCCGCGCTGGAGCGCAGCTTCGCGCGTCTGCTGCGGGGTGGCTGTTATGATCTGGTGCACGTGCATCATCTGGCCGGCTGGAATAGCCTGCTCATTCCCGGAATCGCGCGGGCACTCGGCGTGCCGGTGGTGCTGGGATTGCACGATCATTACACGCTGTGCCCCGATCCGCAGATGATCAGAATGCCGGGCTCGGGTGCGTGCGAGAAGCGTGATGCCGTCGCTGATGCCGAATGCGAGTCCTGCCTTTCTCGTCGTCGCCAAACCCGCCTTGGCTCGACAGCGCTACCTGCGGGCACCTACCTCGCGGCTCGCCGAGTCTTTCTGAGGAAATTGCTGTCTGATTGCTCGGCGCTCATTGCGCCATCTCAGTACTTGGCCCGCAGGGTAACGGCGAGCGAGCCGGAGACCACCGCGCGACTACACGTGATTCCGCACGGGCTGTCTGCCGACGACATCAGTAGTACACGGATCGCCGCGAAAACGTATGTACCTCAGCCTCGGTTGCGAGTCGGATTTCTGGGAGGAGGAGGAGCCTATAAGGGTTTTGGATTGATCGAGCAGCTTGCGCAAAGCCTGCAAGGACATCCGATTCAGTTCCTCGCGTATGGCATCGACGGGCCGGATTCGCGAAAGCCTTGGCGGTCACCGAAATCTGCTTCCGAGGACTTGACGACCGCTCCGGGAGGTGCCGAGTTGCCAAACCTCGTCCAGTACCTGGCCGTCTCCCCCAGTGAGCGGGCCTGGCATCTGGCGACGTTCGACCTGATCTTGCTGCCGTCCTTGATGGCTGAATCATTTTCACTGGTGCTTTCCGAGGCGAATGCGATGGGCGTGCCGGCAATCGCCTCAGATCGTGGGGCTTTCGTCGAGCGTATTCGGCACGGTGTGGATGGCTGGCGTCTCGATGCTGCGGATGTCGAGGCCTGGCGCAGCCTACTCCTCGAACTCAGCCAGCCCGAGGGGCGGGCGCGGCTCGGCGCAATCAGAAATCAGCTCCTTTCGCAGCCGGTCAGAACGCTGGATGCACAGGCGCAGGATTACCTGGACATTTACGAAGCGATCTGGCGTCATCTGCACCACCCGCCCGACGGGATTCCGGCGGCCAGCAAGGATCCGGCAAGCCTGCGTCTACAGCAGATTTCAGTCGGGCCGCCCGTCCTGCATCCGCTTGAATTCGTGCGGCCGCGTGCGTCGCGCATCGCGCCGCAGGTGATTGCAATTGCCAGGGATCTTTGGGCGCAGAGTCAGTATCGGGTTCATTTGCCGCTCGCGCAGCTGGCAGCATCCGGCTTGATCGAAAAGCCTGCCGTCTGGTGCAGTCGACACCAAAGCTTGCCGCAAGCTGCGGAAGTTCTGCAGATGGATCCTGATACGGTGGTATTCCTGCACGGTCTGGACGCGCCAACCATGGCGCTGATGAGCGCGCTGCGGTCCGCCACATCCCGGCCCAGGCTCGTTTTCCTGCTGGACGATTTGCTCGATTGCGAGGACCCGCGAATCAAGTCGGCACTGACCAAGGCTGCGCAACTCTGCGATCGGCTGGTGTGTACCACGCGACCACTGGCGAAATCTGTTCGTTCGGAACTGCAATTGCCCGCGGAGAAAGTCACGGTCGTTGAGAACGCGCTGCCGATCCACCCGTGGTCAGAGTTGGAAAGGCCTTTCCCGGTTGGGTCAAGTCCGTTGCGGGTCCTCTGGGCAGGTGCCAGCCAGCATCAAGCCGATCTGGACTTGCTGCTGCCGGTGGTCGAAGCGACGAAGACCGGGTATCGCTGGGTTTTCATGGGGCTTTGCCCGAAGGGCGTGGCAGGTGATCCACAAATCGAGTTCCATCCCGGGGTGGAGTTCAACGCCTATCCTGCTGCGCTGGCCGCACTCCGGGCCGATATTGCGGTTGCACCGCTGGTGGACACGCCATTCAATCGGTGCAAGAGCGCGTTGAAGCTCATGGAGTACGGCGCGCTCGGGCTGCCAGTCATTGCTTCTGCCCTCACGCCATACGCTTCCGCTCCCGTCCTGAGGGCAGCAAGCCACGACGAATGGCTTGCTGCCTTGCGTGAACTTCGGGATCCCTTGCGGCGGCGGACCTTGGGCAGCGCGCTCCAGTCCTGGGTGCGTGACCACCATTGGTTGTCTTCGGACGTCACGCTGCACCAGTGGCGGAGAGCGCTCATGTTGCCGGACTCGGTCAGACGAACCGTCTCCGTCTGACCTCGGCCGGACCAGAGGTTCCCCTCAGGCGGACAATTCGTGCTTACTCGAAGCCGCCCTGGCGTGATCCGCCGAAGATCCGCCTTTGCGCTACCACATACAACGCACCAGTGCCATCTGGGGCAATCGTGCTGACCATCTGGCCCCAGTAGCCGGAGACCAGAGAGCGTGCCGGAACGTTGATGCTGTTCGGTATGAAGTAGCTGCCGAGCGTGACATTGTTCTGGTTGTGGAATCTGATGCTGGGGCAGAACCCTGAAAATGGCCTGGATAATCCGGCGAAGCCCCGGGGATCCACGGTGATGGGCGCGACATCAACCAGATCGGCATTGCGGAACAACACCGCGAAGAAGAAGTCGAAGCTGAATGCATAGAACTGGATGTTCTGACCGACCCGGACACTGAATCCGCTCGGGCTGACGTTGAGTTGCTCCGGCGGAGCGCTGAAATTCAGTGATTGGCTGAGTTCAAGGCCGTTTGGAGTTCTGCGATAGACGTTGATGAGCCGGTCGCCTGACACCAGCAGGCGGTCTGAAGTCCATCCCAACATCCGATTCGGTGATTTGGTCGGTACTTGCGGGAAGTTGACGTTGACGGCTTCCCAATTGCCGGCGGGATTTCGCTCAAACGTCTGGATGGCGAGGTTGGTTCCCTGGATTTCGACGTAGAGGGCAGTGCCGTCACTGGAATAGGTGAGCGACTTCCCGGTGGGGTTCGCACCGTTCGAGAGCAGAACCTGTGCGGGTGTGGGGCTCCAGCCGAAAGTGGGCGAGCGACGATAGAATTCGATCGTTCCATTGACGTTGCCGACGGCAATTTCATCACCGCTCGGGGACACTGCGACCTGCCGCTGGAAGTTCGGCGGGCTTGATACCGTAAACGTCTTGAACTCCGGATAATTCGCATCATTCAGCTCAAATATCGCCACGCGGGACTGGGACAGCACAGCGATCGTGGTGCCCGCGTTTGCCATGTCGATCCCCATGGATTCGCCGACGGCAAACGGCGCATGCGCTGCAGGCACCGGTTCTGCGTACCAGTCGATGATGCCGCTGGTGTCTACGCTTTGATTGATGCAGCCAGAGCTGTCCAAGACGTTTGCCTTGGATTCGAGAATCGATCTGGGGTCAACAAGGTCATCGGAGCCAACCAGCGCGGTCAGATCGACGCCGACCCCGGTCAAGGCGCTGTGGGTCGGTTCTTCGATGGTCAGCGCGTAACCCTGAGCCGGTATACCCATGACCACGACGCCCAGGCTCGCCGCCCGAATCAACTTGCGTTCCATTGCTCTGTACTCCAGAAATCGACAAAAAAGACCGCTTTTGCCCACAAACGTACGGTCGCGATGCGCTCGCATGCCACCCGCTACCGTATCGACGTGCAAGTCGGAACTCGGTTCGGGTGCGATGTGGCGCGGATGCCGCTGCGCTGCGGCGCCTTCAACGACGTCGCTGGCGCCGAGCTGATCGTGCGGCGGCCGGATCATGCCGTGGTTCTGGAAGAGCCGTCCAGTTTCGTTACAAATCGGTCAAGGTCGTTTGGTAAGCAAGCCAGTTGCTTTGGTGGCGCCGGGGGCGGGCGGGTTCCGTTGAACATGGCGAACGGGTCCAGGCGCTACTCCGCCCGTAACGCCACCAGCGGATCCACCTGCAGCGCGCGGCGTAGCGGAATGGCCGCCGCGAGCAGGGCGACGGCGCTGACCAGCAGGGCGGTGTAGAGCAGCAGCAGCGGATCGCCGCCGCGGGTGGCGGGGAGCGGGGCGGCGAGTAGCCAAGACCAGGGCAGGGCGAGCAGCAGGCCGAGGCTGAGGCCGATGCCGACCTGCACGGCGATGCGGCGGCCGACCAGTGCGGCGATGCGGGTGGGGCTGGCGCCGACGGCGCGGCGGATGCCGATTTCGCGGCGGCGCTGGGCGACGGTGTAGGCGAGCACCCCATACAGGCCGCTGGCGGCGAGGATCAGGGCGAGCAACCCGACGGCGCCGAAGACCTGGGTGAGGACGGCGAGGCCGAGGCGGCCCATGCGCAGGGCCTGCGCCTGGGTGCGGACCCAGTAGACCGCGGTGTCGGGCTGTTCGGCGCGGACGGCCTCGGCCAGCAGCGGCGCCAGCGTGCGGGCGTCGCCGCGGGTCTGTACGGCCAGCGTGGTGAAGTTGCTCGGTTGCTGGCGCAGCGGGACGAGGTAGCCGGGGTTGCGCTGGTTGTTGACGCGGTCCAGATGCAGGGCGGCGACCACGCCGACGACGGTGAGGACCTCGACGCGCTCGCGCTGCGGGTTGACGCGCAGCCGCTGGCCGAGCGGGTCGCGGCCCGGCCAGAGTCGTTCGGCCAGCGCCTGGTCGATCACCGCGACTGGCTCGCTGTCGATCTGGTCGCGGCCGTCGAAGAAGCGCCCAGCGAGGAGCGGAATGTCCCAGGCGGCTAGGAAGTGATCGTCGACGCGGGCGTGTTCGGCCTCCGGGTAGCCGTCGGCGGGCATCGCTGCGCCTTCGGTGCTGACCGTCTCGTTGCCGCCGCCGGCGAAGCCGGGCAGCGCGGTGCCGGCGCTGGCGGCGATCACGCGCGGATCGGCGCGCAGCCGCTCGACCACGCGCTCGAAAAAGGCGACCTGCGCGGCCAGCGTCGGGAAGTGCTCGGGGAAGGCGCCGACGCGGCCGGTCAGCACGGTTGCGGGGTCGACGCGGCTGCCGACGTCGATCTGCAGCATGCCGTTCAAGCCGCGCAGGAACACGCCGGCGCCGACCAGCAGCACCACGGTCAGGGTGATTTCGATCACCACCAGCGTGCGGACCAGTCCGGAAAAGCCGCGGCCGGCGCCGCGCTCGCCCTCGCGCAGTGCGGTCTGCGCGTCGGCGCGCGAGGCTTGCAGGGCGGGCCACAGCCCGGCGAGCAGGGTGGTGAGCAATGCGGCGACCGCACCGTAGACGAGCAGCCACGGATCCAGTCCGAACTCGATCCAGTAGGCCGGGTATTCCTCGTTGGCGATGAAAACACCCATCACCCAGTCGCCGACCACGACCGCCAGTGTCAGCCCGAGTGCGGTGGCCAGCGCGGAGAGGATCAGGCTCTCGAACAGCAGCTCGCGCAGCAGGCTGGCGCGGCGGGCGCCGAGGGCGGCACGCAGCGCCAGTTCGCGCCGGCGGTTCAGGCCCTGCACCAGCTGCAGGTTGGCGATGTTGATGCAGGCCAGCGCCAGTACCAGCACCCCGGCGCCGAACATCAGCCACAGCACGCTGCGGGTCGCGGCATCGACGAAGCGGTGGGCCAGCGGCGCGGTGCGTAGTTCGCGCTGATCGCGGGCGCCGCGCAGCTCGGGGCCGAGTCGGGCGGCGAGGGCGTCGAGTTCGGCGCGAAACTGCTCGATCCCGATACCCGGGGCCAGCCGGGCCACCACTTCGACCGACCAGTCATCGTCGACCGCCATCCGCCGCGGCAGCCACATCCAGGTTCAGCAGCCGGTCCTCGGCGCCGGCCGCCACGATCTGGGTGAGCAGGCGGGTGCGGTTCTCCAGTGAGCCGCCGTACTCGTCGGTGCGCCGGTTGGTGGCGGGGGAGAGGAAGCCTCGCACGATGGATGAGTGGCTGCACTGCAGCT